>Ga0255453_1023_pt1 | contig 23165 bp, 21 predicted proteins | sample ANMaggQLBNCT01G4_FD_182628 | JGI IMG/M metagenome (GOLD analysis project Ga0255453, IMG submission 182628) | Sediment cell enrichment communities from methane seep in Santa Monica Basin, California, United Staets - ANME aggregate JGI... | ecosystem: Environmental > Aquatic > Marine > Cold seeps >...
TGGCATCATAACACTCGCTTCTGGATAATCCTTATCAAAGCCTATGAAGGCCAAATCTAACCATACCATTATGCTTTTCGGGAATAGCCCGGGCGGAAATATGTCTTTAAAGATGCTATAATCGTGCCTTTTACCTTCTTCCGGTGGGCTCAGAAAACCAATTTTTTTATTCTTATCGGTGATGATTATATTCTTACGAGTATGTGCCTTCTTCTTGCCGGAGTAGTTTTTCTTTTGCTTCTCTTTATCTTTAGGTCTTTGAAGCGGCCGCTCCGTCCCGTCGATGAATAGGTCCTTAACCCCCGGAAATATCTCTAATAGTTCCTTCAAGCTGTTAATTTTCCTACTTGGCAGAACCATCTTTTTACCAAGCACGTGCTCCAATATCGGTGTTAATTTCTGGACATTACGACAGGTATTGGACCGGTCTAGGTCAAACAACAGCCCAAAGACATCAAAAGTGGGATAACACTTGAAATAAAAGAGAATGAAAAACAATTTTTCTGATGCACTTCTCAAATTACCTATTCTTCCGCCCCCGGGTTTCCGTGCTCTATTGCCCTGTTCAACTTCACTCTTGTATCTAATCAGCCACTCATTTTCTATTTCCTGACCGAAACTCTTCGCCAGGTGATTGAATTCTGATGCGGATAGCCCCGTTGTGGCTTTCATTACCCTATCGTTATTTAATGCCCTCTTAAGAGAGATCATGTTTAATTAGACTTGCCCTATCTAACTAAAAGCATTTTCGTAGGGATTAGCTTTAATTTGCAACAAGTCTAATATTCAAAGCAATTGCAAATGCCATCTTCATCCGCATCTAAGGGTGTGTATTTATCCTCTATGGAAGCATTATCAACAATGGCTTGTGCCTCATCAGAGCAAGGATTAATCCCGGTCCCCGGGTCTGCTTCGGTATAAGGAAGGGAATCAGAAGCGGAAGCAGAAATAAGAAGGGCCGAAAACGCTGACAATACAAATAGGAGCATTATAAATGTGCTTATCCCTTTCCCTTTTCGCTCTCTCATGTTCACTTTCCCTTTTAGTCGCCCCTTTTGAATCTCAATATTTTGTTCTGTTGTATTTAGGCATAAAAAGGTTCCGGGTTGGTTTCGTGTCGAGCGTAAATAAAATCCAGTTCCGCGCTCTGTTACCCCGTAAGTCCGTGATGCCTCTTTCGCAGCGAAAGAAAACGAGCCACAATTGATGGATGATGCGGAGGGAAACATCAATGTCTTTATTAGAGTCAAAAATAATGGGACTATTAATTGTTCTTTTGGTAAAGCTTTTCTTCCCAATATTTTGACTGGGAGGGTTGATAAGGGGGGTCTGGCCCCTTATTTTTACATAAAATCGCTCAGCGATTTCTGTTTATCCTCAACGGGAAAGAACAAATCCACATCAGTCTTTAACAACTCCAGCCTCTGTCGTGTGTAATCCGTTACGAGATACTCATCTGCTATGCGTAACGATACGTCAAGATATTTCTTAATACTTGCGGCATGCACAGTAGGAAGTAACTTACCGCTGCATCTGCTACATTTACCACCCAACGGAATCCTACGGTATTTCGCATTGCATTTGCTACACCGCACTTTCTGTGAGCCAAACGCACGGAGATTACCTTTTATATCACGCAGGAAATGGTTTTTTATGACTGTTTCCGCCACATCGCGCTCATCTACTGCTCTTATAATCGTTGCCAACCGTAGTTGCGCATTCATTTTGTCCTTCATTGAGTCCAAAGTTTTATATAACGAATTCAAAGGACCCGCGGCGATGTCCGTTGTCTCGTTTGTGTACCGGAACCCATAAACATCCTTTGGCTCTTCTATCCGAGTAGATGCAGTCTCTATATCCACATCCTTTGGTGACGCACCAGAAATAGTGGCGTCGTAAAAATTCAGCGGATAGTCCTTCATAATGGATAGATTATGTGCCTCCTTATCCACTTCTTTTGGGTTGATAAACGGGATGAGTACCAGGGGAGCATCCATTCTGCCACCGATCCGATCCGGTAGAAAAGATAACGAGAAATTAAGCAGCGCGTCCAGCAAAAGAATGATTGAATCTTCGTCACCGTCACAATTCCTACGTTTCGCAGCATGGAAAAACGGATGGGCATAACAAGCAGACACACGTGTAAACCCTATTATTCTGCCCAATATCCCTGCCGAAGTATGCGGTGCCAACCCAAGCACGAGCTGCCCTAAGAGGTCTTCTTTGCTCGAGGCACGATAATAGCGTGACAAGCCATAAAATCGCTCTAACAAATCATCCAAAAAATTCGTGACCTTTAACAAATACGAAGCGGTATTATCCGAGACAATGATGTCCTGCTGCTTGAGCTCTAACATTTGCGAATCCGTTTTCAACTCCTCGCCATCTATATCTTGTGAATACCCCAACGCTTTCGCTCTTTCGACACTTATCCCTATCTCTTTCGGCTTAAAATGCGTTAACGGTAGATTAGTGAAATCGAATCTTATTGTACCGTCTTTGAAGATGTACACACCATGTTTAGCCCTTAAAATGCCTTTTGCTAAATGCTCAGGCACTTTCCGGCTCGGAATCAGACCTGTCACGCATTTCACGTCATGTTTACTTATATCGTGGCCGTCACCCAATTTCTTTATCGTATCATGGTAAAATTGCCCCAAATCAATTGTCTTTCGGTTAACTCTGTTCCAGCCGGTATTCCGGCTTCTTACTTTTTTTCTCGTTGCATTCTGATCCAAAATGCGGACATTGAACGAGCCACACTGATCACAAGCAGAACAGCAGGATAAAAACTCGTGCCCACAATCTCGGCATCGCCGCATCCCTACTTCTACTTCTATTTCTTTAGCCTTCAAAGCGGCCTTCAACGATCTGCTTTTACCGCCTGCCGTGCCCAGAGGGAAGAGACCATGCAGTGCAGGCGTCATCATTCGCTCTCGCGATTTCTCGGGCCTGCCCATTCGCATACCAACCCGAGTCGGCGCTTTCTGTCTCGTTTTTAGCAGCACCGCATTGTCTTCATTCAGTGCATCGTTTAGCCCTAAACATCTTAGTAGTGCATACGGCTCTTCCACCGCCAACTGTGGTACCTGCGTAGCGGTTCGGGACACACCTGAGGCGACAGTCAAAACGAGCAGGTTCTCTAAAATCGCTTTTACTCGTCCATCATCATCTTCCGGTATATATAGCGTCTCGTTATTGCTGTTTTTCTCACATACGCGTTCTAAAGACCCATGGACGGATACATGTGCAGCCAGATAGTCCCGGTCCTCTTCTGTTATGTCCTCCCACAGGTAGGTATAAGCAGGATGCAATGGCAGGTCATACCTGGACGATATGTCAATTGCTTCTTTCTGTGTTGGAAATTGGAAAAGCCACCTCGCCGCTCCTTCCTCCGATTTTACTGCCATATCCTTCAACCACCATTCATGGGAGTATGCGCCGGGTACTAATCGGTGCCCAGTCTCTAAAAAATCACCATAATCAACAAGAACTTCTCCCAGATCTACAATCTCCGCCACATTATCAATTATACTCTGTTCACAACCTGACGTTTTAAATTTGATGATATTCCCGTTCTCCAATTTCACCGTTGGTCCTTCGATAGAATCAACTGGTACAACGCAATGTGCTTTACCCGGTAGTTCGGGCTTTATCTGCGTGCCCGCCGCGAGGAATCCAAGCAAAGACATCGTATCGGGATTAATGCCGATAGTAGAAAAGCCAGTGTTTCTTGCACGTCCATATCGAAGCCGAAAAGCACCTTTTTCTGAGGGATGCCCAAATACAGGTCGCCCTGCGATTAAATCATCTAAAAAATTCTTCTTGCCTTTCTCCTTCTTTGCTTTTACTTGTTTCGCCAACCACTCCCAACCTTCGAGCCCGAGTTTATCCACATGCCGCTTTATTTTGGGGGCTTTCATGGCTAGCCCTTCTGTGAGCACAAGTACCATACCGCCCCTTATCCTATTCGTTGCGACCCGTTCAAGGTCTTTATAACCTTCTACTTCTCGTTCCTCTGTCGGGTCACCATCAATGCATATTGGGCAGTTCTTTACTATTTCTTTTATCTCATCGTCCGAAGGCGTGTATTGCAACCCTGCTATCCGTGCATACGCCGAAACTTCAAGTGCATACCGCCATAGCTCCTCCTCTCGTGGTGAATACGCAGCAAAGCCCATTCGCCGCCGTATATAATCCGCAGCTAAAATTGACAGTGCCTGTGCCGTCCCGCCTGCGCTTCTTATCGGCCCTGAATAAAATACCTTAATATACTCGCTCGTGTCATCGTTTATGCCTACTTCAACACGTGAAATGCCATCTAAAGGTGCGGCAACTACGCCTTCCGTAAGAATCGCCACGGCGGTCCGAACTGCGTGCTCTATGATCTCAACACGTTTAAACTTCCCGAATTTGTCTTCTGCGAAGTCGTGACCTATTTTTAATGCTAATTCCTCTCTACCGTTACCTTCTTGTTCTAATTCGCGTATTCGCGCGCCCACACCTTTTATGCCTATGAGTGCCTCGACACGCTCTGCAAGGTCCCTAGTTATGTGTATTTCTGGCTGAATCGCAGGGTCAAGACCTTTTTCTCGCGCTTCCTTTGCTATACTCAACTCACTCGCTAAATGCGCTTTTAACGTTTCATGATATAGCGAAGTCGCGGTTGTCATTGTCTATAAGAGTTAAGGTTATGATAAGTAAAAGGAATTGCTATGTCTCAAAATGTTATAAGGGAATGATACTATGTTATATACTTCAAGCACAAATATTAAGACACGCGGAAAGAGGTGAGAGAATAGGGGATGCAGAGTAGAATGAAGCCCATAACGGCGGTGATTGTATTGATTGTATCTATGAGCTTCGCTCTTAGTTCTGTGTACGCATCACCGGTGGAAACAGGTGAGAATGCGTCTAGTGTGAGGGGTTGCCGTGATTGTGTTGATACCTGCACACCGGTAGCCGTAAAAAGCGATGGCAGTCCGCTAAAAATGGGTTATACCGGTGCAGCCAACGTAGTCGCTATCTCTTACGAGGGACCGATTAACAATAACCGTTACAACTATTCGGAAGGAAGCGGCAGGTCAACTGCGTTTGTGGATACCGAGGCACGTACGGTTTCAAATACTAGCGTACATTCAAACGCAGAAGATAAAAGCGGGGTTCGAGTTATAGTAATGTTCAAGGATAAAACGGACACCGAACTGATAAAAAAATACCAGGGCGAGATAAAACGTAGTTACAAGATAATCCCGGCGGTTGCTGCGGTATTACCCGAAAAGGGCAGGGTTTATGCTTTGGTGCGTGATAACCCAGGCATTGCGTACATAGAGCCGGATTACGAGGTACAGGCAATGGAGGATTTGCCGTGGGGTGTTAATAGTATAGATGCAGAGTTCGTCTGGAATGGCGCAGAAGGCAGTTGTGAGGTAGTACAGGGTAAAAATACAGGTTCCGGTATTGACATTTCTGTTATAGACACAGGAATAGACTACAACCATCCCGAGTTAGCGGATAATTACAATGGTGGGTATGATTTTGTAAACGATGATGCCGACCCGAAGGATGATAATGGTCACGGGACGCATTGCGCGGGCATAATCGCAGCCGGAGCTAATGGCGAAGGAATTGTAGGTGTAGCGCCGGAAGCAAATTTGTATGCTGTTAAGGCGCTGGATAGTGGAGGGAATGGTTATATAAGTGATGTTATTTCCGGTATTGAATGGTCGGTGAAGAACAACATGGACATTATCTCAATGAGTATTGGTTCAACTCAGGACTCAACAGCTTTTCGTGATGCGTGTGATAAAGCATACAATGCGGGACTGTTGTTAGTGGCATCCACGGGGAATACTGGGAACGCCGCCGGCACAGGAGATACTGTGACTTATCCGGGTAAATATGACTCTGTAATTGCGGTTGCGGCAACGGATAGCGCTAATAACAGGGCAAGTTTCTCGGGTACGGGTTCGGATGTTGAACTTGCAGCACCAGGTGTGAGTATATATTCTACCTATCTTGACAGCGGTTATGCCGCAAAAAGTGGCACGTCTATGGCTTGTCCTCATGTAGCGGGCACCGCAGCTTTGGTTTGGGCTGCGTATTCTAATTATAGCAACGTTCAGGTACGAGAGCGATTACAAGAGACCGCAGAAGACCTCGATCTAACAGGAAAAGACGATAAGTTCGGTTATGGCATGATAAATGCGAAAAAAGCAGCATACGGTGCCACACCAGGTACTACACCTCCAGCAAGTATTGATGATTTAACAGTATCCTCACGAGGTAAAAACGGGATAAAGTGGATATGGTCAAACCCACCCGATGTCTGCTACACTATGGTATTTCTGAACGGAATCTGGATGACCAATACCACTACTACGCAGTATTATGGATGGGGTCTAAAGTCCAACACTTCTTATGTGATTGGTACACATACAGTTGACGAGGCAGGGAACGTAAATACGACATGGGTAAATCATACTGCAAAGACAGAAGAAGGTGCGACTATTGTACCGCAAAGTAGTACAGCTTCTTATTCGGCACCGCTTTACTATAGCGGGAGGACCAGTTACATAAAACCAAAGACCACCCCCGTAAGTAATAACAGCACCTACAGGCGGGTAAGTCCCGTACAGGCGGAACCGGTGAATGGGTATTATACCAAAGCAATATACAACGGGGCAGCAAGTAATAACCGCGCTTCATTCGTTGATTCTACATTGGATACCGGCAAAGAACGGCAAACGGCAATATATACAGACTACAAGTATCCACGGGTCTACTACCTTAAAAGTACGAACGTAACTACAGGTAGTGGTACTCGCGTTGTCTATAAGGTATAATTTCTTTTCTCGTTTCGTTTGTGCTCTTTCAAAAAGCCTAACAAAAATACAAGCATCAAATGTTACATTTGGCGTGATTGTTCCGTTGTGTGTGTCGGCAGGGGATGCTTGTTTATAGTCCTTGTCCCGTATCGAACCACTTAACCCACGGTAACATTCCCCGTATTCACTGTAATTGCCACTGAATGCCCCGTCATATCACCAACGATAACGCTTGAAAGGTCCAATGTCGAAGTTCCCGCACCAGATTTCGCTGTCATTTGTAATGTCGCGAATACACCTTGTGTACCCACCGCTTGACCTGGTGTTGTGATTGCACCTACTACTCCTGTTAATGTTCCTGCTGTGTTATCTAGCGTTCCCGAACTGAAATAAGTGTTTGCACCACTTTGTTTCAATAGAGTCCCTTCGGTTACACCACCTACACTTACAATAGAAGGATCAAAGCTCAAATCTAGTTGAAGACCCGCAATTGGTACTTTTGGATCCACGGTTACATCCACGGTAAATGGACCGGGTGAAACTGTTTGTGCGGAAGGAGAAATACTAACTGAAGTCGCCCCGGGAATTGGTGTTGGTGTTGGTGTTGGTGTTGGTGTTGGTGTTGGTGTTGGTGTTGGTGTTGGTGTTGGTGTTGGTGTTGGTGTTGGTGTTGGTGTCGGCGTCGGCGTCGGCGTCGGCGTCGGCGTCGGCGTCGGCGTTGGTTCCCTAACGGTAACATTCCCTGTATTCACTGTAATTGCTACTGAATGCCCCGTTATATCGCCAACGATAACGTTTGAAAGGTCCAATGTCGAAGAAGTTCCCGCACACGATTTCACGGTCATTGATATTGTCGCGAATACACCGGGTGAACCCACCGCTTGGCCGGGTGTTGTAATTGCACCTACCACACTTGTTATCGTTCCTGCTGTGTTATTTACCGTCCCCTGACCGAAATAAGTGTTTGCACCACTTTGTTTCAATAGAGTTCCTTCCGTTACGCCGTCCACACTTACAATAGAAGGATCAAAGCTCAAATCAAATTGAGCACCGGCAATGGATACGTTTGGATCTATAGTTATAGCAATGGAGAATGTTTCTCCCGCTGCTACATCTTGTGTGGCGGGAGATACACTAACAACCGTTGCCTGTGCTATTGCAGCGTTACTCAATGCAACTAAAATAAATAGTGATAAAAACCCTATACCAATATACTTTTTGCTTTTCATGGTTAAATATGGCCTATTTTTCAGTCCTAATTGTGCTGCAATTTTTCTCAATTCTTTTTCCCACGTTAAATGCCGTATTCTTCATTCTTAACTTATATGTGCCGTCTGCCCATAAAGCCGCATACCTTGAGCTTAAGTACGGGAGACTGTAATTGATTGAGCATAGGACATGCAGCCCACGCTTTATATGTTACATAAGATATACATGATTATACATAAACTCATCTATTTTTTATTTTTTTGTACAGAAGAACGAAAAGCGAATATGGAAGAGACAAAGCAAAAAATAAGGATATATGCGCTGCAGAATGCTGTGAGGCATGGGAAACCGCCTAGGGCGGATGCAGTGCTGAAACAGATTCTTGGTGAGCATAGGGAATTAAGGAAAGAAGCGAAACAGGTATATGCCCAGGTAAAAACGGAAATAGAGCGTATAGAGGCAATGAGCACGGAAGAACGAGCTGAAGAACTGAATAGTATAGCACCAGAATTAGTAGAAGGACAAAAGGAGCACGATAAAGAGGCACGTGAATTTGGATTGCCTGACCTGCCTCGTGCGGAAGGCGAAAAAGTGGTGATGCGATTCGCGCCCAATCCAAACGGGGCCGCAACGCTCGGTAGTACCCGAGGCATAATCGTGAATTCTGAGTATGCAAGAAGATATAACGGCAAGTTCATATTGCGATTTGATGACACCGACCCCGTAGTGAAGCGACCTTTACTCGAAGCGTATGACTGGTATCTTGAAGATTGCGATTGGCTGGATGCCAGACCGGATGAGGTGGTAGTGGCATCGGAACGAATAGATTTGTATTACAAATACGCGGAGGTGTTGATAGAAAAGGGTGTGGCGTATGTCTGTTTCTGCCCGGCGGAAGTATTCAAAAATATTAAAGACCGAAAGGACTCCTGTCCTGATAGAGCAGCCAGCATTGAGACAAACGCAGAAAACTGGCGTAAGATGCTGGACGGTGTTTACGAAGAGAAAGAAGCGGTGCTACGTATAAAAACGGATATGGCTGCTAAAGACCCGGCTTTGAGAGATTGGGTAGCATTCCGGATTCTAAAAAAGGATCATCCCCGTGTTGGCAACAGATACGAGGTGTGGCCGAACCTGGATTTCGAATCTGCAATAGAAGACCATTTGCTCGGTATAACGCATATAGTAAGGGGAAAAGACCTGATGAAATCAGAGACCCGGCAGCAGTTTTTATACGACCATCTCGGGTGGCAATATCCGGTGACAAAGCACTGGGGCAAGATAAAGATGCAAGAGTTCGGTAAATTCAGCACTTCGGGACTCAGGAAAAGGATAGAACAAGGCGAATATGCAGGGTGGGACGACCCGCGGCTACCAACGCTAAAAGCACTCCGTAGAAGAGGTTTTCAGCCAGAAGCGATTCGTAAGTTCTTTATCGCTATTGGAGTCACACAAACGGACATCGCGGTGAGTATGAAGAACCTGTATGCCGAGAACCGAAAGGCGGTGGATGCACTCGCAGCACGATTCTTTTTCGTGCCGGAACCAATGGAAATGAAACTGAGTTGGATGAATGGCGATTCTTTTGTGGCAAAGGCATTAAAACATCCTTCTGGTGTGGATTACCGAGAGATAAGAACCGGTAAAACCGTTTACATAACCGGCGGCGATTACGCTAAGCTGAAAGTAGGCGAGAAGATAAGGTTGAAATATCTATGCACTGTGGAAATAGAAAGTATTAACCCGTTAGTGGCTAAGGTCATAGATACAGAACTAAAAGTGCCGGTTATCCATTGGGCTCCTACTGATAGTATAAAAGTTAAAGTGATGAAGCCCGAGGGGCTAGAAGAAGGCATAGGTGAGCCGTTGATTGCTTCAAAACTGGGAAATGTGGTGCAGTTCGAACGATACGGGTTCGTGCGGATTGATTCTGTTACGGACAAAGAAGTAGTGGCGTATTTTACACATTAAACTTCTTTTGGGATGGATAGAGGATTCCGCTCGTTAAATAGCAAATACCTTAGCTCTTGGGTCCTCGGGTATCGAAACGAGTTTGTTTCTCCATTATTCGCCGTCCGCTACGTTTAATTATATCTTTGTCCAGAGCATGAATGTTCCGAGGCATACCCATTATTTTATCCTTCTCAAATCCCTAATCAATGACACATTTATAAGCATAAGTCCTGCCAATTGGCTTATACATCTCTGTAGCTTTCTGTTTAAGCTCTGATCTAATATCTTCTATCTTTTTGTGAACTTCTTTCGTATAAATTCTTTCACCGCACTTCTCACATACACCGGCTTTGACTCTCAAGATCGCTACGTCACTCCCTCCTTTAACAATCTTTTCCACTTCTTTTTCTACTACTTCCCCTCCACAAAGGGGGCAAATTGGTGTTAACATTTTATCTTCTCCTTATCCTATGATCTGTCCATCTATCCGGATCAGGAATATACCCAGTTATGACAATTGCAATGTCATGCTCAACCGAATATGCCCAAACACTGTGTATATGCCTTCCTTTTTGGTCTTTGCCATATACAAGGCAGCTTGGAAAGGGTTTATCGTCCGGGTAATCTTCAATTATCTCGCCGTGTAAGACAGAACGAAGCAAATCTTCGTCCAGTATCTCATCGTTTACGAGTTCCTCATCTGCATGGTCTGTCATGTTAATCCTACCTTTTACTATCGCTGATTTTATCTTTTCTAATATACCCATTTGTAGCTTATCTCTATTAAAAAGTTTCTGCCCCCTTTATAAATTTCACTTTCTGAAGCTTTGTCATTTAACGCAATAGACATCCCACCAAGTCATTATACCCCGTACTTTAAGTACAAGGCCAGCCTTTAAGCACGAGTACCGATAACTTCAACTATACTTTTATCAAAGGCACATAAAAGCATTTCGATTCTTTATCCGCTTCGCTATCCCACTCACCGAATACCTTGTGGATTTTTATGAACAAATGACCTTTGTCTGTCTATATTCACAGTCTATATTCACAGTCAAAATACATTACGAACCCAACACAAGAACGGTCATTATGAAAACCACCGAAGAACTGTATCGCATACAAGAAGAAATAGCATCAAAAGCGGTAATAGAAGATAAACTAACTCCAAGCCTAAAGTTAATAGCAGGTGCAGACCAGGCTTTCTTCCACGAGTACAACGCCGAAAACAAGAGTCCAGACGAGAAGATAATATCTGCGATTGTAGTGCTTGAATACCCATCCATGAAACTTATCACTTATGCTCATTCTGTACTGCCCGTAGAGTTTCCATACATACCCGGTCTCCTTTCATTCAGAGAAGCGCCAGCCATAATAAAAGCGTTTCACACGCTGAAAATCAAACCCGACCTCTTAGTAATAGATGGCTGCGGGATAAACCATCCGCGGTTTGCGGGTTTAGCCACACATGTAGGTGTAATCCTAAACGTGGCAACCATCGGCGTGACGAAGAACATCCTGTGTGGCAATAGCGAACTGCCGTGCGAAGAAGGCGATGCGTGTATGATGAAATACAATGGCCGTGAAATTGCGTATTATTTTAAGAGCAAGAACGGTTGCAGACCGATAATCGTGGCGCCAGGGCATAAAATAACACTTGAAACTTCGTTGTCGCTGATAAAAACTAGCATCCGCAAACACAAACTGCCGGAACCTACGCGTATTGCACACCTATGTGCGAATAAAATCAAGAATAGTTATTAGATTATTACCGCTACAGCTTATATACCGTGGGGTCTTCCACACTCGCTTCTTCGAACCCACGTCTTCGGTGCAAACACGACTCGCAAATGCCACAATGCTTCTCTTCGCCCAAATAGCATGAATACGTTAACTGCAACGGTGCTTTTACTTCTATGCCCTTCCTTATTATATCAGGTTTAAATAAATCAACTAAAGGCGCTTTTACTGTTGGTGCAGCCGAGTAAGAAGCAACTGCTTTCTTTAATACCGCGTTATACCGCTCAACGAATTCTTTCTCGTTGTCGGGATATGACTGTGCCTCCTCGGCATTGAAACCCACGAAAAGAGCTTCTGCTGAGATGACTTCTGCGTATGCGCTCGCATGAGCTAAAAGAACCAGATTCCGGCATGGCACCCACGTAGATGGAGTCGCTTTTTCTGCATCTAAATTCACTTCTGCACCTACGGGTACTTTTCTATTGTTGTCGGTCAAAGAGGACCCTCCAAGCTCTTTAAAGAACGGCATTTCCACATACTTCAAGTCAGTCACACCTAAGTAAGCTGCTATTTCCTCTACCGCGTCTTTTTCGCGTTTCGCCGCGCGCTGTCCGTAAGAAACGTGGAAGAAGTGCAATTCATAACCTTCTTGCGATGCTATGGCGGCTGCAACTGTGGAGTCTATTCCGCCAGAGCATACACATACTGCTGTTTTGGTCATTTTGTTTAGTTGCTATTAGATTGAGCTACTTAAGTATGTTAGTATCCACACACCACCCCGTTTCCACTGGAAACACCACCCGATATAAACGTTAAACAAAGTTTCTTTTATCCAAAAAAAGCATCCTTCGGGACATTAAGAAAGGTTGTTCGTGACACGGGGACCCCACCATTTCCACTGGAGTTTGCACTTTCAGTAACTTGTGTTTTTGGCATTATAGTTTCAGGACACATGCCGCGTATTCCTGTATGGAAATGCTTGTGGAATGGTGTACAAAATATAATTCTTAGAGTGCGAGATCCTGAACAGTGCATTGGCGTTACTTTTTTCATATCATTCGATTATGCGTTGCAATCTAAAAAGGTTCCGTTTGAAATCGGGCATAAGATTTTAAAGTCTAAAGTTCTGGTTATTATATATCGTGTTATTATTGTGGATAAGATGAACAGTAGTATAACAACGGAAGAGGCAAAAGCTACAGACATAGAAGAACTATTGAAAACACTCTCGACCAGTAAAGAGGGACTTTCCACTTCAGAAGCATTTCTGGATTATATTCGCACTGCTGCTGTTAAACGCGGTAGTAGGATTTTGGCAGGAGTACAAAGCGGACAATGCTATTGAGCTATTAAAACAGAAACTGGCACTAAATGCACGGGTGTTGCGCGCTGGTAAATGGACCGAAGTGCCAGCACGGGAACTTGTTCCAGGCGATATTGTGCGTGTGCGTCTGGGCGATATTATCCCAGCGGATATAAAACTCACAGATGGCAATTACCTGCAGGTAGATGAATCCGCATTGACGGGCAAATCATTGCCAGTGGAGAAGCATCATTCCGATGTTGCATATTCGGGCTCCGTTGTCCGGCAGGGCGAAATGAATGCGCTGGTTGTTGCCACCGGTATGAACAGTTATTTCGGCAAGACAGCGAAGCTGGTAGAGGACGTCAAGACCCAAAATCATATCCAGAAGGTCATCGTAAAAATCGGGAATTACCTGATTTATCTCGCTATCGCAATGGTATCGCTCATTTTCGTTGCCGCATTTGTTCGTGGCGAGAGCTTACCGGAAACACTTAAGTTCGCGCTTGTTCTTCATCACGCTTGCCATACTCATTTTTGACTTTTATCCGGTGACAGCACTTATGATTGTTCTGTTGGCACTTTTAAATGATGCACCTATTATATGGCAATCGCATACGACAATGTTCGCTATTCCGATAAGCCGGATAAATGGGATATGCGGCTTGTTTTAAGCATGGCTACACTGTTAGGTGTGATTGGAGTTATCTTCTCGTTTTCGCTATTCTATATCGGCGAGGTAGTATTGCATCTTCCCCGTGAAATAATACAGCCTTTTATGTTCCTGAAACTTGCCGTTGCGGGACATTTAACCATATTCCTGACTCGTACCAGGGGGCATTTCTGGTCTATTAAACCAGGCAGCGCTCTGCTTTGGTCTGCCGTGGCTACCAAAGTAATAGCAACTCTGATAGTCGTTTATGGTTGGCTTGTCCCTGCTATTGGTTGGAATCTTGCCTTGCTTGTCTGGGGATGGTCGTTGGTCGAGTTTGTTGTGACGGACTTCATAAAAGTACCGTTGTTTAAGAGATTTTAGGGGTCTCTTGAAAGTTTCACTTGGCTTTTTACATTCGCTATTGTTGTAACCATAATTTAACATCAGCCAACTTGTTTTGAATGGATTTTCAACTATAGATGAGTTGGACAGTTTCAATGCTGAGACGTTCCCCCTTTGGATTACCTTCAACCTATCTATACCTTAACTATCTTTTATGCTCTTTTAACAGTTCTGTTTTTTCAATAATAAACGCTTTTTGGTCATTGCTAATATCCTCATCTTTAACCCATGATTCGATCTCAGCAAAAGACCATGTAGTTTCAAACTCTCTTTTTAGAATTTCGTTTAATTCGTTCTCACAATCAGAAATATCCATCTGAAGCATCTTTTTGGCTATACATTCGAGATAAATGCACACTGCCCTGTCTTTTATTTCCAGAGATAAAGATAATACCTTTTTAATGGCTTCCAAAGCGCTTTTGTAATTCCTTGTTGTAATATATAATTCCGAAAGGTTTTCATAAGCATCTGCATATTCAGGATTTAACTCTATTACTTCATTATAGTTGCTTATCGCCTTCTCATAATCCTTTAAGTTCCTATAAACAAACCCTCTGTTGTTATATGCATCCGCATATCCCGGATTTAACTCTATTGCTTTATCATAGTCACTTATCACCTTCCCATAATCCTTTAAGTCATCATAAGCAAACCCTCTGTTGTTATAAGCAGTTGCATCTTCAGGATTTAACTCTATTGCTTTATCATAGTCACTTATCGCCTCCCCATAATCCTTTAAGTTGTAATACGCAGCCCCTCTGTTGTTATAAGCATCCGCATATTCATGATTTAACTCTATTGCTTTATCATAGTCACTTATCGCCTTCCCATAATCCTTTAAGTCGTCATAAGCAAGCCCTCTGTTGTTATATGCATCCACATATCCAGGATTTAACTCTATTGCTTTATCATAGTCACTTATCGCCTTCCCATAATCCTTTAAGTTCCTATAAGCATTCCCTCTGTTGTAATAAGCAGTTGCATTTTTAGGATTTAACTCTATTGCTTTATTATAATATCCTATCGCAGTTTCTTCGTTTCCCTTTTTTCCTTCACTATATGCGCGGTTAAACCATTTTTGCGCAGCCGCACGCTTTCTGATATCACCCAATAATAAATATAAAAATGATTGAACATCCGTGCCACCCTTATAATTATCAAAGCTCTCTTTGAGGATTTTTAATTCTCCTTCTTCCTCCTTTAACGTTTTAGTTAGTTCTTCAATCGTATCTTTGTTGTTTTTCTCTGTACGTTCTAACCTCTCTTTTAATCCCGCAATAGTTCCTTCAAGTTCTGCGATTTTGTTTCTTGCCTCTGCAGCAGGGTTATTTTGTATGGATGCTATCTCAGCGATAGATTTTTTAAGTTTTCTTTCTCTCTCCTCTGATTCAACAAGCTCGTTCTTGAATTTTCCTGCCCTTTCTTCTTCTGCCCTCAATTGTGATTTCAAATCAGCAATAATTTCTTTTGTTGACTTATTGGCATAGCCTTCTTCTATCTCTTCTTTTTCAAGTTCCTGTATTGCAGTTTTTAACTCTTCTCGCAATCCGGGCAGCTCTTTATCTGAATAGATTATATGGTTTATATCAGCAATATCAAAAGGAGCGTCCTCTATATCCTGTGTAATTATAATTGCCTTTGTATTAGACATGGCATGAGCAAATCCAAGTTCATAAAATACATTGGGGCTTCTGCGGGTAGTGTCAACGATAATATACTTTGCTTTTCTGATATTCTTACAAATCCGTTTGCACCAGATTGAAAGGTTAGTGTATCTATCATCAGCCCGTTCGCATCGGAACTCTTTTCCTTCAACCCCTTCCACTGCCTGCCGTATCGTATCATAAACAGAATTAAAACCTTTAAAAGGCATCATTACGAAGACATATTTGTTATCCGGAATTACGGTGTGTGGGCATTCGCCACCAATCTTTGAACAAAACACTTTTACGCACCTTTTTCACAGTTTTTATGAATGATTGGAATTATACACTTAAAAGATTTTCGGATTTGGTTAGCTGTTAGAAAGCAAGATGCCCGATGCAGGACTATGATGATCTAAGGTCGGAATCGCCCGCGGGAATGAAATTGCGGATTGTTCTTCATATTTCTTCGATGATAAAACGATTGAAAAAATGTCGGATTTTTATACGGCTGAAATACCTTCAACCGCCTCTTTCTTGTATCTTCATCGTAAATAAAAAAAGAACCACTGCTTTTACTATTAACCCAATTCAACCCCTTTTCTTCATCCTTTTTGGAACCCTGCAGTCGTTTTATCAATAATCCCGTCTGTCGCCAGTTCTGTTATGTCACACTCAACCACGTATTTCTTCAGATCTTCAACGAGCTCTTCCATTTTGTTATACCGGTCCTCTTTCCTTTTACTCAGGCATTTCATAATAATATGCTCAACGCATTTCGATTCATGATTGAGTTCCGAAGGTGGCACGGGCTCATCATTAATCACGCAATTGATAATATCCGTATATTCACCTGCAAAAGGCAGCTTACCGGTTACGAGTTCGTAGAATACAACTCCAAGCTGCCATATATCTGTTCGTTCATCAATCCGACCGAATATTTGTTCCGGTGCCGCGAAATCTGGAGTTAAAGCAGAAACCGAAAGGCTTTTACCTATTCTTACCTTGCTCAAACCCCAATCAGAAATCTTGATTGTACCGGCCTTAATAAGTATGTTCGAGTGTTTTATGTCCGCATGTACTATACTTCGTTCGTGTGCATGATTTAAGCCCTTCGCCACCTCATAAATTATAGAAACTGCTTCTTCTACTTTTCTTATACCAAATCCGATGCTGCTATCACACAATTCCATCTCAAGGTATGGAACCGGATAGATGTTAAAACCGTAAAGCAGGACGATATTTTTGTGTTCAAGCGCACTCCAGTTCTGCACTTCCCGTAAGAAAAACATGCCGGCTTTTTCGTCCTTGATTGCCGGTATTTTTACTGCTACTTTTGTGCCATCGTTACGTATCGCCTGGAAAACCCATGCGAATCCGCCGCCACCTATATATTCTGCATCTGAGTAAAATTGCTCAAGCTCCGGCGGGAATACCGAGGTTGTTTGTATTTTAGTCTCTTTTCCTTTTATTATTAATATTTCGCCATACCTTTGGGTGATGTACAAGCTCATAAAGCTGGGAACCGATAATGGGACTGCAATAAGTGCCGTGTTCATAGCAATAGATTTGGATACGCTAGAAGTAAGATCGAAAGGGTCAATAAGAAGCAAAGAAGCAAATATTGTGCAAGACATGGCAAACGCGATATTGAAATAAGCATAATTCTTCGATATCTCGTTATGGATAAAGAAGTTATATACGACCTTCGCAGTAATAACGCAAAAAGCAGCCAATGCTATAATCGCACCGTAGTTTAAAATCACGTATAGTTCACCCGTGGTTTTGGGCACAAAAATGATGCACAAGAGTAAACTCCAGAAACCCATAATAATATGCGGTATTATTAGCAGATTTGCTTCCCAGTTTTCTATTAATTTCGCATGCCTTTGCTTATTCCGCCGTTTATCCCAAATGTACCAGAGCAGTGCTGTGATAACCGGAATAACTGCTAAAATTACACCAATAACTGGATTTATATCCACTCTCACCGATTTCCTTACTCTTTCTTTTACCATTTCCCGGTTATAGTAAGCTTCGGCAAAATCAGGATTCAAATCTGTTACTCTATTAAAATCCGCAATCGCCTTATCGTATTGGTTCAAATTCATATATACAAGTCCCCGACCATAATAGGCATCCGCGAAGTCAGGATTCAACGCTATTGACTCATTAAAATCCGTAATCGCGTTCTCGTATTGCCGTAAATCACTGTATGTCTTTCCACGAGCACAATAAGCATGAGCCACACCTTCACGGCCCGAGTCTATGGTTTTATCAAAATCCGCAATCGCGTTCTCATAATGCCCGGATGAATAGTATGCTAAACCCCGCACAAAAAAAACTCTAGAATAATCAGGATTTGTTTCTATTGCACTGTTAAAATCCGTAATAGCTTTTTCGTATCGCTGCGATTCGAGATATGCAAGTCCCCGTCCATAAAACCCCTCAACGAAACTTGGGTTCAAATCTATAGTTTCATTAAAATCTGCAATCGCGTTCTCGTACTGCTTCAACTCGATATATACAAGTCCTCTGCCATAAAGGGCTAAAGAATCATTTGCATTTAGCTGTATGGTTTCATTAAAATCCGCAATTGCCTCTTCGTAATGTTCCGAGTCATAGTATGCAATACCTCTACCGATATATGCTTCTGTAAGATATGGATTCAACTCTATTGCTTTGTTATAATCCTGAATGGCTTTTTCGTACTGCTTTAAAATATAGTATGCTTTTCCTCGGTTATAGTAAGCTTCTGTAAGATTCAGGTCCAGTTCTACCGTTTTGTTAAAATCGTCAATGGCGTCTGTACAATTACCCAATGCTCGATATGCAAGCCCACGACCAAGATACGCTTCTGTATAGTTTGGATTCTGCTCAATCGCTTTATTATATTTGTTTATAGCTGCCTCATACTGCTGCGAGTCATAAAACACATTTCCAGTGTCATAATAAGTTACCGTGTTGTTTAACACCTCTTCCGTATTTGGTTGTCCTGCTGCAATTACAGAATAAGCAAATAGTGCGTATAACAGGAATATCAGTAAAATCTTGTCCTGTCTACGATTTTTTTTCATTGCTTTCTCTTTATTAAACGAATTAGTATCTCCTGCTTACTTCTGCTTATTGTAAACCCTTATGTCTCAACATATTTTACCTCCACTACATTTGCAACTAAGATTTTATCTTCATTCTTCAATTTCCGGCTTTTCGTTTGCTGTAGCGCATCTCCGTTTAGCATCGTGCCATTTTTTGTGCCTAAATCTTGTATATACAGCCCGTCGTTCCGTCTTACTATCTTAAAATGCTTCCGGCCAATGAATAACAGGTTATCCACAGATACGACACCCGTAAGATCTTCCCGTCCGAATACCGTTTCTTTTTCTGTTATCCTGATCTCATGATCATTCGGTAAAATAAGCATTGCTAACACTGCTTTTGATTCTATAGTAACAGTATCCTGAGAAATTTTAGGTTTATGCGCTATTTTTAGTTGGAAATAATGTATGAGCACTCCTGCGACTATAGCAAATACAATCGCCCAAAAGATATGTGTCCACTGCTCCAGGAGCCATTCAGTAGCTGCTTCGGATGTAACAATCACAAACAAAGCTATAAGTGTTATTACTACGGATATTATCAATATCAACTGCCTATTTTTCATCATTTTTATTGTGTCACTTCCTTTTTTGATGCTTCTGTGAGCGTGATAACCTTTTATAACTTTTTAGATAACCCCAATGGCTATAAATACCTAATCATTTTTATAACTTCATCTACCTTTTTTATTTCTTTCTCCAAATCCAATTCCATATAACATTTCTTTCCCGACCCAAAAGACGAAGAAAGGACTATCTGGTTTCCCATGACGGCATAGCCATCAACCGGCGTATGTCCAACCACAGAAACTTTACAGCCCACTTTCGCTAAAAAATCTTTTATGTGTTTTTTATTGTAATCCACCTGGTGCCGGTTCCAGAGTAAATCAAACAAGTTTCTGTTTGTCGATCCATAGCCCAGCTCTTTGAGCTGGATTATATCTTCTATACCGCTAATTTTTTTTACCGGTGCGGCATGGCTAATAAAAACGCCGTTTTGTGTTCTTACAGCTAAAGGTAATGCTTTAAAAAAATCAATATAGATACTCAACTGATGCTCCCACTCTGTTCCAAATTTGTGTTTCAGCAGCAGTTCGAATTCATGTTTCTGGTTTATTCCGGACTTGTAAACCGCCACGCCTGAGATATGGCTCCACTCATGGTTGCCGAGGAGGACATGGAAGTTATTTGTGTGTTCATAATGCCACATAACAGAATCCAGAATCTCTATTGAGTTGTCTTCTGCGGTAAACATGCTGTGAATGTAATCACCGGTGAGGATAATATGATTCTCCTTCCGAACTTTAAATCTATTCCAGATTCTCATGTATTTCTCAAAGTCCGTAAGGTCACCATGAATGTCGGTCACAATTAGTGCCTTTCCTTTTCGGGGTAGTTCTATGAGTGCATTTGTTGGTTGCATTAATATACCTTAGGTTTACTATTTTAAGAAGTAGTCCCAAAAAATCACGGCGGCTTAACGCAAGAATATAGAGATAACAAAAAAGAGCGAGTTCGAGTAGATAAAATGTAGAGAGAGCAGAGAATAAAAAGATTAAATATAATCGAGAAAAGATACATAAAAAGGGAATAGTTTTGGTGAAATGAAACAAAGCGAAGAAACACGCAGCAAATTAGGCTGGCTGATAGTGGGTCTGATTGCTATTGGGTTGATTGTGTATATGTTCTACCCGTTTTTGGATGTGCTCATCTATGGCATATTCGTGTACTACGTGGCAAGACCGGTATACCGCGCATTTGTCCGTAGATTCAAATACCCGCGTGTGGGTGCTTTTATCTCTTTAGTCTTTTTAGTGCTGCCACTAGTCCTTATAGGCATTTATACGTTGAGTATAGCATACTTAGAATTAAGTAGATTCTTTATTCATGCAAAGTTTGAGTACATAGAGCCTTATGTCAAAGAACTTTTAAGTTATTTCGAGGGTATTGCAAAAGGGGTAAACCAAACGGATATTTCTGATTTGATCAGTCAAGGAGATATTGGTGGTTCAATTTATACACTAACAACAGCATTTTCGGACTCTATATTCACGTTTTTTGACATAATCTTCCGGTTGTTCCTTACGTTCGCCATAGCATATTATCTCTTGAAGGATGGCACAAAACTCAGGGACTGGATAACAGACGCCTTTCTCGGCGGCAAATCTGCGCTAACAAAGCAGTTCTTTGAGAAGGTTGATTCTGATCTTCATGAAATATACTATGGTAATGTCCTGACGGCGGTTTTAACCGCTTTGATTGCGGCAGTAACTTTTTTACTTCTTAATCTTGTGGCACCGCCTCTGTTGGTGACACCGTATCCCATCTTGCTGGCAATACTATGCGGGATTGGCATTTTCATCCCGCTTGTTGGTATGAAACTGATCTGGATTCCTTTGTGGATTTATCTGGTGATTCAAGCATATCTAAATGGAATTCTCTTTACTGACGGGTGGTACCTCCTGTTGTTCCTTATTGTTGTGGGTGTTGCTGCGGACTTTACACCCGATACCATTCTGAGACCGTACATAAGCGGAAAACACATTCATGTTGGTGCGCTGCTATTTGCATACATCTTTGGTATTGCGGTCTTTGGTTTTTTGGGTTTATTCCTGGGACCGATAATCCTGGTAGTAGCAACAAGGTTCGTGGAGATTATTTTGCCGGAGTTGAACAGGAGGAGTGGATTGCAAAAACGACACCTGTAGGATTTGGAAAGTTCAGAGTCTAAAGAAATGAAGATATTAGCCATAATGGGGAGCCCACGTAAAGGCGATAGCTATAAAATAACGCAGTTAATCGAAACGGAATTAAAGTATTTTGGCGAGGTTGAATTAAAATATATTTTTCTGGGAAAAATCAATTTGGAGTATTGCCGAGGCTGCTCTGTCTGCATGAAGAAAGGCGAAGAATTCTGCCCGCTAAAAGATGATGCGCTTATGATCATGGAAGAAATGCTAAATGCTGACGGTCTCATACTCGTCTCACCGATCTATGTACACCAGGTAACCGCATTGATGAAGATTTTTATTGACCGTTTTGCATATGCCTTGCACCGTCCTTGCTTCCTGGATAAATGTGCTATGATAATTTCGACAACGGAATTATCCGGACTGGAGGACGTTCTGGATTACCTTGAATTTAACGCTTTGAAAGTTAAGGTGAAATTACACCAGAAGCAATATCCGTGCGATTATAGTTATTGGCAAGAAGAAGGGTTGGCTGGATAAAGATTACTTCTTTGATACGCATATAAATGTTTAAAAGCATTTTTTTGTATGGGTCATAGTAAAACGAATAGAAAGAACGATTCGTAAGAACTCCACATGAGGGTTGATAAAAAAATGGATGCAACAGATGAAATTGTAAAGAAAATAAATGAAGGGAAGATCGTTTATCTGGAAAAGGAGATAGATGCGAAAACGCTGGAGTGGGACGCGCACGCTGTTTTTAAAGGTGTGTACCTAAAACATCTTGTGAAAGGAGAGGATACTGATGGTACGTTCAGTAGCCACTTGGTCAAAGTGGAGGCAGGTTGTGAAATCGGTGAGCATGTCCATGAGGAGCAATGGGAATTGCACGAGATTATGAGTGGTGTTGGTAAGGGTGTTATTGCTGAGAAAGAAATTACCTATAAATTGGGCGTTTTCGGTGTGATACCCAAAGGAGTAAAGCATAAGGTTATTGCTATGGATACGAATTTGTATTTACTGGCAAAATTCGTGCCAGCATTATTTTAGGGAACTCACAAATAATAAATTACCATAACCGTATCATTTTCCAATGATTTTTAGACACAGATTAACGCTGATTAACACAGATTTAAAGTAGTGTAGTTTTTTAGTTTTGATTCAACCCGTAAAAACTTAATAAACAGGACAAGCGTCTGTGTAAATTAGTAAAATCTGTGTCTACGACATTTACTGAAATGGGTAAACTATTTACTGGGAGTTCACTTAGGGAGTTCTCCTTTCGGCAACCGCGCATAACATCAAACATACGACTAACTTCGTAGGTCTGTAAATCGTTAGATGTACTTGCGATGGTTTTGTAGGTTAATAAGCATTAGAAAAGAAACAGAGGTTCAAACACCCGATAATTTACGTTTTAAAACTTACTACTCCGTGAACAGTTTACTCAGGTCTTCATGAAACTGTATCAACAATTTCGTTGTTTCGTTATCCTCGTTTACAATAAACGTTCTTATCTGTTTACCTAATTTCAGTTCTTTTACGATATTCAACTCTAAAAGTGGCTCGATTACACGTGCAACACTGGAATGCGAAAGCCCGGTTTCCTCGGCGATGCCCGAAAGATATGTGGTCGTACCGCGAG
>Ga0255453_1024_pt1 | contig 23063 bp, 22 predicted proteins | sample ANMaggQLBNCT01G4_FD_182628 | JGI IMG/M metagenome (GOLD analysis project Ga0255453, IMG submission 182628) | Sediment cell enrichment communities from methane seep in Santa Monica Basin, California, United Staets - ANME aggregate JGI... | ecosystem: Environmental > Aquatic > Marine > Cold seeps >...
AGGAACAGCTTGTTGGTGGTTGGTGGGAAGAGACGGTTGATCTCACTCCTTGCAAGGGGGCAACGCCAAAGGAGAGCCGTATACGGGAAATCCGTACGTACGGTTCGATGAGGGGACGGAGGTCGAAAGACCTCCTCCTACTCTACTGGCCGGGGCTGCCCATTTGATCTTTTTGTCTGTTAGTTCCACCATAAGTTGAGGTGAAGTTTCTTGGCGAAATAATTTCGGGACTCTACAAGTCACAGGAAAGTGCAAGTTTTAAAAAAAAGCCTGTTTTTTAGTAGCGCCGCACCCCTACTTTCACTTCTTCAGTACTCCCGCAAGCATCTTCGCTATGCTTACCTTGCTAAAGACTGATTCAATCGTATCAGTAGTAATAACAGTTTTAACGCCTGCATTTAGCATTCGCAGTACGGCATTCTGCACAAACACGCCGTGTATGCACGCAACGTAAATATCGTTTGCGTTCTGAGCCTTCAGCAAAGATGCAGCTTCTGCAATTGTTCCCCCTGTAGAGATTATATCGTCCACGATAACCACATTTTTGCCTTCTACACTTAAGTTCTTTGGCTTTATCTTCACTTCTGCACCGGTTATCCGCTTCTTCTCCAGCACATCGTACTCGAACCCGAAAGGCACTGCAACTGCTGCTGTTAAGTCAGTAGCACCGGCATCGGGTCCTATTATCACTACCGGAGCTATTCCTTCGCGGGCTATATAATCGCCGATTAAAGAAGAAACATCCAATTCTTTCGTATCTGCTTCAAAATACTGCAATACGTTGCGGTTATGCACGTTGACTACATAGATCGTGTCGAGGTCGGCAGCGCTTATGCTTCGTGCTATTGCTCTCGCAGATATAGCTTCTCCGGGCTTAAATTTCTTGTCCTGGCGCGCATATCCTAAATACGGGATGACAACTCTTGTTTGACTCGCTTCTTCCGCTGCGTCTATCAGTTGTAGCAAGTATATCAGGTCGGAATCGGAATTGATGCTCTGCACGATGACTACTTCTTCGTTCTTTATGTCGTCTACTATTCGCGTGTAGAGTTCTCCATCCGGGAACCGCTTGTACTCGCATAACGTGGCTTTACAGTCCAGTTCTGCTGCAATCCGTGTCGCCAAGACCTGTGACGAGATGCCGGGTATTATTTTCATCTTCATACTATTTTTTATTCAGGTTCATAAAATAAAAGTATTTTGGAAGAATCGCAATTGTGCAGACGAGAATCGCAGTAAATGCCTTTTTTATGAACTTCACTGCAATGCTTTCTTCACCGCCTTTTTTTTCGCCGTTCTGCCCGACTCTTCTGTCATGGTCTAACGCCAAATTCCAGAGTTAGCCCGCTAAAATACCCTGTATAAGTTCCTCTGCATTCGGTTCCACCGTGGCCATAAGCTTTTTGAATTCCTCCGCCCCTATTTTTGTTTTCAGTTCGTTAATATTATCTTCTGTTGTTTCTATCTCTGGGTCCTTGATTTCCATGCGTATCTTTTTAGCTAACAGGTAGCAAGCCAGCGCTAAATCGTATTTTTCCAAATCCTTGAAAACCCTGCCTAAATTATTAAGCCAGGTGCCTTCACCCCGTCTGTCCCCAATCTGCTTAGTAATAACAAGCGCCTGTTCGTAATACTCGATGGCTTTTTCTACCTGCCCCAGTTGGTAGCAGGCATTTCCGAGATTCCCTAGGTCCGCTCCTTCTCCACGCCGGTCACCAATTTCCCTTGCAATAACAAGCGCCTGATCATAATACTCAATCGTTTTTTCTACTTGTCCTAGAGGTCCGTAGACACCTCCAAGATTTCCGAGGGCTACTCCTTCTCCACGCCGGTCACCAATTTCCCTTGCAATAACAAGCGCCTGTTCGTAATACTCGAAGGCTTTTTCTGCTTGCCCTAGATGTCCATATGCATCTCCGAGATTTCCTAAGGCTGCTTCTTCTCCGCGCTGGTCACCAATTCCACTTGAGATAACAAACGCCTGTTCGTAATACTCGATGGCTTTTTCTACCTGCCCCAGTTGGTGGCAGGCATTTCCAAGATTTACGAGCCATGCACCTTCGTTTTGTCTATCGCCAATATCCCGAGCAATCTTAAGTGCCTTTTCAGTATACTTAATCGATTTTTTATAAAAACCGATTTGAGCATATAATATCCCAAGAGAACCAAGCAGGTATCCGCTTATTTGTGCTTCGGCAGAAAGCTCGGCAAGCAGTTTCTCTTTTAGCTCTATACTTCGCTTGAGTTCTTCCAGCGACTTATATTCGGCCTCTAAAGCGAATTCGACCAGTGCAGGTCTGCGCTCTTCTGCCGCAGGTACTTCCATAAACTCGACCACGCGGTTTCGAAACGCGAAGAAGTCAGGCGCCTCCAGACTGATACGAGCAAGTTCCGCTTCTCTTACCCAGAATACCGCCTTGACTTGATGCTCGACAAGCACTTCTCGTTTAAAGTTCAAATACTGAAGCGCCTCGGGAAATCCTTTATCCAGATTATAAACAAAAAAAACTGTATTATCAGAGTTTTTTGCAGCAAAAAAGGAAGGCAGGTCTTTAAAGTTTATGGTGTCCACGCTTACAACTTCGAGCCCCTGCGCCGCCAACGCACTCTTAAGCGAGTTCTCTACGTCACTGCGCAAGAATTCACTCAGATACATGGCAAAGAGAATAGAGGGTTTGTTATATTTGTATGCACGACTTAAGTAATTGGCAAGCCTTAAAACTCGCCCCTCAAAAGCCGCTTTTGCTCCGTCCATTGTTTCTTCGATAAAGCTTTCTTTACACTTTTTCTTTTACAAAAAGAAAACCTGTGCTAAAAGAAAAACAAGGCGGTCTTTGTATCCAACCTTTTCTAAAGGTTTGATGGTAAAACTTTCTTTTTAAAATGAAGGTTTATTAGCAGTTCTTCGAGCGTGGGGTGTATATCATACCAGTTTTCTTCGTTCTCATATTCAAGCACGCTAAGATTATGCAATAAATGCCCTATCTTCTCTATCCCACGTATATCATTACTCTCATAAATTTCATTAAGGGTTTTATAATCGTCAGATTTGAGAATACGTTTGAAGTCACTTCTTATTTCGCGCTCTGCCCGTTCCACATCTTCTTTTGATATACGGCCTCTTTCTTTTTCTATTGCAGTGTCTGCCGCGATTTGCATTATCCGCGCACCTTCTCTAAACACACCACCGCTCATTTTTATGGCTAAATCAAGTGCTTCTGGTTCGATTAGCTCTTCTTTCATTCTTTTATAGACGAATGTTCGCATCAGCTCATAGCCCGGCTCGTATATGCTGTTTCTATCGTTCTTCGTGTGCAGTTTAATATTGGGCAGGAAAAACCGTGTTTCCCTTATCGCAGTAAATTCCGGTGCGAAGAATATAGAAATCGGCACCGTATAAACTATATAGCATTTAGGCTGCGTAATAGCCGTATAGTTATTATAAAAAATCTCCTTTGCTTGTTCTAAACTGGGTTTATCCAGATCATCAATTATAACAAGCACATTCTTCTTCTCTTTACCTTCTATATCTGCAATGATCATATTTATTTTATCAATAAGCTCAGAAAGCTTTGGTTCTATTTGTTCCCTGATAATTTTCCTTGTAGCATGCTCGGACTTGATTTTTGCCTGTACCAAAAGGAAAAGGCACGAATCCCACCTTTTACCGAGGCTTCGGCGGACTTCGTTTTTTCCGACTCCAGCTCTAAGGTACGCCCCCAGCTCTCAAGTTCTTCTAGTAGCTCTGGTTCCAGTTCCTTGCCCGCATCAATATACTGTATATATAACTGCGCACCCATAGAGAACAGCACGTCCACATAATTAAGGTTGTTAACATCGCAGACGTCCTTAACCGAGTACTTCACAATATAAAATCGGGTTTTTATATCATCATCCGCGGCAAGCCTGTTTAGTTCTGTTGACTTGCCACAGCCGCGATGACCGGAAAAGAAGTATTTGGGCTGCTGTCTGTGCTGACGCTTAAGGGCTCTGATTAGCTTATTTAATGGCTTACCTGCTCGTTCTACGTAAAACGGGCAATCCGCCGGTAAAGTAAAAAACGGGTCAAAATTGCTCCACGCAAGGTCGAGATCTTCGGCAACGATAAAATCTTCGGACATCTTTACTCTTCACAAACAAATCTTAAGTTTCTGCGTAATAAAAGCTTTTCAAGAGTCACCCGAAAACTCCTTTAGCCCCTCCGCCGTGTTCTTCAACACCAAATACGCCAGTTTCTGAGTAATAAAAGCACCCAAACCACAATCAGGCCCCACATATTTTATGCGGTCTCCGAAGATAGAATACGCATCCGCAAACCGTTTCTTTACCTGTTCAGGACTGTTGTACTCGTTAACTATAGCTTCCAAAACGCCTTTATCTTTGAATGCGTTCGTGTGATGCTTTTCATCATATTCCGCAGCCATGCTGAATATATCCGTTCTTGAAACTCCGACACGTAGATATTTATCGTATTTATCCAGTTGTGCTTTATCTATCAACGTTAAAAGTGACGGATTCGCTGCGGATTCCACACCGATCACACTTATCCCCTCCACCTGGCACACGGTATCATAAAATATAGGCGAATGGAGATGTATCTGCGTATCCACGCCCTTCTGAGCTGCATATTCGGAGGCGAGCCCCAGTGCCGTAATTACACCCTCTTCTTCTATACGGGGGTCTAATCCCATGCTTGGCTCGTCTAACGAAGCACATTTCACTTCGTAATTCTTCGCACCGTCTATCGCGTTTTTTACGAACCTGCCCACGGATTTTGCTATGTTTGATAACACGTCTATATACACCGGTGGCGGAAACTGTTTATAATACAGCTCTATCGGACCTGTAACGCATATCCGGATCTTAAGTGTTTCACCCGTCTTTTCCCGGTACTCCACCGCCATCTGCTCGAATGCGTCCAGCTCGATTATCTTTGCCTCTGCTTCTTTTATTAGCAGCGGCGCTTCTGTCTTCTCAGCGTCCAGAATCGGATCGTTAAACTGGGTGATCATGTTCTGGAATTGCGGATATGTAGGAACTTCAACACCTGCGTTTAGTTTCTGTTTCATTGTTTCGGTTAATAATTCGTATAACGCATTTCGGTGTGTCGGGACGTCCGCAAAAGCTTCTTTTAGCCAGTCCTTTGTTGTGCCTTCGGGTAATGGATAACTTCCGATGTCGTCGTATAGCGGCTTTTTCATGTTTATGCTATAACTATATTTTACCATATTATATTTAAGCACCGGCTTGTATCCAACTATTCAAAACGTCCTTATCGCATCTTCCGTAACCCTAACGAATTCATTCATCAATTTAGCTAAAATCTCTTCCGTTGCACCTTCCGCAGTCACACGTATCAAAGGCGAAGTGTTCGATGCCCTTATAAGCGCCCAGCCTTCATCGCCCTGTTCTATTCTGATACCATCCATAATATTTATCCTATCCGAGCCATATTCATTCGACAACCGCTCAGCAAGAACTCGCATTACCTCAAACTTTACGGTATCACCACATTGAATATTCTTTCGCTGTTTTGGGAACTCGGGTAACTCATCCACAAGCTCGGATAACGTCCGCCCGGTTTTAACTAAAATCTCCGCTATTTTCAATGGTATTACCATCGCATCGTCAAACGGGAAGAAAGAAGGCATAACATAATGACCGCTCGATTCTATACCAAGCACTGCATCTCGTTCTTTTGCTTCCTTCGTCAGGAAGGTATGACCCACGGGTATCCGCTCTATTTTACCGCCTAACTCTTCCAGCTCCAGTTCTCGTTCGAGCAGCATAGAGCATTCAACATTTGCTAAAATGGTTCCTTTTTGCTCTTTTAATAACGCTTGGGCTAATATAACACCGCACTGGTCGGCACTCAGCGTTCTTCCACGGTCATCTACTATTACTACCCTATCGCCGTCACCATCGAAAGCCGCACCGAAATCCGCCTCTTTTCGCGGTACTTCAGCTTTTAACGCGCCAAGAGTCGCATCTGTTGGCTCGGATGGTCTATTCGGAAACGAAGGGTCCGGATTCAGGAACAGAGCATCTGCTTTTAGCTTTATACTGTTTACTACATCCAATGCCACCAGGCCCATACTACCGTTTCCACAGTCCAACACGATTCTTTTGCCGTCAAAGACGTCACGGTCAAATCTCTTCGCTATGTATTCTATATACTCAGCTCTCAAATCCAGTTCATGGTAGTTGCCAACTTCATGCCACAAAACCGATTCTGCTTCGCCTTCCAGCACTATATCCCTCAATTCTTCGTTTGACTCGGCTGAGAAACCTATTCCTTCACCTGTGTATAGTTTCACGCCGTTCCATTCCGGTGGCAGATGCGATGCCGTCACATACGCCGTTATATCTTTCTTGAGCCGCCATCCGGAAAAGGCACACGCGCCAAATGTGGTTGTGCCGGTATTTGTCACATCCAAGCCCGAAGAAAGCAGACCTGAGATGAAAGCATTCGCGAGTAATGTAGAAGTAGCTCGTATGTCGTTACCAACAACCACGCTCTTTTCACCTCGTTCTTTTGCATACGTACCCAAAGCGCGCCCGATCTTTAGCATCGTCTCGGGATACAGGTCGTCATTGAAAATCCCTCTTATGTCATACGCACGGAATATGTGCGCTGGTATTTCTTCTTTGTGCATTGTCTGGATAAGATTAAGGTGACATCATATGAATAATAAATGTTAAGTCATTTTTGGCTAAATTTTAATTATCGTTTACATAATTAAGTATGGAACTAGTAATAGGGATAACGGGCGCGAGCGGCGTTGTGTACGGAATCAGATTGTTAGAAGTGCTAAACGGTATAGCAGAAACGCACCTAATCATATCCGCGAGCGCGAAGAAGATAATATCAATAGAAACGGGTTATGAACTCGAGGAAGTTTATGCGATGGCTTCTCACGTATATGATAACTCAGACTTCACCGTGACAGTGAGCAGTGGATCTGTGCGCTATGACGGTGCGATGATAGTGCCGTGTAGTATGAAGACCCTGGGCAGTATTGCGTCCGGCATATCTACTACACTAATCACGAGGGTTGCTGATGTATGTTTGAAGGAAGACCGGAAACTGGTGATTGTACCGAGGGAAACACCGCTCAGTCTTATACATCTGCAGAATATGGTTACGGTGAAGAAAGCGGGTGCCATTGTGCTACCAGCGTCGCCTGCGTATTATCATAAGCCCAAAAACGTGCAGGATATGGTGGATTTTATCGTGGCAAGAGCACTTGACAGTTTTGGTATTGGCTTAGAAACTGATTTAATACGCCGGTGGGGAACAGGCGCAAATCGATAAATTACCGGTTATTTAAGAAAACGTTTACCGACAACCTTTTTATGTCGGTTCCACCATTTCCTCATAGTTATCATGACCGCCAAAACAAAGAATCGTGCAATGCTAATGATACTGATATTCCTGTTGCTACCCGCAGCCATTAGTATTACAGTCACGAGCGCGACAGTAACGGAATTGTACGCCCATCCCGAAGTAGTAGTGCAAGGAGCAGAGGTATCAATGTCGGGTAAAGCATCGCCGAATGAGGTGGTATGGATATATTCATCATCTGTTCCCCATTTGCCCGTATCAGATGGAAAATACAGCCGTGAATTCAATGGTATTTACTTCCCCAAGGGCGAGAAAGTATTTTCAATGACTGCGGAAAAAATAGAAGATATTCGACTATCCATAACACCAGTACTATGGATGGGTACTGTGGACTATCCTTTAGACGGACCTAGAGGAGCAACCAACGGCACTGCCACTCTTTCTCTTTCCTTCCCTATACAAGGAGTGGACCTATCCGGGGAAAAGGATATTAGAGTATATGGCGCCGCGGAAGATAGCGCAACTTCTGTAATACTTGAATTTGCCATGGCTATCAAAGTCACTGCGGATTCCAATGGCGATTTTTCGTCTGGTATAGATACAAGCGGTTTTCCGCTCGGTGAACTTTTGATTTTCGCATCAGAGAAAGAACGAACTGTTCACATAGTGTCCACGGAACCATCGGTATTCGATACCGGATCCAGAATGTACCCGAGCATCCCTGGTACGCATTACGGCAAAATCATACCTGCACAAACGATATTTGTGCACAAGCTTTACACGTATCCGTGTATTGGAACGGTTGGACATTCAGAACGCATAACTATTAGTAATGCTTCGGGTTGGACACAAACCGCGATGTGGGACGGTTACACCGACGGGGGGCATAAAATCTACTTCGCGGATAGTTTCGAACTGCGCCAGGGTGTTGAGTATAACTATACAATAGAGACAAGCTCGTATCCGCAGATAATACACACATCACACTTGAATACAAACACCGGAACCATCACATGCGAAAAATTCGTTGACGTTAATGGAAAAGTATATAAAGATTGGATCCCTGCTATTATTTTAAGCTAATGCTTTGTTGATAAATAGGCGGAGGATGACCGGGATGATAAAGGACTATAGACGTTTTGTACTGCATGCGGGTATTGTGCTACTCTGTGTATTCTTTAGTATAGCGACAATAGCGACTGCAACTGCAAGCGTAACGGAATTGGTTGTGAACCCCGAAGTGGTTGATGAGGGTGGAGAGGTATCAATAACGGGTAAGGCATCGGCGGGTGAAACGGTATGGATAGGCTCTTCATTTGTGATTTCTTTGTCCGTCTACGATGGGAAATACTCTCAGAAGTTTGAGGGTATTTATTTTCCTCCCGCGGGTGACAACGAGATTGTAAAAAAGAAACAGTTCTCTGTGACTGCGGAAAACGTAAAAGATATTCGTGTATCAATAAATCCGAGTCCTGTACCATTTATGAATAAATATCCATTAAGTGGACCCCTAGTGGCAACTAACGGTATCGCCACACTTACTATCACCATTCCCGTTGAACTATATGGCGTTAAAAAGGATGTGAGTGGCGAAAAAGATGTGGAGGTATATGGCAAAGCCGCGGAAGATGCAACTTCTGTAGACTTACAAGTAAAATCGGAAATCCAAGTAACCGCGGATTCAGACGGTTTCTTCTCTTTTAATATAAATACCGGTGGGCTTCCAAAGGGTGAGTTCAATGTAACAGCAGGAGATAAAGAAAAGCCCGTTTACCTTGGAACTACACCAAAAGCAACCAGTGACGGTGGCAGTAGCGCCTCAGAAACCACACCAACGCCCACACCAACGCCCACACCAACGCCCACACCAACACCGGTTACTGCAAAGCCTGAGCCATCACCAACTCCTTCTCCAACACAATCACCAGTGCCAACCACCTCTCCACCGCTAACAACGACACCACGTATAACGGCAACTCCTTTGACGACTTCTACACCTACACCGTCTCCAACACCTATGCCTACATCTACACCAAGCCCAACACCCAAGACTACTACACCCGACTTAAAATTCGGCTTTGCGATAATGGGACTTATCACAGTCGCATATCTATTGCGTAAATACGGTAAGAAAGGAGTGAAGAATTAATAGAAAGTTATTGATTAAGGCATGAGGTAATATCCATAGTTGGGGCGAAGAATTCGGGCAAGACAATCCTAATCGTGGATTTGATTGCATAAATTTTTGATCAAAGAAACAAGGGTTTTTCTTTTTCTAAAACGAGAAAGTGTTATGAACGCGAAAATAAGTTACTCTTCGGTGGATGCGACTTCAAATCCGGTGGACTGGATGTACAGCTTAGAAGATGCCGGTTTTCAGGGCTGGGAGATAGTGGCAGAAGGACTGCAGAAGGTGGACGGAGAATTTAAAGAGCGTGTTCGAGAAATATATGAGACGACTAATCTTGTCCTTTCCTTGCACACGCCACTCTCGGATGTTAATATAGCGAGTGTGAACGAGCGTATATGGGCTGAGAGCGTAAGACAGGTAAAAGAGAGTATAGAGGACACGCACGAGTTCATTGACAATATTTGCGTGGTGCATCCCGGTCTCTTCTCGCCTTTATCCATACAGATGCCGGATAAAGCAGTACAAAAAGCGATTACGGGTTTGCGTGCGATTTGCGAAACCGCTTCGGAATACGGGTTGCGGATAGCGGTAGAGAATTTGATTTCCATAAATATGCTGATGGGACGAACCCCTGAAGAACTCGTTCGAATTGTGCGGGGTGTGGATATGGATAACCTTGGGATATGCCTTGATGTGGCACATGCGAATACGACAAAGACGCTGGATGAGTTCTTTCGCAGTAACGATGTGGACATAATACACATGCACGTAAGCGATAACTTTGGTACGGACGATCTGCATTTGCCCGTGGGTGAGGGCAATTTGGATTGGAAGAAGGTGTTAAACGGGGCTAACGACTATGAAGGCTTGGTGGTGATAGAGGTGTACTCAGTAGAGGCCGGGATAAAGAGTATGGAATACTTACGCAATCTTACTTAAAACAGGCGGGTTTAAAGGAGCTGGAAGCTGACGTCTAGATATACTATTGTTATTGAGAAAGTGGAAGATAAGTACTCTGTTTACTGCCCCGACCTATCTGGTTGTATTGCCACGGGTCGTACGGAAGAAGAGACGATTCTGAGGATGAACGAGGCTACTGAGTTTCACATAGAAGGATTGCGGGAGGAAAAAACAGCTATTCCGGTGCCATCTACTAAAGCTATATCTGTTTATGTAGCGGTATAGTCAGAAGGAATTACCTGTGATATTTTCATGCTCAAAATATTGCTGTCGAAAACTACAATCATGTGTATCATTTTTCCGTGAATCTGGCTCCTACTCTTAAATTACGCGCTTTTTAGCGTTAAACCTTCTCATACTTTTGCCACCAACATTCCGCACATTCTGATATAAACAATCTACAAATTTAAATTTATGGGAATATCAAGGCATTACCCGATAACTTTAGCTAGGTACTTCTTCTTATCAAAGTGTGTGAGTGTTAATGTATCCAAATACGCAAGCACACGCAGGAGTGACAGCAAGTTTAGCCGAATATAGCAGTAAAAGCATATGGGGCCATCTTGGTATAGTAGCCAGGTATGTAGAGAGATAGATTTAGCAGGCGAGATCGCCAGAATCGTGGGCGTGGATCCACGCTAGAAGGTGACCTTGCGGCGAGGCTGTTTTTGCCATGGTCCTGAACGCCCTAGGATTTGTTGACCGACCCCTGTATCTATTCCAGTGTTCATGGCAACAAAGCCAGTGGAGTTATTGATAAGGTAAGAGGCTAAAGGCGGACGATTTCAATGATGATGCCTTGGGGTGGACTTTAGATAAAATATGCGGCAATTGCCCTGAGAGTATATTCATGCAAAAGAAGTGCAGGAAAATTCATTGTTGCTACAAACGAGTTGGACAGCGAGAAACTCAGTGATGAAGAAGCACTTACGGCTTACAAGGAGCAGCAATATGCGGAAAGAGGCTTCAGGTTCCTCAAGGACCCACTCTTCTTTGCCGACAGTATGTTCCTGAAGAATGAGGGAGGGCAGGATAGTTGCGATGGTGATGGGACTTGCGCTCGTGGTTTATAGTTTAGCGGAGAAGAAGTTGCGGGAAGCGCGGGAGAGCGAAAACGAGACAATACCTGATCAAAAGAATAAGCCAACGAAGAAACCAACGCTGAGATGAGTCTTTCAGGTATTTGATGGTATTACTATCCTTTACCTGGGCTCCTAGATGGTGAAGGTCTTGACTTTACGACCGAGTCATGGAAAAATCCTCGCATTTCGGCGTGAGTATGAGCAGATGTATCGTACCTGTTATAGATCGGAATTGCGTGCTACTGAGGAATCGTGGCACGGCAAAGCGGAAGAAGAAAGAGGCTGTTAGCCTACCCCCTCTACTTTTTATACGAAATCGAGAGAGAATAGCAAAAAAAAAAAAAAAAATATAGTCCGAGGTCTCATCTGCAATACAAATGTAAATCGGTAATAACTTACAGTATTTAACAAGTTCATAGTGGGACGGAAATTCAGAAACTACTGTCTTTATACAATTAAAGTGCTGAATGTGGGATTGATATTATTAAAACGGAAGTAATATATTATACTATATATATTTACCTTTTTACATTTGGTGTTGGTGTGATAAGAATGGTAAAAGAGAAGGAAAAGGGTAATCCTGTTAGAGCGGAAATCGAGAGATTGATTGCGGTTGGTGACCTAAGTGGGCTACTCTATAAAGCGGGCGAGTTGCATGGGCATCTATGCGGGCATATGGCGTACGGTGTGAAGGCCGGCTATATTGCGATGCGAGAATTGAGTCTGAAAAGCCAGGGTATGGAAGAGGTAATTGCAATTATTGAGACCAATAACTGCTTCAGTGACGGCGTACAAATGGTCACCGGCTGTTCCTTTGGTAACAACGCCCTGATATATCGCGATTTCGGCAAGACCGCAGTAACTGTGGCGAAAAGGGATGGGACGGCAATAAGAATGGCTTTAAATCCTGTGTTTGAGGACCGTCGTAAGGATAAGTATCCCGAAGCATATAAACTGTTCGATAAGATAGTTGCAAAGCGTGAAAAGCCCACTCCTGAAGAGCATGAAAGATTGATGCAGTTGTTTGCCGAGCTGTCAATTGCGGAATTGGAAGAACTTGAGGATGAGATGTTCATAACAAAGCGTCTGAAAATTGTAGTGCCGGAATACGCGCCTATCTTCGATTCGGTGAGATGCTCGATTTGTGATGAGAACGTAATGAAAAGCCGAGCTGTGGCTGAGAATGGACAATATTTTTGCTTCCCTTGCTATAACCAGGGATACTATCAGATGGATGGGTCAGGTATTTCATACGAGGAGGAGAAAATAAATCAAGATGAAGGCCTAAGAGGTGGTGCTAACGAAGATGAAGAATAGACATATCACTATTGTAACGTTATTGTCAATTCTACTGTTCGCGTTATTAACAGGCTTGACCATCGCCAAGGCAGATTCCGGGAACACAAACGAAGGGGGGGGGAAATAACATATATAATTGCAGATTCTACGGGTGATTGGGGCTATCCCAGCCCTCATGGACACTATCCCCGGGGGCCCGGGTACGTAAGGATGAGTTTGGTCTTTGATACGTTGGTATGGAAGGACAAACAAGGTTTTGTGCCCGCACTTGCCACTGATTGGGAGTACATCGAAGATGAAAATGCATATCTTTTCCACTTGCGCGAAGGCGTTACCTGGCATGATGGTGAGAAGTTTACTGCTGACGATGTCGCTTTTACCTTCAATTATGTTAAAGAACATCCCTCATGGTGGGTAGACCTGAAATCGCTAAAGCAGGCTGAGATACTTGACGAATATACCGTGAAGATATACTTGGAAGAGCGTTATGCTCCCTTCCTTAATAGTGATGCCGGTGGATTAGCCATTCTTCCAAAACATGTATGGCAGGACGTTGAGGATCCGGCAGAATTTAAAGAACCTGAATCTCTGATAGGAACAGGACCCTTCAAGCTAGCTGATTACAGCAAAACACATGGCACCTATCTCTATGAAGCAAACAAAGATTACTATCGCGGAAAAACCAACATAGACAACCTAAAATTTGTAAAAATCAGCGAGGAGATGGCCTCCACAGCATTAATGAGAAACGAAGTCTTCGCTACTGCTATCCTACCGGAAACCGTGGAGGAGGTTAGAGAGAATGGTTTCGTGATACTAAACCAATCCGGGAATTGGAACGCCAAGCTCATGATAAACCATGAAAAGGCGCCAATGTCTTCTAAAGAGTTTAGGCACGCTCTTGCCTATGCGATAAACCGGACTGAACTGGTGGAAATAGCACAACGAGGACATGCAATTAAAGGAAGCCCTGGACTGCTTTCTCCTACCAGTCCTTACTACAATCAGGACCTCATAACCTATGAATATAATCCGGAGCGTGCGAAGGACATTCTGGAAAGCATGGGTTATGGGCAGAATGGTGAAATACTTGAACTGGAGCTCATAAATGCTCCTCGTATGGGTTTTGAACGTGTCGCTGAGATAATTGCGCGGCAGTTGGAGGCTGTAGGGATAAAAGTCAATCTCAGAAGCCTGGAAGCGAAAACACTTGACTATAGGGTCATGAATCAGCAATTTGATCTGGCCATAAGCGGACATGGTGGGATCGGGGGCGATCCGTCAATTCTGAACAAAGTAATTCTTGGCAACTTCGGATATAGTGCGAATTACACAAAAAATGATACTTTGAACCAGTTGCTCGAAGCGCATTTGCATGAGATGAATCAGGAAAAGAGGCAGGCGATAGTGCGAGAAATTCAAGGGGTATATGCCAATGAGCTCCCTGCTTTGACGCTTTACTACCCAACTTGATACTGGGGACATGACGGCAGCGTTGACATCTATTATACTATGGGCGGTATTGCATCCGGTATACCCATCCCACTGAACAAGTTGGCGTTTATGGCGTACAAAGGAGATGCAGAGGCACCGGCAGCCACGGAAGCACCAGTTCCTGGTTTTGGACTTCTAATTTCGATCCTTGCACTAACTGCGGTGGCGTATATGGTACTAACACGAAAAAAACACTGAGCCTACCTAGAAGATGAAGCTACCAGAAATTGGAACCTATGCGATTTCCTTCCTCATAATCTTAGTCCTGATTTTTTTACTACCGCGGATGATGCCTGGTGATCCACTTACCGCAATATGTGGCGAAGAAGTTCTTGTTGAGATGACGCCGGAATTAAAAGCCGAGCTAATGCACCGCTTTGCTTTAGATGAACCACTCTGGAGCCAGTTCTTCGTTTATCTAACGGGTATTATGCACGGCGATTTCGGATACTCCTACTACTATAACGCTCCGGTATTAGAGATAATTCTTGAAGCACTACCCTGGACCCTGCTTCTCGTTGGCACTTCGCTTGTTCTTTCCACAGTATTAAGCATATTTATAGGAATAGAGTCTGGCTGGAGACGTGGTAAGGTCAGTGATAAATCCCTGCTCACCACAACCATGATTTTAAATGGCTTTCCGAACTTCTTCATAGGCATTATCCTGCTGCTGCTCTTTGCCGTTTATCTCGATTGTCTGCCGCTCCAGGGTGCGAAAACGCCGTATTCCGATCTGACGGGTATACATAGCATGTTTGATATAGCCCGGCACCTTGTTTTACCACTTATCGCATTGACGTTAGCGCAGATACCCGGTTCTTATCTCCTGATGCGGAATACGATGATAACCACGCTGAAGGAGCCCTTTGTCCGGACAGCAAAAGCAAAAGGTCTATCTGAGGTGGCAGTGAGATATAAACACGCTGGTAGGAACGCGCTGCTTCCAATTGTCACTACGACCGGGGTAAGGGTGGGTATTATCTTTACTGGTGCACTTTTCATCGAAATAATCTTCTCTTATCCCGGTGTGGGACTTTTGAGCTATAACGCGCTGCTCATGCGGGATTATCCGATTCTACAAGGCGTATTCTTCCTTGTAGCGGTATTTGTTATACTTGCTAACTTCATCGTTGATCTGCTATATAGAAAGATCGATCCGAGAATAGGAGTGAATAACGCTGAATATGCACATTAACTACTGGAATGAACTAACGCGGAACAACTTTGGAAAGCTCGGGTTAGCTATGCTCTGCTTAGTGCTCTTTATCGCGTTATTTGCACCATTTCTTGCTAGTTATGACCCTGATGAGCCAAGCCACTCCATCCTTATGTCGCCTTCATTCGAGCATTGGTTAGGAACAAACGATATAGGACAGGATATTTGGAGTCGACTTTTATGCGGTGCGAAAAACACTCTGCTAGTGGCTTTGGGTGTGGGTGTGTTCACAACCCTACTCAGTACGGTTATCGGTGCATCGGCTGCTCTAGTCGGTGGATTATACGATAGGATATTGATGAGACTGATAGATGCACTTATAGTGATACCGGCGTTTATAGTAATCATTTTAGTAGCAGCCTATGTCCTGCCAAATGTTTGGACTCTTATCTTTCTCATTTCTGTCTTGACGTGGCAGGGCGGTGCTAGACTGGTAAGGGCACAAACACTGTCACTAAAGGAAAGAATGAGTGTTTACGCCGCAAGAACGTTTGGTGCAAATAAGCGGTATATCATAATCCGGCATATAATACCTAACCTCAGTCCAATTCTGTTTGCGATATTTGTACATAGCGCAACTCGGGGCGTATTTATGGAAGCGGGTTTGGCGTTCCTTGGTATAGCAGACATCTCAACAGTGAGTTGGGGATTGATGATGCATCACGCACTCAGATTCTACTACCTTGACGTCTGGAAGTGGTGGCTCATTCCAACAGGACTTGCCCTCTCAGTTACGATAATGGCTCTCGTATTTATTGGACATGCATTAGAAACAGCTATGGATCCACGTCTATGGGAGATGGAGCAGGAAGATTGGCAATGATAGAACTAAGAGAACTGGAGGTGATGTATGGCAAAAGAAGGGTATTGCACGGTATAAATCTGACGTTGAAAAGGGGTGAATCTCTATCAATTGTAGGTGAATCGGGAGGTGGAAAAACCACTCTTGGGCTTAGCATTATAGGACTCGTGGAGGGCACCGTCAGGGGTGAGATTCTGTTTGACGGTAAAAATTTAGTGGCGCTGGCGGAGAAAGAGTGGAAGGCGATAAGATGGAATCGGATCGCAATGGTCTTCCAGAACGTAGAAAATGCGTTAAACCCTCTGTATACTGTTCTGGACCAGGTATCAGAGCCTATTGTGGTGCATAAATTAGGCGATAGGAACGAAGCGACGAGACGTGCTGGCGAACTATTGAACAGGGTGAATCTACCAGAGGGACGTTTTTATGCCTATCCTCATCAGTTAAGCGGCGGAGAGAAGCAGCGGGTGTTGATTGCAATGGCACTGGCAAACGATCCTGATTTGATTATTATGGACGAGCCCACAACAGCTTTAGATGCTCTCACCAAAGTAGAACTAATTAACTTGATGCATACCGTGTGTAAGGAAAGGGAGCTGACAATACTTCTATTAACCCATGACTTCTACGCAGCTTCCACGCTCTCTGATAGAATGGCAGTGCTATACGCGGGTACAATCGTAGAATTTGGCTCTACTCCTGCTCTTCTCTCTAACCCCCGGCATCCATACACGAGAGGGCTGCTCAGATGCTATCCGAGCATGACAACCACGAAGGACCTGCAAGGGATAAAAGGTAGAATTGAATTCTTTGATGTCGGCTGCCCGTTTCACCCTCGCTGCACACAATCAATAGGAATCTGTCGAGAAAAAGCGCCGCGGTTAGAAAAAAATGACGGGCGGTTCATTGCCTGTCATAGAGGCGGAATCATACCGCTCTTAGAGTTGAGGGACCTGAGTAAGTCATTCGATTCCTTGAAGGCGGTTGATTCTATTGATCTGACGCTATATGAGGGTGAGACTTTAGCTCTGGTCGGGGAGTCAGGTTCTGGGAAGACAACAACAGCAAAGCTAATCATGGGCATTTTTGAAGCTACGGAAGGTCGGATATACCTCGAAGGCAAACAAATTCTCGGCAGGGACAAAAGCTTCTATCAACGGGTTCAAATGATCTTCCAAAACCCAATGGAATCGTTAAGTCATCGTCTTTCCGTTCTAGAAGCTGTAAGAGAGCCTTTAGACGTACAAAAACTGGGTAATCGCGAGCAGCGAGAAAGTATGGTGCGGCAGATTCTGGATGAAGTTGAGTTGCCATCCTCAGAGACTTTCCTAAATAAATATCCACATCAGTTGAGTCAAGGGGAAGCGCAAAGGGTTGGCATTGCTCGAGCGCTCATACTGAATCCGAAGCTGCTCATTGCCGATGAACCAACCTCAGCCTTAGATGCAAGCACGCAGGCAAAGGTCGTGAAACTCCTACTTAATCTGCAAGAGAAGAGGGGGATAAGTATGCTTTTCATCACGCACAACCTCGCCTTAGCAAGGAAGATAAGCGATAGGCTCGCAGTGATGTTGAATGGGATTATTGTTGAAGAAGGTCCATCAAACGAGATAGTAAGTAGCCCACTGCATCCATATACTGAAGACCTGCTGAAGGCTGCGCCTACACTGAGTTCAAGAGTACCTACGGTGCCAGAAAGAACGAGTGAGAGAAATGACGGGACTGGATGCCCTTATGCAAATAGGTGCAACAAAGTAACAGAAGTCTGTTTTAATGAGAAACAACGATTGAGCTCTCTTAGCACTCATAAGGTTGCGTGTATGCTCTGCACCGCCACAGATTGAGCTTTTTCAAACATCGGAAACCGTGTTCTCATTTTATTTTGTCTCACTTAATAAAAGACTATTACCCAACCAGCTGCGACTCAGGTTCTACCGATAAAATTCTCACGAAATGAACTTTTATACCTTTGATTTGAATCTTTTGACTTTTGAACCCACATTCCGCACATTCTGATATAAACAATCTACAAATTCAAATTTGTGGGAAATACCAGAACGTGCTCGATAACTTTAAATCCTGACTTTCTGCGTTGTATATGCTACAATCCTAAAAGAGCGCATCCGCAAACCCCAACTTTTCAATAATCTCCTTTTGATCTTTAGTGAGAACAGAATTTTTATCACGAGTTTCGCCCCAAAAATCAAGAGTAGTTTTTCGTATTCTACCCAGTTCATTTTCAGACTATCTTCAACACCAGCCCAGCCCATAACGCCTAAATGATACTTATACAGTGCCAAATCTAGATATGCAAGATAGCAGATAAAAATATAGTCATCAATATTTCCTTCCTCAAAATGCCTTACCGGCTGCAGATATAACCCATTTTTGAAGCAATCGAAGATCTTTTCAATCACATCTTTACCAAAATACGTGGCAATAATCTCAGGTGCACTCTTCTCAAAATTCGTGGTGAAAATCAAGCATTTACCATCTCGAAGCCTTGCATTTCTTCGATTTTCTGAGTGAGGTTTTAATGTTATTTCATTTTCGTCGTTGTTTATCACAAAATAATCAGAAACTCCACGGATTGCCGCTCTTATTTCCTTCTCCAGACCTTCCAGAGTTCCGTTACCGGTCTGCGAAGACAAGATCTCAGCGACTTTTAGCTCTGCGATACCAATCTTTTTCAATCGTGTCGTGCGTTCTAGCTCAAGATCGCTGCGATTGGAGCAAATAATCGCCCTGCCTGGAATGCCAAACAGCGATGTAGTGACATCTTCGTAATAGATTAGACGATGGGAGACGCATCAACTCATTTTCTTCGGATATGTCGCGCATTACAAGCTCTTTAGCCTCATTGGACGTTAAAGGGATGCCGGCAATCATTTTCAGGTTATCGCCATTCAGCTTTAGTAAATTATTCTTTGACGCCATCCCACGATCCATGACTATCGCATCAATGCTGAGATTTACCCGTTTAACATCGGCAATAAGTTGTTCTACCGTCCTCACATCTGTTATATTTCCCTCATACGTTCTGAAAAGGACAGGTAAACCTTTGTTCTTTGTTGTGACGAATCCAATGTTTATCTGAGGTAAGCTGTTATCAGCTCAACTGTACCCGAGTCGCGCTTTAGGCATTTTTGTCGAATAAAAATAAGTGGACGTGAGGTCATAGATCAAAGTGGACGATTCCGCTTCAAGATGCTTTATTTGGTTGAACCGCTCCGTGCACACGTCAATGATGCCCTCATGGCCTATTTTACGGCAGGTATTCATTACTGCACCGAGATTGCTAGAGTTTAGTTCTTCAGGGGTGATGCCGGTGAACTCTTCCAGTGCGGTGTCCTGATACCATTTGGAAAACTTGTTGAGAGTTTCTCTGTCTGTTATATGGTTGATTGCAAGCGCTGCAAAAACTTTGCCCACGGGCAGTCCTCTTCTTGGATTTAATCCGTTTAACAGCTCGATAAGGCCGTATTGTTTGAACAAATCGTAAAGGACTGCTATGTCACCATATCTTACCGATTTTGTAATCACAAACTCTTTCAAGCGTTTTTTTGGAGTAAATATCTGCTTTTCGCCATCTATTGTCACTTCACGTGATATGGTGACCTATAAAACTCGTAATGTCAAGTTATAGTCAAACATTTTGCGACTACACGCTCTACTTTTCTTTTACAACAAGTTTTTAATCAATCTTTCCCATCTTTTACTCTATGCAAGTAATAATACAAACAGTAATCCCTATATTTTCAATCATTCTAGTTGGTTATATCATCGGGAAACTCAAAAAAATAGACGTTCAGCGTTTTATTAATCTAATCGTATATATCGCAGCTCCCTGTCTAATCTTCTCGTCCATTGCAACCAGTGACATTAACCTGACCGATTTTACCTCAATTGCCGTAGCCGCACTAGCAATAATACTCTTTATGGTTACTTTCGCTTGTCTCACCTTAAAACTAACAAGATCAGACAAAAAAGGGTTATATCTACCCATGGTCTTCGGTAATACGAGCTATGTAGGCTATCCCGTTGCATTATTCGCATTTGGCGTGGACGGCTTGTCGCGTGCTGTTGTCTTTGACATGATTAACTCGATACTTATCTTCAGCCTCGGCATCTATATCGTACACCACAGAAACGAGCTACAAGAGGTGTTCAAAGTTCCGTTACTATATGCAGTGGTAATTGGCTTAGTAGTAAATCTATCAAAAATCACGATCCCACAGGTACTATTCCTGCCTATTGAAATGGTCGGGCTGGTCACTATCCCCTTGGTATTGCTTGTTCTCGGGTATAAACTGACAGAGATAAAAATAAGCACAGCAAAAATCGTACTACTCGCTTCGGCATTCAGAATTCTTGGCGGTTTTTTAGTTGCATTAATGATAGTCAATCTATTGTCCTTAGATGGATTAGTGAAAGACATCATATTGCTACAAGCAGCAATGCCCTCTGCCGTCATGTCAATGATATTAGCAGCCAAATACCAAAGAGACGCATCTTTAGTCGCTTCTGTCGTCTGTATTACCACATTGCTCAGTATCCTCTCTATACCGCTAATCCTGTCTATTGTATGATATTGCAGTTTCCGTGTTTTGCGTGTGCAGTTAGAATTCCAAACACGTTTCAATCCCCAATCGTGCTATGATTCTAGAAAATAGCTTGTGCTCGAAGTTTGCGTATGCAACTTCATTTGGAACGACAATAGCGAGTTTACGCTCTTCATAGCACGGATAGGCATCTTCAAACACGCAGCTGAGATTTCGTACACATTTCGGGAGTTTCTCGGTTACGAAGACCACTGGTTGCTCTTTCCATTCTCTAATGACGTATCTTGACAATTTATCCGTAATCACCAGGTGCAGTGTATCTCTATCCACGTACATGTTTCCGCTGAGAACGACGAAGTCTTCATCCATTGTGAACCCACTGAAATGGCCGCTAACTGCATCTACTTGCTCTTGTGTGAATTCTCCCCACTGGGCAAGTCCTTCTTTCTTCGCTTTTTGTTCTTGTTGCGATTCCGCTATGACCTCTCCGATTAGCCCTTCGAACTCTTTTATCTGGGGCATCTTATAGAGTTCCTTCTCTCTAAACTCTATTAGCATATCCTGGGCAGCCTTTCGTTCATCCTCGGTTTGATGATACAACCACAGGAATTCATGTCTTGGTGCCCTTTGCCCATAAACGCACAGATACTTGGCGATAAAATCGGTCTCTAACGCTTGAAAGACCTCCGGTGAAAACATATCTGATATATCAGCTTTTATGAATTCATACTGCGTGACGCCTGGGAGTCCATGTATGCTCATCTTCAACATTAGTTCAATCATAGTTAGCGCTGCATTATTCCCCGCATCTACCTCTGCTTTAACTATCGCCGATAATTTCGGTTGTGTTTTTAAATAATCCAGGGCAATCTCCTCAAAGTCCTTTTCATGTCCCGCGGGGCAAATGTACTCATCATAAGGTCCTATACCAAAAACACGTTTGTGATGCAATGATTTTAACAAGTCCTTGCATTCCTCTTCCTTCCCTTTCCCCTGTAACGCCACGAAGTTTTTCGTGAGTGCCTCTTCTGAGGCATATTCCTTCAGTAAATAGACTAATCCCTGTAGTGCTCTTGCACCCTCGTCCTTCTCTGTTATACCTAAAACCAAATTCTTATATTCTTCCGTTTTCATCTTCTCTCTTCCCCTTTTTATTCACTCAACAACTTATCCACGAGCCATTCCGCATCAAACTTCTCCAGGTCTTCATATCCCTGCCCGGTGCCCATGAATATTATGGGCTTGGAGGTGGAATGTGCGATAGAAATCGCCGCCCCACCTTTCATATCTATATCTAACTTGGTTAATATCGAGGCATCTATCCCCACGACTTCATCGAATTTCTTCGCCCTTTCCACCGCGTCGTTCCCCGCAACCGCTTCATCCACGAATATTACCATATCCGGCTTCGTCACCCGGCATATCTTCCTCAACTGCTCCATGAGATTTACCGATGTGTGCATTCGCCCTGCGGTATCTGCCAGAACTACCTCTATTCTGTTTGCTTTCGCATATTTCAATGCATCATATACAACTGCTGCGGGATCGGAACCATATTGATGCTTTATCAGTTTTATCCCTAAATTAGACGCATGACGCTCTATCTGTTCTGTTGCACCCGCTCTGTACGTATCTGCAGCCGCAATCACCACCGAATGCCCTGCGGAAAGCAACTTCTGCGCTACCTTCGCGATAGTAGTCGTCTTCCCCGTCCCATTCACACCGATAAAAGCGAGATTTAATGGCTTTTCCCCTTTCGCCACAAACTCATCAAAATCGAGCTTTTCCGCAGAAAGAATGTCTAGCAAAGCATCCTTTAGTGTGTCCTCCACTAAATCTTCTGTGTTTGTGCCCCGTTTTACCTTTTTACCCGCCAGTTCCACTTTCACACGACGAATTAACTCTTCCACCACGGACAGTGCAGTATCGCTTTCTAATAACGCTAGTTCTAACTCTTCTAACGGCTTTTTCAGGTCTTTTTCATCTAAAATCGTCTCGCCACCTATTGCCGCTTTCCCCTTCGCTATTACTTTCTCCTCGACGGTTTTAGAAAAGATTTTTAGCTTCTTTCGTAGATTCTCAAACATTTTTTCTTGCCTTGCGCACCCTATTGTAATGTAACATCACAACAGATATAAAGTGTGGATAACCAGCGTTAAAGCAAAATCAACT
>Ga0255453_1027_pt1 | contig 21084 bp, 24 predicted proteins | sample ANMaggQLBNCT01G4_FD_182628 | JGI IMG/M metagenome (GOLD analysis project Ga0255453, IMG submission 182628) | Sediment cell enrichment communities from methane seep in Santa Monica Basin, California, United Staets - ANME aggregate JGI... | ecosystem: Environmental > Aquatic > Marine > Cold seeps >...
GTTTTGTTGCAAGCGATATTAAAAATTTATTCCCTAATATTAGAATAACTGTTGTAGATACTGATAAATCTGGTTTACTAGTAGCAAAAGAACGGGAATTGAATACCCTCTGTGCATCTGCTCTTGAATTGCCTATCGAGGATAATCAAGTTGATGTGGTCTTTTGTCTTGACCTGATAGAACATGTTGAAGAAGATAATAAACTGGTTAAGGAACTTGCCAGAGTTTTGAAGATAGATGGTAAAGTTATTTTAACCACGCCCATGCAAAATGGCATTTCTTTTCCACTTCTAAACAGGAAAAAAACAGAGGTTATAAACATAAGTTGGGGCCATGTGCGTAAAGGATACACTTTAGAGGCGATCGAACAATTGTTTCAAAATAATGGTTTAGCGATTGTAAGAAAAGATAAATATTTTAATTTCATCTCAAGGTGGGTCTATCGTTTTACAGTTCTTTCAAATATACCTTTTAAGATAAATTTGATTTATAAAGCGATAATAAAACTTGAGCCATACGTAAAGTACGGAGCGGAAGAACATATTATCATTGGAAAGAAAGCGTGAGGATCCTGAAATGAAAATAGCGGTTATTGTTAACGTATTCCCAAAATTATCAGAAACTTTTATCTTGAACCAAATCACAGGACTCTTAGACCTGGGGCATGAGGTCATGATATTTGCGGAGTACAATCCCAATGAGAACAAGGTACATCTTGACGTAGGAATCTACCAGCTCATGGACCGGGTTCTTTATTTCGCTATACCCAAAAATAAAATAAAACGAGTTCTGAAAGCATCATATCTAATAATCACAAACTTTTATAAACATCCAATTAAAATATTTAAATCACTAACTTTATTTCGCTATGGTAAATCTGCATTATCATTACAGGGGTTATACTTTTCAATCCCTTTTCTGGATACGAATTTTGACATTATTCACTGCCATTTTGGTCCGAACGGAATTATTGGTGCATCTCTTAAGGAAATAGGCGTTGAGGCTAAAATTATTACAACATTTCATGGGTATGATATGTCAACATTTATTTTGAACAATGGCACAGGTGTTTACAATGATTTGTTTATTAGGGGCGACTTGTTTTTAGCAATTAGTGAATATTGGAAAAAGAAATTGGTTGAGTTAGGCGGTGATCCCCCAAAAATAATGGTTCATCGCATGGGTATTGATCTAGAAAAATTTAAATATTCAGAAAGAAAAATACGACCCGGAGAACCTGTAAAAATATTGACGGTGGGACGGTTAGTCGAAAAGAAAGGGCACAAATATGCAATTGAAGCCCTAGCAAAGCTAATCAATAAACATAAGAATGTTATTTATAACATTGTAGGAGATGGTTATTTAAGAGGAGAATTGGAATCTCTTGCCACGGAACTTGGGATTGAAAAATATGTTAAATTTTTAGGTGATGTAGAAGACGAGGAACTTTTTAGACTTTATCATGACTCACATATCTTTGTCCTTCCAAGTGTAACAGCACGTAACGGCGGTCAAGAAGGGATTCCTGTTGTCTTAATGGAAACACAGGCTGCGGGTTTGCCTGTAATATCTACTTTTCATAGTGGCATCCCCGAGGTAGTACTTGACGGAGAATCGGGCTTTCTCGTTCCTGAGCGAGATGTAAATACCCTGACGAAAAAACTGGAATATTTAGTTTTGCATCCCGAAATATGGCCCGAAATGGGCAGAGCAGGAAGAAAGGTTATAGAAGCACGGTATGATGTCCGAAAGCTCAACCAGCAATTAGTAAAAAGGTACAAGGCTTTGCTTACTGCTGACACGGATATATTAGAATTAAAAGAATCTAAGAGGTCTAACTAAATGGAATTAAAACCAATCGCCAAAAATTTACTGGTGCACACACCGTACTATCCCGTTCACATAGGAAACTATATACGAAGCCTCTACTTCCAGAAATACCTTGGGCAATTACCGGTAGAAAAGGTCACAAATGTTCTCGATGCCGGTTGTGGGGGTGGACAGTATGCTCTAAAAATGGCTAAAAGATTTCCTTGGATTGTAATAATAGCAATGGATATAAAAGTGCAGAAGTTTCAAAGTAATTGTCCATCCAATTTCTTCTTTAGGCAGGGGAACCTCTTAGAGTTAAAAGATAAAGATACCTATGATTTTGTGTATTGCATCGACGTATTGGAACATATCCCAAATAATACCCAAGTGATAGAGCGTTTCTACCAAGCACTGAAAAATGGTGGATACCTTTATCTTCACATGCCTTACGACATCGGGAAAAAGCGTATTTTCCCCGACAAGTTCTTTGCTGAATTTAATACTTGGGCCGAGGAAGAGCATATTGGAGGGCAGTATACGCTTGATGAAATGAAGTCCATTCTTCATAAAATCGGGTTTGAAATTATAGCCGCAGAAAATACCTTTGGTTTTATGGGCGAACTTGCTTGGGAATTAGATAGAGTAACGGATAAAAGAATAGCATTAAAAATCTTTTTGATGCCGTTATTAAAACTTTTAGGACAAGTATCGGTAAATATAAAACATACATCTGGCAATATATTGGTATTAGCGCGGAAATTGGGCGGTAAATAGAATTTATAAATCCAACTTTAAAAATAAGCTAGAACTAAATATGATGAATGATGCACCCGAGGGTAATACGGAAGAAGTGGTGAAAAGATTTGATGATGTAATGGATAGTCTACCCGCGGTATCCATCATTGTTCCTGCTTACAATGCGGAAAAGAATATTGCGACCCTTATAGAATCGCTATTACATCTGGATTATCCGCAGGAACTACTTGAAATAATTATTGTTGATAACAATTCCACTGATAGAACCAAAACGATAGTAAAACGGTATCCCGTTAAATTATTAGAAGAGAACACTATACAAAGCTCTTATGCCGCCCGAAACAAGGGTATTCGGAACGCTAAAAATAAAATCATAGCTTTTACCGATTCTGATTGCGTTGCCACACCGCAATGGGTTAAAAAAGGGGTCAAGGCGTTAGTTTCCGAATCGGCAGATTTAGTGGGTGGTAGAGTAAAGTTTTTTTATTCTGAACGCAAGACGGCTGCGGAGTTATATGATTCTATAACCAATATGCAAATCAAATTGAATATTAAGGATAGAAATGTAGCAAAAACGGCAAATCTGTTCGTAAAATCCTCCTTGTTTGACAAGATGGGATTGTTTCCAGATTGGGTAAAGTCAGGGGGAGATGTCCTGTGGACTGCAAATGCAACCAGAAACGGCTGTTCTCTTGTTTATGCCGCCGAAGCGGTTGTTAAACATCCTGCACGTCCTTTGCAATCTTTACTTAAGAAGCAATACCGTGTTGGTAGGGGGCAGGCGCATATCATGGTTGGTGAATGGAGGTCGCCAGGGGATTTTATGTATTCCATATTGAGGTTATTTTTACCGCCATCTCTGCCTTTCATAAAGGCGATAATCTATCAACGAGGGACGACAGAGATGAATAAGAAAGTTTTAAGTATGTGGTGTGTTTCATATTTGTGTAATATATCAATGGGGTTGGGAATATTGATGGAACTATTTGGCGTTTTCAGACCGAGAGCAGGAAAATGATGCTAAGCGATTTAATCCTAAAAATGGCGGAAGGTATACTTGAGTTACAACTTGGAGATGGTTCGTGCCCAGCGGGTCATAATGGCCCTTATTTTGATCCTGAAACTCCTGTACGCAATTCAGGACATTGGCTCATGATTTTTGCTAAATGTTATGAATTAACAGGCAATGATAAATTTAAAGATAAAGTTCGCGAGCTGGTTGAATATTTATATTCAGAAGATGCACGGCCAAACGGCTATTCCTTTTATCATCGGAATAAACAAGATAAGGATAAATGCAATGGCTTAATTGGTCAGGCTTGGACTTTTGAGGCATTGGTTGAAGCAACAAGAATTTTGGGCAACAACAAATACGCATTACTCGCTGAAGGAGTATTTTTTCAACATCCATTTAATGCGAAGCAATGTCTTTGGAGTCGTCTTGAAATTGATGGTCATGTTCTTTCAATAGATGCCACTTTTAATCATCAACTATGGTTCGCTGCCTGTGCCTCATCTATTAAAGGTAAACGAAATGCTGAGATAAGGGGCAGGGTGAAAAGATTCATGGATTGCCTACCGCAAAACTTAACAATTCTTGAAAACGGTCTTGTTTATCATCCCATTGAATGGTTAATTGAAGAACAATTTGCCTACAATTCCACTCCAATAGCTAAAATGAGAAGAAGGATTGGAAGCATCCTACAGACTTTAAGAATTATGCCACGGCATAAAGAAGCCTCCTTCAGAGAACAGAGTACAGAAGACATCTACAAAAAGGAGTTGTATAGATCTGTCGGCTATCATTCTTTTAACATGTATGCTTTCGCCATTTTAAAGACGCAAGCCCCCTCACATCCATTTTGGGGTTCTGAGTCATTTAAGAAGGCGGTTGATTATATGCTAACGGTTGAGTATAGACATAAATTAACTAACAATAAATATGGCTATCCCTACAATCCGTCTGGCTTTGAAGTGCCATATTCTTTAAGTATTTTAAAGGATTTAAATGAAAAAGAATTGATAGAACTCAGCCAGTGGTGGATAAGTGAACAGTTTAAACGGTGTTATAATGAAAAAACAGGTATGATGGATAGAAATACAGAGGATGCGTTAACACATACCGCTCGCATTTACGAGTTGACACGATTGCCTATTGATTATTTAAGGAATATTTCAATAAGGGTATAATAATGGTCACGCAGGACTTACTACAAAAGGATGTTGAATCTATTGTCGCCAATGCAGGTTTAACTAAGGGTGATAGTGGTCTGGAGATGCCAATTGAGGATATAAATACGATACCAACCGTATCCATCATTGTTCCTGCCTACAATGCGGAAAAGAATATTGCGACCCTTATAGAATCGCTATTACATCTGGATTATCCCAAGGAACTACTTGAAATAATTATTGTTGATAACAATTCCACAGATAAAACCAAAACGATAGTAAAACGGTATCCCGTTAAATTATTAGAAGAGAACACTATACAAAGCTCTTATGCCGCTCGAAACGAGGGTATTCGAAATGCCAAGAATGCTATATTAGTTTTCTGTGATTCTGATTGCATTGCGACACCGCAATGGGTTAAAGAAGGCGTAAAGGTATTGGTCACAGAATCCGCTGATTTAGTAGGCGGTCAGATAGAGTTTATTTATTCAAGACGTAAGACAATTGCCGAGCAATACGATTCTACTATTCATATGCGACACGAATTCTGTATTAAAGAGCAAAAAATTTCGACAACTGCGAATCTGTTCGTAAAAGCATCTTTGTTTGAGGCGATAGGGATGTTTCCGGAGGGGGTAAAGTCGGGTGGAGATGTCCAATGGACCGCCAAAGCCACCAAAAGTGGTTTTTTGCTTGTTTATGCTCCAGAAGCAGTTATAAAACATCCTGCACGTCCGCTGAAAGAATTGCTTAAGAAGCGATTTCGTGTCGGTACCGGCAGGACGTATATCGAGCTCGATGAGGGAAAACCGCTAAGGGCTGTTACATATTCCACATTTGGATTACTTTTACCACCACGAATATCTTCTATAAGACGGATAGTCCAGCAGAGGGGAACACCTGAGATGAAAGAGAAAGTCTTGAGTATGTGGTATGTTTTATATTTATGTAATCTATTAACGGCTTTGGGACTCTTGAGGTCGATATTCTGTTCTTTATGTAGGAGAAGCCCATGAAAATTTTACGCATTGCCTGGTGGAAAAGAACACACAGAGTAGGAGGACTCATAGAATATGTAGAAGACATCATGGCCGAGCTCGTAAAAAGAGGGCACCAAGAGATATACTTCTTCCCGGGGTCTTACGACCTAAAATTAAAGCCATACCTAAAAGAATACAAAGAAAACGGCATAAAATACTATGAATTAGTAAATTCGCCCAATATAGCGCCCGAAAGGATGGAGCGACCTCTCGATGAATGTCATCAGAAGACAATAGAGCGACTTTTTGAAGACGTTTTATCAAAGGAAATGCCCGATATTGTCCATATACATGAACTTGAGGGTTTAACAGCAGGAATAATAGACGTTGCCAAAAACTATAAAATCCCACTGATCTTTTCCATACATAATTACTGGCCTCTTTGTTCACAAGTCCATTTATTTGATTATGTCAACGGTCAAATTTGTGACGATTATGATGCAGGAAGAAGATGCGTAAAGTGTGAAATCTATTCGCCACATAAGACTACGGGATTGACAAAATGGCTAAGAAGAGCGGATAAATTTAAAAAAAAATGGGGCATACATTATACTATGATTGTGCTATACGGACTTGCAGAAAACATATTTTGTCGTTTCCGAATATATATTGGCACAAAGGACAGGTATGCCAAAGAAGAAGCTAAGCGGTATGTCAAACGGAGAAGATGCTTCATCGAAAAACTGAACAAAAAGGTAGATACGATATTAGCCATCTCAAATATCACGAAAGACATCTATGTTAAATATGGTATCAATAAAGAGAAGATACATGTTGTTTACAGAGGCTTAAAAAAAATAGATACAATTGAGCCCAAACCATACAGAAATACTGATTACCCCATAGTATTCGGTTTTATGGGTGGTTGTGCACCTCATAAAGGTCTAGACACTTTAATAGCTGCTTTTTCGCGGTTAGATCAGAACAAGGCGAAAATGGTCGTTTATGGCTGGGAAAATCCGGAATATATTGGCAAAATAAAGGCTAAACAACTAAATATAGAATTCAAAGGAACTTATGAGCACGAAGCGATAAACCACGTTTTTGAAGAGATAGATGTGGGTGTAGTTCCTTCTATCTGGTATGAAGCCTTTGGTCTTGTTGGTATTGAGTTTTTACAAGCTCGTATTCCTATAATTGTTAGCGACTTATGCGGCGTGGCAGAGACGATGGAAGAGGGTAAAACTGGTTTTATCATTAAGCCCACTGACACAAACGCGTTATTAGAAAAGCTGGAGTTGTTTATAACGAACCCGGAACTTATCAATAGCTTACAAAAGAATATAAAACGATTCAAATCGGTAGAAGAGCACGCATCAGAACTTGAGATGATTTACAACGAATTGATTAGAGGTGTTGAGTATGAGTAGTCAGCCTTTAGTCTCCGTAGTAATAGTAAACTGGAACAAAAAAGACGACTTGAAGGAGTGTTTAGAATCTGTTAGAACTCAAACATACAAGAACATAGAAATAATCGTTGTAGATAATCATTCCACAGATGGCTCAATAGAGCTAATCCGAGAAGATTTTCCTGAGGTTAAACTGATAGTAATGCCGGATCCATCTTATGGTGCTTGTGAAACGTTTAATATAGGCTTTGCCAATGCCACGGGAACGTATATTGTGGTGATGGATAATGATGCAACGCTAGAAGAACGCTGGATTGAAGCAGCAATCACTAAATTTGATACGGAAGACGCTAAAATAGCATTAATTGCACCTAAAGTTATACACCAAGCTTCGGGGAAGCTCCAGTGGCCTTCAAAGCGATATGAGAAATGTGAACACTATGGAGACTCTTTTTTGGGTTGTGGTGTAATTGTAAAGAAGTTTGTACTGGCTGAAGTGGGTGGATACCCCAAAAGATTCTTCATATACACAAACGAAAGCGATTTAGCTATAAAAATTCTAAATGGAGGCTATAAAATACTTTACTTCCCTCAAATCACTACATTTCATAAAGGTATGCAAGAGGAAATCTATTCAATGTCTCCCCGACAGTTCTATTATTCCTTTAGTAACGAGTTGTGGGTTACCTGGAAATATTACCCATTTAAAAAGCTACTTTTTTTTACGCTATTGCGGCTTTATCTATTTACAAAGTTGTCCTTCAAAAAACGGTATTTTGTAGTATTTTTTAAGTCTATATTTAGAGCGATACTCGGAATTCCTTATTGCATCCGTGAAAGAGCGCCATGCTACGCGGAAGAGCTAAATAACTGGAGGCGGAAGTAAATATAATGAGAGTGCCGAATATAACTCCACACAAACAGGAGATGGCTACGAGTTCTACTCGCTATGGTCAGCCGTTAGTCTCCGTAGTAATAGTAAACTGGAACAGAAAAGACGACTTAAAGGAGTGCTTAGAGTCTGTTAAAGCACAAACCTACAAGAACATAGAACTAATCGTTGTAGATAATCATTCCATAGACGGTACAAAAGAGCTAATCCGAGAATATTTTCCTGATGTTAAACTGATAGTAATGCCTGATTCATTTTATGGTGCTTGTGAAACATTTAATATCGGCTTTGCCAATGCAACGGGGAAATATACCGTGGTGATGGACAATGATGCGATGTTAGAACGGACCTGGATTGATAAGAATGTAAAAGAATTTGAAATTGATACGGTGTTGGGTTGTATTGCGGGACGGGTATTGAATTTTTATACAAATGAAGATTGGGGTTTTTGGGTTTATGGTTTAACTGACGATTGGGTGAAGAATGAGTTTTATACCACGGTATTTGTGGGGTGCAGTGCAATGATAAGAACGGATATATTAGAGGAAGTAGGCGGATACCCAAAGGAATATTTTTTATATCATAATGAATTCGCACTGGGTGCTAAGATAATAAACGCCGGTTACAAAATGAAATATAATCCCAACACGAAGGCTTATCATAAAGTGTCGCAAACGCAGGGACATAGTAAAAAAGGCGATTATTATTCTATAAGGAATTGGTATTGGTTTGTATGGAAATTTTATCCACTGGATTTAGTGGTTAAGCATACATTAATTCATTTTGCTAAAACCGTTCATATAGGGCTAAGATACCCCTCTACTTTTTTAAAAGCGCATTTAGTGGCTATGAGTAAATTACCGGGTATACTGGGAAATAGAACGCCACTAAAAGAACGGGAGTTGCTAAAGCCAGTGAGATGGTAAACAACAATTGGCACCACTATGCGTGGTGACGGTTTAACAGACCTTCGAGTAAATGCACATTACATAGAGTACTATTATTATTTATCGCATGCTACAAAACCTTAATTAATTAACCCGAAAAACAAAAGCGCTATAATACAAATGGATATTTCTATTATAATCCCCACAAAAAATGCAGGTGCCGAATTCGATAAGTGCCTCGCCTGTATATCCCAGCAGAAAACGAAGCACAAGTACGAGGTAATTGTGATTGATTCCGGTTCAACCGACAATACGCTTAATATTCTCGCTAAATACCCTATGAGATTAATAAAAATAGCACCCGAAGAATTTGGACACGGCAAAACAAGAAACTTAGGTGCACGTTTGGCACAGGGGGACTATCTTGTGTATATAACCCAGGACGCCATACCCGCAAACGGAAATTGGTTAGACCGACTCATCAAAGATATGAGGCAAGATAACCAAATTGCCGGTGCATACAGCAGGAATCTCCCCAAACCTGGCTGTGGACCTTCAGACGCAAGATATATCGCAAGAGCATGGGGCGATAACTGGGAACTTAAAGAGATAACGGATTATGACGCATACAAAAAGGATTACAAAAAACTAGTCTTCTTCTCCAATATCAGTTCCTGTATACGAAAAGAAGTCTGGGAAGAACTCCCGTTTTCTGAGGATTTGGTAATGACGGAAGATCAAGATTGGTCAAAACGTGTATTAGAAGCTGGATATAAGATTGTATATGAACCAGACTCGGTGGTTTATCATTCTCACACTTATACAAGGAAACAACTTTTTAAGCGGTATTTCGATGCAGGTGCAGCGCATAAACAGGTGTTTGGGGACAATAACCACGTATATTTGCTGTTAATACCCGTATTTGCTATTATCGTGTGTATGTTAGATTTAAAGTTTATGCGGCAAACGGGATACCGACTTTCGGTTATGATCAAATGGATTCCCATAGGCATAGTCCGCCATCTCGCAGAAGCAACTGGTTTTTGGTTTGGGTTGCATTCTAAACATCTACCCGCTTGGATTTTAAAAAAATTCACGATGTACGGGAAGTACTAAACTAAGCTATTATCTCTTTATACAGTCTCAACGTGCTCATAACTACTTTGTCCCAGGAAAAATCGCTCTTTACCTGTGCCTTACCATTTGCTCCTAATCGGCTCCTCAGTTCGGCATCTTCTATCAGCCTAAACATAGCTTCTGCTATGCTCTTCGGGTCTTCAGGCATTACGACCAACCCGTTCTTAGCAACCACACAGACGTCGCGAATACCTCCTACATTTGTGACTATCACAGGTAGTTTTGCAGCCCATGCTTCTAATAGCGTTAATGGCATACCCTCCCAGAGCGAAGGCAATACGAACGCATCACTTGTGCAATATAATTCGTTTAACTCGTCACCGTTTACCCCGCCCAAAAAGGACACACAACCAATTAACTTATTCTCTTTTGCTAAGTTAGCCAACATCTCGCGTTGAGACCCATCACCGACTACTAAAACCTGAAAGTTCATTGTCTTCTCAAGTAACATCTTTGTTGCCCGGATAAGATATTTGCACCCTTTTTGCTCCTCTAATCTACCTACAAATAAAAATCTGATTTTTCCATTCTTTATTCCCGATTTGTTACAATTGAACTGCTTTATGTCGACACCATTTGGAATATATATCCCATTTTTAATTTTTGCTGCTTCAAAATCTTTTAAACTGCACTTATCTACGGCTATAATCTTCTTGAATCCGGAATGCTTCAAGCAAAAAAGTTCTGCAAATCGTTTTATGACGCTGTATTGTTTGTCGGGAAAGGTAACGCCATGACATGTATTTACAACCGGGATATGGTATAACCGAGCGGATATGGAAATAAAAAACCCTAAATCCGCGGAATGTGTATGGATTACGTCAGGCTTCAATATTTGTAAATATTTAAAGCCTCTTATCAGCAAGATAATTAACGATATAAGCCTACGAACTGTTATTCGGTCTAAATCATACGATATATCTTTCAATCCGAACTTGAATACGTTTTCTTGCTCTTTTATCTCGGGACAATTAGATGTGAGAATAAAAACTTCATGACCCCTTTTTAGCTGCTCTTTTTCTAAGTGGGATACAACGACAGCGTCTCCACCTATGGCTTCTGGATATTTTTTTGTGAGATGTAGTATCTTCATTTCCTCACCTTCATCGTCAAATACACCGCATGCTTTTTATCTATCCGAGCCAAACCCTGTGCAATCACGTCTGGAAAGGGATAGTAACCAACCCCTACCGTTTTTTCAACTCCGAACCCATAAAACTCGAATAACTCCGTCAAAGCCTCGTAAGTAAAGACACGCACATGTATTTCGCCTTTGCTTCCGTGTTTCAGTCCATGTTTTGGGTCAAAGGAATTACCCAGGATGAGTTCAGTACTGGCATGCGCGGGAAATGGCTGCTTACCGAATAACAGAGCAAACAAGTTATGGACACTGGCTAAATTCGGTGTTGATACAATAGCGTACCCCCCTTTTTTCAGTACTCGATAGACCTCGTTAACAAATCGGTCCGGATTATAAAGATGCTCAATTATCTGGTTCGCAATCACCACGTCAACAGTATCATTCTCAATCGTAAACCCGCAATCCAGGTTAGCATGATAAACAGAAACCCCGTTTTCTTCTGCTTTCTTTGCTATTTCGTCTATAAATTCAATCCCGTAAACTGATTGTGTTCCTATCCTATACGCTATTTTAGTTGTGAAATCTCCGTTTGTGCAGCCGCAATCGAGTAAAGTAGCACCCGGGTTTTCTTCGGTCATGTTCAAGATAACTGCTCTGTTCTTCCGCTCTACTCGGTAATACTGCGATATTAACTTCATATCTATTCTAGTTTCTGTTCACTTATACGGCAACACCAGCCAATTCCAGGGCTTGTTACATCTCTCGTCCTTGGTACTCCCATTTATTAGCTTCGGCACCACAGTCGGGTCGTTCCAGGGCCGCCGTTCTTCATCCGGGTTCTCGTATTCATACAATCGGTTCACGAAATAGACCAGATATGCACGTTCATCTCCGACTACCTTAAACCCATGCCAGTAATGACCCGGCATTCGCACAACCTGTAAATTATCGCCTGCAGACACGATCTCGTCCAGTTCTTCCCTTTCGTCATCGTATGCGCATATCTTCAACGCGCCTCTCAAAACTACAAAACAATCCACCTGCCCCCTTAAATGCCTGTGCCACGCACGCACCATACCTGGATAACTAATCGAAAAGTTTGTCTGCACGACTTTCTGATCGAATATATCTGCCCAGTCGCTTCTCATTAGCTCGGTAAAGAAGCCTCGTTCGTCTGCGAATCGCCTTAACGGTTTAATTTCTAGTCCTTTTAACATTTCTCTCTTTCCTCCTCATTTCAATTCATCTAACATTGAATAATATGCTGCACTTATAGCATCAGCAAACATATTATGTTCAAACAGAAGTTTTGCTGAGCTTAGCTTCTCCTCTGCTTTCTCCAAATGATTTTCCCATTCTTTCATATAATACCACACCGTCCTGCAGGACATTTTTTACAAACTCTTGTACTGGCGCCTGATACCTCTTCGGGATCTTTTGCTCTAATCCTTGTCGCATCAACAATTCCGCCATTGTCACCGCAGCTCACCCCGCAGAACTTCTAACGCCATATCCAAACTATAAGGCTTTTCCTTTAAGTACTTTGCCGCTTTTGTCGTATCCAGCGAAGAATCCCTAGGGCGAAGCGCCGCCCACTGCATACCCGCCATCCGCGATGCCATTATCAACTCCTTATCCAACCCAAACTTATCCGCTACCTGCAATGCGAACTCGTATCTTGAAACCCTCGTGGCACCCGCCGTATGAAATATCCCTTTTAGTCTTCGCTCCGCTATCTCCAACACCATCTGCGCCAAATTCGTATTCAACGTTGGCGTTATGTACTGATCGGTAACAATATTCACTTTTTCTCCGTTCCTGAGCGTTTCTATAATCCACAACGCGAAATTAACCTTACCGCTGGCGGGTTTTGCACCGTAAATAACGCACGGTCTTGCCACGCAATCGCAGTACGGTTCGCCCTGCAATTTCGTGTAGCCATAGTAATCTACCGGATTTGGCTCGTCTTCTTCTTTATAATGCCCTTTATCACCGGGAAACACATAATCCGTCGAAACATACACGCTAAAGGCATCCAACTCATGTGCAATCGCCGCTACTCTTTTTGTGCCTTCTACATTTATCCTATACGCTAACTCCTTATTCGTTTCGCATTCATCTACATTTGTTAACGCCGCGGTATGGATGATAACTTCAGGCTTTATCTCGTGAATAAACGCTGATTCATCCGCCAGATCAAATTTCACCGGCTCGCCAAATTCCGGCTTGTTGTGGCAGTAACCCGCGTAAACTTCGTGGTCCTGCAATGCCAGCTCAGCGATTTTAGTGCCAAGCAAGCCGCTGCCGCCGGTAATGAATATTCGCATGTTATTACCACTCCAGTTTCCAGGGCGTTGGATGCAGAATCTTATCGTCTGCTAAAGAGTTCCACCACCATTCGTTACTTAAATACCATTCGATAGTCTCTTCTAACCCCTTCTCGAACTTGTGCCGGGGTTTCCAGCCCAATTCCATCGTCTTAGAATAATCAAGGCTGTATCTGAGGTCATGCCCCGGTCTGTCCTCCACAAACTCAACTAAGTCGGGCTTATCCATAATCGCGAGAATCGTACTGACAAGTTCCAGATTCGTTTTCTCTGCGCCGCTGGCTACATTATATATCTCGCCCTTATCGCCCTTATTCAAGACCGTTTTTATCGCTTCACAGTGGTCAACCACAAAAATCCAGTCTCGTACGTTCTTTCCGGTGCCATAAATAGGTATCTTCATATTTGAGATCGCCCTGATGATCGCTTTGGGTATTAACTTCTCCGGGAATTGGTAACGCCCATAATTATTTGTGCATCTCGTGATTACTGCGTTTAGGGCATAGGTTCTCACATAAGCCAGAACTAACAGATCGGCAGAGGCTTTACTCGCAGAATATGGCGATGACGGCCTTAAAATATCGTACTCTTTAAAAGATCCCTCTTCTATGTCGCCATATACTTCGTCCGTACTTATGTGAACAAGCCTTGCACTGGGACTACACATCCGTATCGCTTCCAGTATCGTATAAGTGCCATTAACGTTACTCACGATAAAAGAGTAGGGACTGGATATGCTTCGGTCCACGTGCGTCTCCGCGGCAAAGTTAACAACCGCATCGGTCTCTTTCACGAGCTTGCACATCAATTCGTAATCGCAAATATCGCCTTTCACAAATTCATACTCCAAATCTTTCACATTGGCCGGGTTGGAACCGTACTTCTGTGCGTCAACTACGACAATATCCGCGCTGTCGTGCATATGCCTCACAAAATTGCTGCCGATGAAGCCCAAACCGCCGGTTACTAATATCTTCATTCTTACCTCTTCATATCCGCACCCAGGAAGTATCGCCAATAACAAACTTACGCCCTTTCGGTAAACTCTTGTTCTTCTCTATTATCGCACCCCGACCGATAATACTATCAACAATATTACCCGCATTTATTAGCTTAGCATTATCCATAACAATAGAATCTTCCACCTCGGAATTCAATATCTCACAATCGTTACCGATAGTCGTATAAGGCCCAATATAGCCATTTATTATCTCGCAATCGCTACCAATGAGTGCCGGCCCTTTAATCACCGAGTCTTCGTCCACTTTTGTGCCTTTACCCACGGAAACTCGTCCTCTAAGCTCGCAGTTTACCTCGCCCAATATCTCGTGGCTCAAATCGTCCAGGATCAACCGGTTAGCTTCCAGGATGTCTTCTGGTTTGCCTGTATCTTTCCACCACCGATCTACCTTCGTCCAGCCCACTTCGTAACCGTTGTCAATGAGCCATTGAATTGCATCCGTAATCTCAAGCTCATCACGCCATGACGGCTCTATGCTATTACAAGCATCCGTTATAACCTGTTTGAAGAAGTAGATCCCGACAAGAGCCAGATTGCTGGGTGGCACTTTAGGTTTTTCAACCAGTCGTTTTATTGTGCCATCATAATTAAGCTCTGCAATTCCGAACTGTTCCGGATTTTCTACCTCGGTTAGCATTATACTTGCATCGTAATTGTTTCCGGCAAACGCATTCGCATGTTTTACTATCCCTTCTCGCAATATATTATCGCCCAGGTACATCACGAACTCGTCATCTAAAAACTTGTCGGCAATGAGTATTGTATGCGCTAATCCTCGCGGCTCGTCCTGCGGAATGAACACAATCTCAGCGTCCCAATCTTGCGATTGCACGGTTGCCATGACCTGTTCTTTATTTGGCCCCACGATGATTCCTATCTCCTCTACACCAGCTTCGAGTATGTCTTCGATCGCATAAAATAATATGGGTTTGTTCGCAACAGGGATGAGCTGTTTCTGATGCGAGTATGTAATTGGGCGTAGTCGTGTGCCGTATCCGCCTGATAGTATCAGTCCCTTCATATTCGTGTCTCCTATTTATATTTAGCCTTTAACATCATAAACCTATTGTAGTGATTCTATTATCATTGCTTATAAACTCATATGCTGCCGGGTAGAGTGCACATAGCCACCAACAACCACTCGGAAGCTGTTTTGTGCTTCTTCACAGAACCGGCGTATTTGTTCAATATCTTGTAAAAGCTCGGGGGCTTTCTACATCTGTTATACAGATACATCGAATATTTGTTGAATTTTGTTCCGAGTACCGGAAAATTGTTGTCACAACTTCTCGATTAGTTCGCCAAGCGTATCAGAATCAGTCACTTCAAACTCCACATAAGCATCATCAAAAACATAAAACGCACTCTTCTTTGCTATGCTCTCTTTTGTGACTATTTTATCAATTTTATGTGAAACCAGAAGCTCAGCAGCTTTAAGCCCTTTCCGTTTCTCTAACGCGACAAACGGGTTTCTTACGAACCTCATATCCGTCAACTCTTTATCCTCTGCTTTTATATCAAAAATACAGAAATATTCTGCCTCACCGAAATGCCAGGAGACTTTAGACCGCATACCCTCGTTTTCCGTGCAGGGTACCGCAAACCGTATAAATTCCTTCTCCACCGGCTCTATATGTATTATAACCTTATCCACGTTCTTTAGCTCTGACTTAATATTCGCCTCTATCTTATCACTCACTAGATGCGCCCTTTCAAGGTCTCTCAAGCTCGTTTCTATCTCCATCTCTACAAATATGAATTTACCTGAGCCTCTTGCCTTCAATGAATGTATTTTCCTGACGCCATGAACCTCAGATACTATTTCTCTTATCTTGTGCAGGCTATCATAATCTATGGATGCGTCCAAAAGAACCTTTATCGAATCTTTTAAAATCTCGTAACCCGATTTGAAGATGAATACCGCGATCATAATACCTGCTATCTGGTCCAGCGAATAGAATCCAAGGTAGTTCCCCAATATGCCAAGCAATACGACTGCGGAAGCATAAACGTCTGCCCTCGTATGCTTGCCATCAGCGATTAAGCTGGGCGAGTTCAAATCTCGTCCAACTTTGAGTTTATAACTGCTCAAAAGCAATGTGAGTACCAGCGATGTCACTGCAACTAATATTGCCACCGGAACATTTGTCAGCACAACCTCTTCAAACTTCTCGACCGATGTGAGGACTATCTCATATCCGGCATAAAAAATCGCAAGTGCAAGGAACAGGCTTACTATATTCTCGGCTTTATAAAATCCATATGGGAAACTCTCGGTGGGCTTACGACTTGAAATCTTAAGACCGATAAAGACTCCAATGGAACTTATAACATCAGTAAACGAGTGAACGGCATCCGCAAGTAAGGCGATGCTTCCGGAAAGCACGCCAACAGAATATTTTATAACTACGAGAAACGCGGTTACCACTATGGATACCAAAGCGGCTTTTTTGTCTCTATCTATTCGGGCCATGCTGTATATTCCATAAAAACCTTTGCTTCTAATAAGCGTCAACTTCTATAAAATTCTTCTCCACCTCTTCTATCTCCTCAATCTGGTACAAGACCGTGATTTATACTTCTTTGTGTGCTGCTCCATAAAAGTTACGCATTCGGTCCAGCGATCCCCAGAGCATGTTATACCCCCTGTTATCCGCATATTCATATTCATACGTTCTTCTCACCCCCTTTCATCATCGAACAACCATCCATGAGTCTATTCAGCCCTATCAAGATCACATCTGCCCATTCAAATCCAGAATATGCGTCTTTCATCGCATCGTCATGAATACAACTATCTTTTTTATGCCGTGGTCGCAATGCAGACAGAAGTTGAGCTTCTTACCGCGAACAGAGAAGTACCGCGTTTCCGCATTCCATTTCTCCTCGGCATACCGTAACGCTTCTTTAATTATCCAATCGGTCGCAGCTATTCTTGGGCTCCCGGTGATACCAAAAAGTTTTAGCATTGCCTCTAAAGTATGATGTTTCATTGATGAAGCTTCCTTTTTGAAAGAACGGTCTATCGTGAAACCGGAGTACATAATTTTAAGAACCGACAATCCCGAAGTCCGTGATCTGCGGCCGGGAGCAGCAGTTCGGACAGCCAGATACGGAACTACGAATCCTGTGGTGATATAAAACCTTATTACCACTTACGCGCATCTGGAGCCGTTTTGATATGTCCGCCTCTTCCACCCGCTGCAGGACCGTGCGTTTCCATTCCGCGGTCTCTATTAGCACGTTCGGGCAGTTGCTCAACTCGTTACGGCACGTTTCAACGCTGAGCATTTCTGCGACTCTGCAACTTTCCTGTGACATTATACTACTCAATTAGCTGGCTCACTCCTGGACTATATCTCTCAGCATCTCTTTCTCTTCTTCCGCGACTCTACCCATAACCTCTGCTATCGTGCCCCCAAACATCTTGCTCATAAGCCCCATGTTCATCTCGGATATAAACACCCGTCCATCTGCGGTCTCATAAACGCTGATTCAGCATGGCATTATCGCCGTTACTTTTTTGTCGGTATCGTCTTTCAAAATATTGTACGCGTGGTCCGGCTGGCAAATGGAGAGAATCGTCACTCGCGTCATATCTTCATGTCCCGCTTTCTCCAGACTCGCCTGAATATCGTATATCTTTGGGACCGTCCACCCACGCTCTATTGCAGATTCATTTATTGCAGATACTGTCTCTTAAAAACCGAGTTTGCTTTCATGCACGGTTACCCTCATACCGGGCATCAATGTCCAGACCGCAACGCCCATCACAATTAATCCTATTACCAATCCCGCTACGAATGGTCCTATACTTTTCGTCATATATTAGCTCTTCCCTCCATTACATTTTACTATTGTAAAACACCCCAACCTCCGGGTTCTTCTCGCCAAACGCCTCCGACAGTTCCTTCATCACCTCACCCCGTGACTTGCCCTTCGTTTCCTGTTCCTTTATGAATAGATAAGCAGCAAATAACGCAGAAGGACTTATCTCCGATGCAAAAGTACCAAACCCCTGGTTCCAGACGAAAAGCGAAAATAGTTCGTCCAGTTCGGCAACCGTGACACCAGCAGAATATGCCTTTACCAGTTCCCGAGTAGCCTGACGAAGACGACCGGCATCCACAGCATTTGCAAGTGAGAGCAGGTATTTTGTCTTAATGTCTATGGCGGGATTATCTTTCTTCCATGTAAGCTGCCAGAAATGTCCCGCTATCATACCCAGTGCTTTATCGGTTTTACCGAAATTGGCAAGCGCAGCCGGGTGTAGTGTCGCACCAGCGGGTGGTTCTTTACTTGCAGTCCGGAAAAAATACGCACGGTATTCGTTATCCGAAACTTTATCGGTCATATGCTCAAAGCCGAGGTCCTCCAGCGTGGAATACAACGGAATCTGCTCGAAACTCTGCACCACACACAACCCTTCATCAACAGCGACTTTTTCGGCTCTCTTTAGCACGTCCGGCAGGAAATTACCTGCCTCGCCTCTGCCATCTATCACATCAAATGATTCTTTTTTACTTTTCCATTCTTCTGTCATGGTTACACCTCTTTACGCTTTCCAACATTTTCCCCTTTTACGGATTAATTCGTAATACCTTGTTAGGGATACAAAAGACTTACCCTAAAGAAGTTAGGTCTTTAATGAAAAAGGCTAAAGCAATAAAAAAATAAAGATAGGGGCCATTTAACCCCTCCTTCTCCAAATAACGACCTGCGCAGCAATCGCCACAAGCCCTAAGGCCAAACTAAATCCCGGCGTGCTCGCAGTATTCTCTTTCGCTTCTGCATCCAAGCGGAGCCGTGCATCCTCCGCATTTATTCTGACTGCCGTCTCCTTCAGCGGTGCCCAGCCATACCACTGTGTGTAATCAGGGTTCGCATGGAACGCACTCTGGAAAGCCCGCATCCGGTACTCCATCCACATGAGCCAGAGATCCTCCTCGATCGGAATTGCCTGATCATAGAGCCTCAGAACATCCGTATATGGAGATGATGGTAGTTCAGCAACATATTCGGGCTCTGGGAGTACACCATCCCTATACAGAGAAGCAACGGTCTCTATTGAGTCTGCGTATATCCTGTCGCACTCACGCAGTATGTAATCTCCCTCCTCAAGTGAGGTCATTGCAAATTTCTCTGAATGGCAATCACTGCATGTTTATATCATCCCCGCTCTGGATGCGTTCCACTCGTCCATAGTGAGCCTTGCAAGCTTCGCAGGACCTACAAGGTCGAACCCCTCGCAGTTGGATTTCCGTCAGCATCGAGGACTCCATACGCCTTGAGCACGGATACCCGATCATCCATCCATTCCTCATCCGGCTCCTCGACCCGGACACCGAGGAATTCCCAACTGGTAAGTACTGCGTGGTCTCCGTCCTTCATGTGGCACATCTGGCACGTGGGTGCGGTGTAGTTATCGCCTGCATCGCTCAGCGGTGCACTCCAATCCCACTCATCGCCCTCTGTGCGGTATATCCCACCGTGCTTTGAGGTCGAGTACATCTCCCACTGAGCGAGGTCGAAGCCTTGGTGGCATGGCAGACATGCTTCAGGCTTTCTTGCCTCCTCCGTAGCGAAGTTGTGTCTTGTATGGCAGCTATCACAGCTTGCAGTCCCGTATTCATACTCTTCACCGCCTGTGCTATCACTCGCGCCTATCTTGTGGCACCCCCCACAGCCTTTCTGACCCTCCATCAGTTCTTTTGGCTGATCTCCTGTTGTCGGTAGTGCAAATAGTGCAGCCCATGCGATGCTGTGCTTACCCTCCATAAACTGGCTATCCTGCGCTGCGTGACATGCGGCACAGGTCTCATGCGTCGGCATTTTCGCTTTATCCACAGTGAACGCCGAGTTGTGTGCTGATCCATGACAGCCGGTGCACTCGATAATATCGGCCATCGCACCGCTCCAGAAGTCATCAACAGTCTCCGGTGTAACACCGCTATGGCAGTCAGTACACTCTGATGCTGCTGCAGATTATATAAAAAGAAGGATCAAAAGCACCAGAACCAAAAATACTTCTTCTCTTCCCATAAATCCTTCTCTATCTCCTTATTCTCTTGGTTCATAACATCCTACTATGCACTCAACATCTGCTTAAGGTCCTCCTCCGGGTTGCCGGTCAGGTGCAAATCATACTTTTCTGTTAACACCGCTAAAATGTCGTCATTCACCCATGCGGGAGGCACGGGACCCATATATATACCTTTGATGCCAAGCGAAAGCAGACTCCAGAGTATAGCTACTGCTTTTTGCTCCATCCAGCTCAAGACTATTGTAAGTGGTAGTTCATTTATTCCTATGCCAAAGAGCTCGGCAAGCGCGGCAGCAACGTCAATGGCATCTATCGAATCGTTACACTGACCTACATCAATAAGTCTTGGAATGCCGTCTATTTCGCCCAAATCCAAATCGTTGTATCTGAATTTACCACATGCAAGCGTAAGCACAATAGTATCCTTGGGTAGAAGCTTGACAAACTCGCGGTAGTATTCCATTTTCTTTGTCGGTGCATCACAGCCACCCACGAGGAAGAAGTGACGTATCTTTCCTTCTTCTACCAACTGTTTAATCTTGTCTGCCAGGGATAGAATCACCGATT
>Ga0255453_1025_pt1 | contig 21064 bp, 21 predicted proteins | sample ANMaggQLBNCT01G4_FD_182628 | JGI IMG/M metagenome (GOLD analysis project Ga0255453, IMG submission 182628) | Sediment cell enrichment communities from methane seep in Santa Monica Basin, California, United Staets - ANME aggregate JGI... | ecosystem: Environmental > Aquatic > Marine > Cold seeps >...
CCGGTGGTTCAGGTCGGATCCTGAGATATTCCTTAAACTGTTCAGGCAATTCAGGAAAAGAAGAGGTTTCCAATAATCTTCTAAGCCCTTTCTCATAGATGCGATAGGATACTTTTGTTCCCGCAGGCAGCAGCGTTGCCAGATGATCAATGATCTCCTTTTTGGGTTCTGCTGCAGAAGCCACCATGAGAAGTTCGGACTTCTCTTTTAGGGGTAATGTGAAATGGTTTCCCGCGATTATCATGATCTGATCAGAAAGCTCCAGTTTCTGCAGCACTTTTCTTGATAGTTCTGCCCTGTCGGGTTCCTGTTCAATTCCGATTCCTCTAAGTCCATGTTGATGGCACAGCATTATAAGGCTTAAAGGCAATGGTCCGCTGCCAAGAAAAACAACTTTATCGCCTGGTTTTAGTTCAGCTCCCTGAGATTCGGTTCGAGCCAGTTGTGCGTAATTTGTGAAATGGGTGAATTTTTTTAGTACTTCCCATGGAGCTCTACTGGCCAGTATGGATTTTGCATTTTCGATTTCGAGCCTCAAACTATATACATTTCTGAATCTGACAATAGCCTCAAGTGTGGGGTTATATCCAAGTTTGCATACGATCTCTTCTACTAATCGGTCATCTACATCCAGTGCAGCCAGATAGTCCAATCGTTGGAAAAAGGTTTTAAGGTGATTCGAATGGCTGTGAAGGATTTCTTGATCCTTAATCTCCCTGGTCATTGAATATATTTCCCCTAGTTCGTTAATTATTGGTTGTCGCAAATGGTCCATAATGTTACTCCCCTTTTTATAATCTTACTTACATCCATATAAACACTATTGGTTATTACTTTGTTAAAGTTTTTGGTAATAGTATATTAAAGTTAATTCTTATAACCTCTCATAGTCATTCATTAATCCGTTTACATCCGTTCAAGCCCCTTATTATGCCACTTTTGCCACGATCAGCGGGATCCATTCAGACTTGCCCTTTTGTTTCGGCTTCGTGTGGTCAGAAACACCACGGTATTGTTAGCAGGCGGTTTTGGTCGTACCCTGAGATATTCCTCAAACTGTGCCGGTAATTCATAACGAGAAAAGGTATCCAACAACTTTCTAAGCCCTTTCTCATAGATGCGATATGACACCTTAGTTCCCGCGGGGAGGATCCTAGCCAAATGATCAAAGATGTCCCTTTTGGGTTCCGCTTGCGCGGCTACCATGACCAGTGCGGGTCGCTCTTCTAAGGGCACTGAATACTGGTTGCCCGTGATTATCTTTATCCGATTAGAAAGCCCTATTTTGTCCAGTACCGTTCTTGAAAGTTCCGCTCTGTCTGGTTCTTCTTCAATCCCGATTCCTTTGAGCCCATACTGGTGACAGAGTACTATAAGACTCAAAGGCAGTGGTCCGCTTCCAAGAAACAGGACACGCTCGCCGGGTTTAACCACAGAACCCTGATATTCAGTCCGTGCCAGTTGAAGGTAATTGGGGAGATGGACGAATTTTTTTAGTGCTTCCCAGGGATCTCTGCTTTTTAGTATTGCTTTTGCATGTTCAATTTCCAATTTCGCCATATACCTACTTCTGAACTGGGTAATAACATCAAATGCAGAATTAAATTCGGAATTAGAGAGGAGCTCTTCTGCGCGTTTATCTGATATATCCCGTGCAATCAGATACTCCAATCGTTGAAACACGGTCGTTAGATGGTTCGAAGGGTCATGATATCTCTCCTTATCCTTAAGACCCTTGATCGCTGAATATATCTCCCTGATTTCTACTATTATTGGTTCAGCATAATTACCTACACTACTACCCAGACGTTCGTTTTTGTTAATCACTGCCATAATATATAATAAAGGAAGTCCACGAATTAAAAATTTCGATAGTTACTGGTCAATTATAGGAATGACGTCTAATTCTCAGCTAAAATCTAGGATAAAACCTATATAAATGAAATTAAATGTCATGGTTATTTGATTAGCAAAATCCCAGGCACCAAATACAAATGGTTTGTACTAATGATGCTCATACTTACTCCTCCATTCCCCTATCTTGTCGTGCGTATGCTCATGGATGTGCAGATGTATGTGTCCGCCTTCGGTCTCTATCATCTTTGCCAATCCCGATACAGCTTCATCCAGTGACAGAGGCAGTTTCTCGCAATTGAGGCCAAAAGCCCTCAATACTTCAAACAGTTTAAACACATCCGGCACATCCAGCTTGTTCTGCTTCAGTAACTCACCATTGAAAAAAATCTCGCGTGGCGTGCCCGTTCCTATCATCGTCCGGTTCAGCGCATATATACGATCTGCAAGCTCAGGAATAGCATTTACGTCATGCGTTACGATCACCATAGTAATCCCCTCTCTTTCATTCAATTCATTTATGATCCCTATCAACTCTGCCCTGCTCCTCGGATCAAGATTAGCAGTAGGCTCGTCAAGCACCAATATCCGCGGCTCCATAGCCATAACCGCAGCCAATGACGCCTTCTTCTTCTCACCGAAACTGAGATGATGAGGCGACTTGTCTTCATAGCCCGAAAGTCCAAGCGACAAGATAGCTTTTTCCACTCTTTCCCGTACCTCATCTTCTTTTAGCCCCATGTTTATCGGCCCAAAAGCGATGTCATCAAAGATGGTGGGCATGAACAACTGGTCGTCAGGGTCCTGAAAGACCATGCCTACTTCTTTTACTATCTCTTCTCTTTTCATCTTCTCCAGATTCTTACCGAATATTTCTATCTGCCCTTCGGTTCCGTGTAAAGTGCCATTGAGATGCAGCATAAAGGTTGTCTTCCCTGCTCCGTTCGGTCCTACTAACACAATCCGCTCTCCTTCATACACTTCCATATTTACACCTTCCAGCGCTTTTGAGCCATCCGGATACTTGTAACTCAGGTTTTTTACCGTTATCGCTTCTCGATTCATCTTTTTTCACCTCTTTTAGACCTATATTGCACCCCTTTCCATATCTTCTGCAACATTTTTAATCCGTATACCCCTTATGCCTTCAGGAGTTAGTATATCCTCCTTCCTATTCATTTGTTCTGATCACCCAATTTTTACTTCTTCTCATAAAACAATGTTCACATATCGACCTCACGCAAAAGAAACAATAAGCAAAGAAACAGCAAACCCGATTATAACAATTGTCCATACATAATCACTCGCACGCATCTTGAACTCAACCAGCGTTTTCGGTTTTGCGGTATAGCCTCGCGCCCGCAATGCATGATACACCCTATCCCCGCGTTCATAACTTCTGACAAAAAGCATACCCAACGCTCCCCCTATCGTCTTGAGCGCATATAGGTTCGTCTTCAACTGGAATCCCCGTGCCACCATCGCCCGCCACATCCTTTGAAACTCGACCACAAACACAAAGATGTAGCGATACGTGAACATAAACATTTGAACAAGCATATTGGGCATCTTTAGCTCACCCAATGCCTTTATTGTAACGTCAAACCGCGTGGTCGCGATCATCGGTAACACAAGTATAACAGCAGAAATAGCCCTCACTGCTACTAAAATACCATATTCGAGACCTTCGTATGTCATCGCTAAACCGTGGAAGTTGAATATTTCTCTTCCCGGCACAGTAAACGGCATGATGAGGATAAACGGCACGACGAATAAAAAAACCCATTTGATGTGCTGCAACGCGAACCTGCGTGGCAGTTTTGATGCGATAAGAAAGAGTATTGCACCGATCAACGCGATAAAAGCTAACTTCAGGTTTGGAACTAAAACGACCGCGAATATAAGGATTATAAATGCAACTATCTTTGCCCGCGGGTCAAACCGGTGCATCGGTGAATCGAGCGATGAATACTTGTCAATCTCCGGATAATTTACCATTTATATTACTTTTACTCCTTTTCGTATCTCTTCTTCTGCTTCCAGTACACATATGCCATTGCAAAACCCGCAATTCCTATTAAATACCCAAAGCCTGCGATAATATTAGAATATAGCGGCATTTCTGTCCCCGCACCGTCAGCACCAGCACTTATCTGACTTAAGTTAATCGTGGTTTCCCCTTTATGACCTGGCATGTGTGTCGCATTCACGACCACTTCATACTCATCCATACCTATCTTTGGTGGAAACCGGAACTTACCTTCTTCATCTGTCACGCCTTTCAAATACAAATTACCTCCTTTGTCATACACCGTCACCTCGGCATCCTGGACCGGAGCTCCACCACCGAAGTACGCTTCTATTTCTAGTTCACTCAGCGTAGATTCTATATGCAAGCGATGAGCACTCACTACGCTTGTGCACAAACACGATAGCACTACGAATATCGCAAAAATACCAACCATTTTTTTACATTTCATTTCTTATCATCTCCTAATCCCCCTATTAGCTCGGGTTTTACTTTTAGCAGAAACACCACGATAGAACCAGTAACTATCGCTTCTATTATTATTATGGGGATGTGCGCGATAGTAAGTGCAATAGCAATGGCAAAAAAAGCCTCTTTACTTGATAGAATGAGCGAAAACGCCGTGAAAATCACAGCCAGAAATACCGCCACACCACCTGCGAGAGCACCAAATATCCAGACGGATAACTCCTTTCTCATTACTAACATACCTACCTTATTTCCCCACTTGAATATCACAAAAGCAATCAGTCCCGAAATGCCTATGTTCGCTGTGTTTATCCCGATAGTGGATACGCCACCATGCTGAAAAAGAAAAGCCTGGAGTGCAACCCCGATAAAAATGGCGGGAAAGGCGAATATCCCTAGTATTACACCCACTAATCCATTGAGTATAAAATGCGCGCTTGTCGGTCCTACGGGTATATGAACGAGAGAAGCGACAAAGAATGCTGCGGTCATCACCGATAACTTCGGTATCTCCTCCTCTAAATTACCCTTCTTTTTGCTCCACCAGATTGCCACTGCAAGCAATGCAAATGTGATTGCCCATCCCGCTGCCAATACAGGCAGAGATAATATTCCATCTGATATATGTACCATTTTCTTTATTGCTTACCTCTCTTTCCTTTTTATCAGGTATACCACGATTAACAACCCAAGAATTGCGGGTATAACGCCAAATCCGGGTGCTCCTTCCGCAGCAGATGCTTCCTTTACTGTCGCCACTTTCTCTTCCACGGCTTTTATACGCGTCTTTAGTTCTTCGGTATTCACCGTAGCCGCTGCTTTCGGTGGGAACGCATCAATCGTTGGGACTATGAACACACCCCTGACGTTACGTCCAGTCTCGGGTTCCATAGTCGCGCCGACAAACCATATCCCCGGCTCGTCAAGCGTGTACACAAACTCACCCTTGTCATTGGACTTGGCAAGCCTTGTGAACACCATTGGCGGGTCATACGGGAACATCTCCTCGGCTGTTTCCACGATCTCTTTACCATCGTCCAGTGTGTGGTATATCTCAATCTCTACCGGTGCACCTGCAAGTGGCTTACCATCGTACATTGCCTGTCCCGCGAATACAAAACCTTCTTCCATGCCATATGGTCGCATATAAGGAAGAATCTCGGTCTTCTGTCCGACATTGGCATCCCAACCTTCCCACGCTTCTACACCACAGTGGATGACCGCTTTTGTGCAGTCTATCAGATTCTCGCCTTCGTCTTCATATTTCACTGCGACCACGGAATCGCCCTTTTGATCAACAATGAACGAAGCTTTGTACGCTACAAAGGTTCCAGGATTACCGTCTTCATCCATGCTATCCACGGAGATCTGTTCTACCGTTAGTTGCTCAACCGTACCGTTTGGTTTCGTGACCGAGACTTCAGGTACTGATGCCATATCAAACGATATGTGCTCGTAAGGATGTCCCCACATCATGTACACCGTCTTTGTCTCTCCTCGCTCTGCTATGTAATCTTCTGGCGACACATCCCATATGGTATCTTCGCTATCGCTGGGGAAGATCATTGTGAAATGCGCACTCGCTATCCCGACAGCACTTGCAAGAACTAACCCCGCCAGAAGAATAGCCGTTATTTTTTCTCTTTTCATCTTTTCTTTTCACCTCCTTTTGTTTGGGTATTTATATAGCGCCCCTCCTCGGCGCATCGCCTTCCTTATCTTTGCGCTTTTTACCCTGCATTTTTTACCGGGTATTACCACTCAACTTGAGCATTAATAAAGCTTGATACTTTCTATCATAATATAACTTTCGATATTTTCCGCTCTACCAGTAGCACGAAACGTAAGAACAAAATATTCAGTAGTATTATTGGTGTTGTCGAGTTCCTTTATCCGTCCTGAACTGCTTCTTTCTTTGCAACCTGTTTAGTAGTAGTTCTCGAGCTCGGGATACACAAACACGCCCCGCTTCGTCACGTCAAGGTCAATGCCACAGATTTTATCCACGTATTCCTGATGAATCGCTTGCGGGTCTAAATCATCAAATTTGTCCGGATTGAACCATTTTGCCATATATGCAAGACCAATCGGATACCCTGGACCAAACGGGACATTACTATCTATCACATATACTCGCTCGTCCGTCACCGCCGTAACATTACCCAACCCCGGTAGTTCTATTAGACTTTCATACTCTTCCGTCAACCCGGATTCATCATCCGTCTCATAACCGCCGCGACCGCCACTCTCTGACAGCCCTACCATTACTTCCGGATTCTGATCTAAAATCCATTCCACGTCTACTGTGGGGTATGCAACATCGAACCCTTCTGCTATGTTTTGCCCGCCTGCCATCTCACAAAGTGTGCTTATTCCACAGGATTGCGTTGTATATGCCTTTCGCTCGTTCGTGGACTCAATCACACTCTTATACAGGAATACTTCTGGGTTATCGTCTTCCACCATCTTCGATACCCGCTCTTCTATCGCATCCACGTACTTATCATGCCATTCAGTATACTCTGATGCGTTATCCTTTTCGTCCAGTAAATATCCCAACTTCACCATTTCTGCTCTAAGTGTTTCTGGCTTGTAGATGTCCATACGGATGACAGTTACGGAATCCGGTAGTTTATCCTCTATATATTCTGGACCCGGCCAGTTACCGTACGCAAATACCGAATCTGCCTCTAAATGCAGCACCAGCTCCGGGTCGATCTCCCTCCAGCCGCCAACTATCTCTTTAGTACTTATTTCAGGAAAGAAAACTGTTTGTTTTGCTATCAAATCACTAACGCCAACTATTCGGTCTTTAGCGCCAAGAGCGCGAATCGCTTCTGCTACACCGGCATTCAGCACTACTATCTTCTCCAATGGCTGGTATATCGTTACAGGATCTCCGGTCGCACTCTCTATTGTCCGAGGATACCGACCGTGGTAATAATAAAGGCAAGCAACTCTACGAAGTTCTTCCTTATCCGGATGCTGCACGTCTTCGCCCATATACGTTGCTTTCATGTGTGCCATGATTGCATCTACGACCTCCGTCTTCGATACAGTATTGTCGGTATTCACGGCAGTAGCAGGAATAGAAGTCAGCACAACTGCTGTCAACACAAAAACCGTTAACAAGCAAGCGACATTGCGTATTTCCCGTGCCACCACTATCTTCTTTCTTCTTAGTCTTTCCGCTTGTTTCATCTTTTCCTCCTGCTTAGATTCACTAATCCAGCTATAAGCAGCCCGCCAAATGCTAACACCGCACCAAATCCAGATATTTGCGAGTTCGGTGTTGAACTAGGGGATGAGGTCGGAATGTGAGATACAGGAATAGGCGCAAAAGCAGTTTCCGGTTGCTCTTCCAATAACTCAGCAGAATACGGTATCGCCACGCATACCTGATTTGATTCGTGCTTATTTACACCATGCTTAAAACTTGCCTTAAATACTGCACTGCACGCTTCTGTATTTAGTTCTGCGTTCATAACCGTGAATACCACAATAACCGACTCGCCTGCGTTTATCCTACCGACATATACTTTTTCCGGCTGAACTTCTGCCCCGGTTACATTTAAAGCCGTAACATAAACGCTGTTAACATCTGACAGGCATTCGTTTATGACCTCCAACCGCACCTCGTTCTGAGATACTTCCTGTGGTATCAAGTTTACAGTACCGCTGACCTGCACGGGAATATAATAGCGAATCCCTTTGCTTCTTTTTCTGTTCATATCCTCAATGTCGGCAGCGAATTTTAGCATGTATATTCCTTCTGCACCGGGTGCCTGTATTTTAAATTCGAGGTCTACATTTTTATCGGGTCCTATTACACCGGCAGAGATATACTTATTGTAAATTTTGAAGTGGTTCTCCACGATATAAGCTTCTTTTAGGTATGCGTCCATTGTGTACCTTGTCTCGGTGTCAATCTCTGTTGTGGGACCGTGATATTCGCTTGTTCTTATATCTATATCTGTCTCTACCGGCTTTTCCTGCATATTCTTAAGTGTTATCGTAAGCACACCCACATCGCCGGGTATTAACGTCTCCGGGTTGAGTTCGTAATTGTACACCATAACAGCAGGTTCCGGTGCCGGTGCGATTTCACACTTGCTTAAGAGGTCGTCTACATCATATGCAAAAGCAGGTATTGTAGTTGCAAGCACGAGTAACACAGATAACAGTCCAGAAACTATTAGCCATACCTTCTTACTCACTACTCGTCACCCCCGTGCCCTTTTCTGCGGATTGCAAGTATATACACTACTGCAAGTAACCCTGCAAGTGTAGATACCAGATTGAAGTCAGGAGTTGCAGGAGATGGTGTGGGTGCTTGTACTGTGTTTACAGAAACGCTCGTACTTCCAATATCGCCTTTTGTCATGCTTAAAGCGTCATACCACAATCCGCTAATTGTTCCGCCTATTCCTTCTGACGGTGCTCGTACTACATACACTATCGCAGTTTCGTTGACCACGACAAATGCAAGTTCCTGTCCTGATGACGATACATTGGTTTGTTCTTTCGGATGCTGAGTACGGACAAATACGAAACCAGGGGGAATAGTTTCTATGACTCCCCCTATTTGGAGCCCTGTCAAGTCCAACCTAACCTCGAATGTAGAATCCAAAGCAGGATTTGTCGTGGATAACGTACGTGTGACTACGACCTCAGCCGCATTTGCATTAGTAACTGTTGCAATAAACAGCACCGAAATCGCAAATATCGCAAATATTAATGTTAAGACTTTCTGCCTGTTACGTATCATGTGCATAATCAAATATACTATGGTGTTACTATATAAATGAGTTAGTGTTTAACGCACTTTTTTTCCCTTCGTGGACTACATTGCGGTCATCTATTTAGGACACCAGTTCTATTGCATTTGTGGGGCAATGGTCAACACAAGCCCTACAAAACTCTGGTGGTTCAAATGCTCTCTTACACTTCTTTGCATCCACAAGTCTTACTTTTCCGCATTCTATTCTTAAAACTTGTACGTCTTTATGCCTGCACCCTTTTCCATATATTACCTCTTCGTTCATCCGGTTCTCTTCGCATACTACAACACATATTCCACAACCCATACAGTTTTCAGCCGTTATTATCAACCCTGTGAGTTCTTTTTCCGTGAACGGGGAGAGTATATTCTTCAAAGTTTCTAAATTATCATTATACGCTAGTTCTAAGAGCAAAGGGCAATCTTCCGGCTTAGCTTCTCCTGAAATCAGTTTAGCAGCAAAGCCCATACAGACCGTTCCACACTTCTTGCAGTTTGTCCTCGGTAATAAATTGTACAGTTCAAATAAAGATACCGGCATGCTATGGATATTGCCAGTGGTGCATATAAAAAATCCGTAAACTTTATATACTCAGCTAACATCTTTATTATCAGCGATGAAAAGAAAAGGAAATGCACAAGGTACGAGGACGATAGGCACTGTGCTTCACCTAGTGGATAATAAATTGATTGTACGAGGTAAAAAGATGAAACCAGAGCAAATAGTCAATTCCATCGTCATCACGAATGATAAAAGGAAAATAGGAAAAGTTTACGACGTCTTTGGACCTGTAAACCGACCTTACGTTAGTGTGAAGACGTTTAAAAGTGTAAAGGAGAAACAACTAAGAAAAATCGTGAATAACGAAATTTTCGTACTATGAGGTGAAAAAGAAATGCAAAAAGACGTAGCGGATAAGGAAGCAGTAGTAGATAAAGTGGACAAAGAGTTATCACTCAATAGGGTGCAGTTACAACGACTTAGTGAACTTCAACGCAGGAAGAAATTGAGTGCGTCTGTCGGGCGGCAGCGTTTAGTTGCACAATCTGAGATTGAACGGTTGTCTTCATTGCTTTCTATACCGGAAGATGCGAGAGCGAGCAGTATGGAAATATACCGTGAAGCGTGGGAGAAAGATTTGATACATGGTCGTTCAATCGAGAAGATACTGGCTGCATCTATGTACATGGCGTGTCGTAAACACAATGTGCCAAGAACGCTGGATGAGATAGAAACGGTAACGAGAGTGGGAAAGAAGGATATAATAAAGACCAGCAAGTTATTGGCAACCAAGCTTGGGATGAGGCTTGCACCGACTTCGCCTCTGGAATACGTGAGTAGATTTTGTGAGAAATTAAACTTGAAGCGGCATGTAGAGGAACGGGCGAGTGAGATAATAAAAAAGGCGTTAGAAAAGGATATAACAAGTGGAAGAGGTCCTACGGGCATAGCAGCATCGGCGATTTACATAGCTGCCATCTTATGTGGCGATAGGAAGACGCAAAAAGATGTATCCGAAGCTACCGGCGTTACCGAAGTGACTTTACGTGTAAGATATAAAGAGATAGCGAGAAAGTTAGGGATAAAAGTAGAATAGTTGCAATGATAAGTGTGATTGCCACGAAAGCTATCAGTTCGCTGTGCAGGATGATGCACCATACGTATTCATTCGAGTAGTTTACCGTCTCGCATCCGCTTTGTTCTACCGGCACGTGCTGCAATTTCGGCATCGTGCGTCACTACGATTACCGTACGTCCTTCGCTATTCAAACCTTCTAAGATATTCATTATTGCATCTCCCGCTTCGGTATCCACATTTCCTGTTGGTTCATCACCGATGATTATTCCCGGATCGTTGGCAAGTGCCCGAGCAATCGCCACCCGCTGCTGCTGCCCGCCACTCAACTCTGACGGTTTATGGTACATGCGTTCTTCAAGTCCAACTTTAACAAGTAGCGTCTCCGCCTTCTTCAGCCTCGTTTCTCGCGTAACACCCGCGAAGAACATGGGCAGTGCAACATTTTCTAACGCATTTAACGTATGTATGAGATTAAACTGCTGGAATATGAACCCTATTTTCTCTCTTCTTATCTCAGCAAGCGCGTTTTCGGTTAACGAACCGGTGTCTGTACCATCTATGAAAACAGCACCGCTCGTGGGTTTGTCCAAGCAGCCAATCATATTGAGAAGTGTGGATTTACCCGAGCCGGATGGTCCGATTATAGCAACGAATTCCCCGCCTTTTATCTCTAAGCTCACGTCTTGCAGTGCTTGTACTTCTACCTCACCCATACGGTATGTTTTACTTAGCTTCTCGGTGCGGATCATTGCATCTACGTATTATATTTAGCTTTATTATTCTTTATATTTAGCTCCTTTTATAACCATACCGAGATCAATCCCGGCATATGACTATTCGTATTGGGATGTATAGCGTTTTCTATAGAGTTCGTATTCGCCAAGTATAGGTCATGATTCACATGGATGGGTCCTGGCGGTACGTCTATGAGGCTAATTACTGCTGCGTGTCCATTGATCCATGTACTGCGTACCACAATCCAGGCATATTTGGCTATTACGAACCACGTGAGAGTTCCGGATACCCGCCATATCATGAAAAAATAGAAAATCATATATAGGAGTATGAATAAGAGTTGCGTTGATGGGTTCAAAAGAGACGAGTAAAACGGTAATAATTTTGCTCGTGGAGGATGACGAAGGACATGCAAAGCTCATAACGCGAGCGCTTGAAGGGGTAGAAGTGCCCAAAAAGATTTTCTGGGTTGCCGATGGCGAAGAAGCACTGGATTTTCTGTTCCATCATAGAAAATACGAGGATAAAGATAAGAGCCCTCGCCCGGATTTGATCATTCTCGATTTGCGGCTGCCAAAACGTGATGGTCAGGAAGTGCGGAAGAAAATAAAATACTCCGCGAAGTTGAAGAGTATCCCGGTTGTTGTAATTACATCTTCCCAAAATAAAGAGGATGAGGCGCAGGCATATGATAATTACGCCAACAGTTATCTGCTGAAACCGTCGGACTTCCAGGAATTTTCAGGAATGATACAAGAAGCAAGTTCTTATTGGCTTGTATGGAACCAGCGAGAAAATGTTGGGATGTGATGACGTAGAGGTTGATGAAATCCTGATGATAAATCCATAAGTTACAAGTTGGGATAACTGGTTAACCGAGAACAGTTAAAATTTTGGGACTTTGCGTTTGTGCAACAATGTCCTTCATCTTCACCTGTCTCACCTTCTCAACCCGTGCCTGCCACTATATCTTTACGCATCGCGTTCATACCCGTACGCGAAACGTCTTGAATCAGCGAAACATCCCGTTTACACCTTAATGCGAAAGAGAAGCAGGAAGCAAATAGCAGGGAACAGATAACGTGAAAGCGATGCACACGGCAAAAATGTGAAGCACCCGTTTAACGGGATTTTATCCGTCACTTTTAGTGCGTGTATCAACACCGGAACCAACACCCGAAGAATTCATTCGTGTATTAATGAGTTATTAAGAACTAAGCTGCCTAAATTCATACTAATTAATGATCTAACAATAAAATAATTTCCCTTTATTCTATGATTTTTCTATATATCGCCTAAATTTTAGTTCTTTAGAGATTAAAACCATGTAGTTAGCGTACCTCTTTGTATTTGATACTTTCTGTTATTAATACTAATACAGGAAAAAACCGAAAACGAGTTTATTAATGAATGTAATGTTCTTACCAAACATCCAGAAGCAACATTGTTTGAACTGGGCAATTGTGATGCGGTGGGGAAAGAACAATGAAAACCGAAGCAATAATGATGAAATGCCGTAAAGCAGAAGAACACGCAGCCTTAATGGTGCGTAGCTGCAAATCGGCAATCGCTTATTGTTTTGAAAAAGGTGATGTAAATCATAATATTGGTGTACATTTTTGTCGAATACACGAAAAAATCGAAAGTAAGTTTATTGATACCGATGAGATATGTAGAATATCTCACTCGTAAGTGAGATAAAAGTGAAGATGTGTGTGAGGGAATAAGGGCAAAGTCCTTAAAAAATAAGAAACGAGCCGCTTGCGTGGTGCGAATCCCGAAGGCGGCAATCGGGGGAAGAAAAGTAGCCCCTGAAATAGGAAGTAAGAAGATGGAAATAGGAAATAAGGAACGGAAAGTAAAAGGTAGCGTTCTCGAAGTGCGTTACCTGAATATAAAAAATAGGGGGTGAAAAAGAAAAAAATGAAAACACAATATATAGTTATACTTATTACTGTATTAGTAGCGATAGCAGCGCTTAGTCTGCCCGCAATGGCAGATTACGACGCTAATGGATACGCATTTCCTATAGCTACTGCGAACAATAGCACGATATACGGCGAAATCTATGTGGGTGGTGGTCATGGTGTTGAAGGTAATTCACACCTACCAAACACATACTACCAAAACTTCAATGTTCCCAGTGGAACAGTGGAATGGGCAAGGCTGTATGTAGGCGTTTGGGGTGGTAAGGAAACTTACGATGGCCACTTCAATGCTATATTTAATGGTCAACCTCTGCCCCCCGGAGATATTTGGCTTCGAGGTGTGAATGACAACAATTCAAATGTGTGGTGCACGGGACATGGAGTTTACTGGATTTATTTTGATGTAACAGACAATGTAACGGCAGGCACGATCAACAACGCAGTAGCAAATACTTGGGACACTATCCCCGTTGATTTCGATGGCAGAATGTATGGCATTGTATTAGTGGCAGCAGTCAGCAATCAGGATGGACCTGAGGTTCAGTATTGGATCAATGACGGGCACTGGAACCTGAACTCGCCTGGTCATAATAGCAATACAACTTATTTCTATGGAAATGTCCCGGCTGCTACGGATAAAAGTGCATCTCTGTATACTGTTTATCTCACAGGCAACATCGGCGATGCTGATTCGTTGAGCTTTAATAACCAATTGGTTGCTATGGATGCCGCAGATGGATGTGGTGAAGACGAATGGGGAAATTCATGGTGCTACTGCTTTGACGTTGATTGCTGGGATGTGAGCGAACATTTAAGTTCTTCAGGTAACTATGCTACATATAATAGAGGTGGTGACCCTTATCTTCACCCTGTCGTTGCAGTCTTGACCATTAAAGATCCTGAATGGGTCTTCAAAAATGAATATGATAACCATGCACCAAGTGGAATGCCTGACTTTGACCAAAAACAGGATAACTGGGAAAACGCTGGGCAATGGTCCTTCTGTGGTCCCACTGCGGTAGCCAACTGTCTGTGGTGGTTTGATTCGAAGTATGCGAACCAGACAGGGACTCCAGGAGATGGCTGGGATAATTTCTCGCTTGTCCGCGATTATAACGAAACTCCACCACTAAATCCAGGACCGAATTGGGATGATCATGCTTTCGACAATGTAAACGATCTTGGCACAGTTTGGCCTGCTGCTGGTGCACCGCCTGCTTTACCGCCATTTACTCCTGGTCCACAACCTCAACCACCGCTAACAGTACCTAGATGGGGCGAACTCGTTGAACGCTTAGCATGGTACGTGAATACAGATGGTGTAAAAAGCGGAAATCATAGCGGGACAAAGGTCCTGGATATGGAGCAGGGAATCAACGATTGGCTGAACGATACAGGGCAAGACAACTTGCTTTATGTACATGTGGAGAAAGCGCCAAACGCGACATGGATTAAGAATGAGGTTGTGAAGTGTGAGGATGTCATTCTTCTGCTCGGTTTCTGGCAATTGAATGAGACCTGGAAACGCATTGGTGGACACTACGTAACAACAGCAGGTGTGAATTATAGCGCTAATGCGTGTATGCTTGCACTCAGCGACCCGTACTTCGATAACAATGTCACAGGCAACGGACCCGGTCGGCATCATCCTTCTAACCATCCACTAATCTATCTTCCAGACTACCATAATGACGCCCAATACGTTTCGCATGATTTCTATTTGGTCAGTCCATCAGAAAGTCCTGGCGGTGTGGACTACACAGTAAACTATCCAGTAGGTCCCACTAGTATTCTAGACTTCCAGGGAATGAACGTACCAAATGATTTAGCATATCATCAGGGGAATTATGACTCAATCTGGCCGATACACACCGAAATCGAGTATGCAATCGCCGTCTCACCAAAACCTATACCCGACCTGGAAATAACCAAAACATGGGTGAACTGGACGGAAAATGTAGGTTGTGACTGCACTATCAAATATGTCGTAGAGAACGTAGGTGAATTTTCATCTCGTGGAAACTTTACAAACGCTCTCTACGTCAATGACCTGTTCGGGGGATTAGACCTGGTCACCTATGGTTTGCAGCCAGGGGAAACATTCGAAAGTAGCTTCGGTGGCTATACCTGGACATATACACCACCAGATGATGATATAGCGGTATGCGCTGATTACAATGACGTTGTGGAGGAGACAGAGGAGGAAAACTGGTTAAATGTTACGTGGGAATGCGGGGACGTCAACAATGATAAAGCGGTAAATATACTGGATGTAATTCAAACATATACCAAAGCTCCCGGTATTAACGAGTGGGCTGCTGACGTTAATAGTGACACGAAAATAAACATACTCGACGTGATAAAGATATACAAAAAATCCGGTCTAGACTGCTTCTGCGATTAGATTTAAAAAAATAAGCAGCACTTTGCTGCTTTTTTATTTTTTTTACAAAAAAGAAGGAGAAAAAAAAGTGAACAGAATGGAAAGAAAAAAGTGTAAAAAATTGGAGAATGGAAAACAAGTGCCCTTCAATAAAAACGAAAAAGCATGGTGTAAATCCATGAAAGGGCTAAGGCTAAATTAAAAAATTTAGGAGGTGAAAAGAAAAAAATGGAAAACAAAAGAAAAATAGCATTAAGCGGTGTGATCGCGATAGCAATAGTGGCTGCAATATTTGCAGTAGCGTTAAATGTTTCTGCATATGACCATGGTACAACCTACAATGCAAACTCTACATTCTTCGTGCAAGAGCACAGCAGCGGAGCGTACTGCCAAAACAATACTTATGTGCAAGTTAGGGTCAATACAAGTGTTGTTACGCTTGGCGTGGATATGAATATAACCTTTGATCCTAACAGCGTCAACATAACCGCTGCAGACTGGACTGGGAGTGCATGGCCAGGAATGCCGCCATCAATGCCGCCACTTTTTGAACACAATAATAACAATATCTTTCTATCGAGTACCAACTTTGCAGGAGCTCCTGCGGGTGATAACTTATTCACGACCATAACATTACATTGCCAAAATGCAACTGACGACTGTAGTTCTTACATCAACTTCACCACTGTTGTTATAGGTGACTCAACCGGAACTGCTGTTGATGCAGCATGGCACAACGGAACAATCAACTGCACACCAGTACCTGCGCCAGACCTGAACGTATCGAAGGTCACCCTAAATCCGGGTAACACACGTTGCGATGAGATACCAAGGCTTTATGTCAATCAGAGCAACAACATCTCTGCTGTTGTTTGGAACAACGGAACGGCAGATGCGGGACAATTTGATGTTTGCTTCGATGTCGATGGGGTTATGGTAGGCTGTGTCCCGGTAGCGGGATTAACAGCAGGCGCTAATACAGAGGAAACCATCTCGTGGACTCCAACATGTGCGAATTATCCTGTTATGCCTGGTTTCCCACCACAGTCACTACCGATAAAGGTAAATGTGAGTGCTGACTGCAACTGCATTTCCTGTCCAAACTGCCCACTAGATGGCAGTTGTGGCAAGGTAAACGAATCAGACGAGAACAACACGCTTTCGATGTCCATACCAGCTATTCTGCCATATTCTACATACACTGTCATAGGTGGTGTCGTGAACAACGGCTACAAGAGTAAGAACTTCGACTGTAATACCTCTGAAGAACCATTGAACCACCCGTATTACGAACTCGTTGGCGGTGGCATAGAATACAATGTGAGTGGTGAAAAGACCACCTTCTATCCAAGTAATACCAGCACGAGGCATCATCAGATTGTCATACCAAACAATGCGACTGTGAAGGATGCAAGACTCTATGTTTACTGGTATGACAAATGGGGTAACTACAAAACATATCCAAGTGGATGCATGGCAAACCTGAGTGTGAACTTCAGCGGATCAGATATCATGCCTGAGGTGGTATACCAGGACTCGAAGGCGTTTGGATTGTACCAGTCTCCAAAAGGATGCTCTGTGTTCAACGTAACCAACGAAGCCTTGTGGGTGAATGGTCTTGGTAGTTACACAGCAATCGTCAAGAACATCGAGCCTACCGGAGGTAATGCAACCATGCTACTGGGACAGATGTTAGCTGTGATCTATGAAGGTGCAGATCACGGTGAAGCGATCCTGCTCTGGACGCTGGAAGGGGCTGACTATCTCATGGCAGCAGATGAAACACACAACAGTTATAACTACTCTGTCTCACCAGATGAAGCAACAGCCACGGTAACATTCTCGGATGGAAGCATCGAGTTGCTAAAAGTTGACAGCGCGAACCTGATCACGGTTGTGGCACAGGGACTGTCAGCAGGATCCAACTTGCTTTTCAATGGTGACGTCATTATGTATGATGCATGGACTTCCGATGTACATCCTACCAGCAAGATCAGCATAGAGAACGTCTCTGTGAAGGATAACCTGACGGTAAGTAACAACAGTGTGGGGTTCCAGGATACCGGTACCAATGGAATGCAAGCACATAACGCATTCCTCATAGTGAAAAAGTTGCAGAAACCAACCATAGCAGTTGATCCACCACTAACGATTGTACAGCCGCAAGACCAGTTCGATATAAACATCACAGTCAACCCGAATGGTGCACCGGTATTTGCAGTCGAGTACTACTTGACTTATGACTCGACCGTTGCCTGGGCGGAGACGCAGAACAAAGGTCCTTTCCTCGGAGAGTACTGGCAGACGTGGGTTGGTCAGAACGAGATAGACAATCCGAATGGCGTCATTCATTATGCTGAGACACGGATAGAAACAGAGGACGGCGTTTTAGAACCAGGCACGCTGGCAACGATACAGTTCACAGCAATCGGAGAACGCGGAGATTGGAGCGATTTGAACCTTACGGGTGTGATTATCGTTAATAACGCGACTAAGCAGCCTTATGAGGTAATAATCAATAACGGCAGGATCGAGATTTCCAATAATACACCACCAGTTGCAGTTCCGACTTTGAAACACAGAACAAACAATTGTGCAAAGAAGTACCCGAGCCTTACGTGGCTCTGTGCCTGTCAATCTTATGACGAAGATGAACTCAAGGGCTACAATATAACATACATCCGATGGGCGTTCGGTGACGGACAATACGGAGAAAGTGGCTGGGATAACTGTCAGAAAGAACACTCGTATGAGTCGTGGCGATGGGTGCCGTTTGGCACACCGCCTGAGCAGGGTGGAAAATATGAGCCATTCGATGTACTTTTAACGGTGAGAGATGATGGATGTCCGGAAGAAGAAGGCAATGCCGAGATGGATGTGCTAATCTACCTGGCAGGGGACGCGAACGGAGACGGTAGGGTGAACATCCTGGATGCAGTGTATGTAGGAAAGCACTGGAGCGAGAGGTGTGATGACCTCCCAAGTTATCCGCCAGAACCCTGCTGTTGGTACTGGACTGAGGATCGCGTACAGCAAGATGCAGCAGACCTGAACAACGACTGCGTGGTGAACATCCTGGATGCAGTGAGAATAGGCGCAATGTGGGGACACACCGCCTGGGAGAGCTAGACATAAAAAACTCGCTCGCCATACCTGGTGAGTCCCCATTAATAGATACGCAAACAAGCATAAAAACTTTTCCCCCTTTTTTTTTTTGGGGGGGAGCACATTTTATTCAAATTCATCAGAAGAAAAAGCGTTTACGGACAAACGCAATGCGTAAAAGGAAAATATGAGCTAAATGAAGAACGGACTAAGAAAAAAAGGAGGGAAAAAGGAGAAAATGAAAAGCAGCGAGAGTGCAAGTTCTGTTGGTAAACGGTTTGCCCTCGTATCTATTATCATACTCATGACTGCGTTCATACCGGCGCAGGCATCGCAGATAAGTATCGACCCGGAATGTCAGATAATTTCGATGGGTGAATACTTTACTGTTAATATTTCTGTTGACCCGGAAGGAAATGAGACTTATGCTGCCAGTTACACGCTTTATTTTAATAATACACTGCTGAATGCAAGTTCTCCGGTCAATGGCTCATTTCTCAGCCAGGACGGTGCTCAGACATGGCAAACAAGAAACATAACCGACAATACCAATGGCACGACCGAATATGGTGAATGCAGAAAAAGTGTTCAATATGGTGTAACCAATCCGGGGGTACTTGCAACGGTTACCTTTGAGGCGATTGCTGATGGATTCTGTGAACTGGGCTTAGGCAAATTGGACGGTGTAATATTAGCTGACCCTAATTTTACCGCTATTTCAACAGTTGTCAACAACGGAAGCGTGAGAATAGGCTTGTGCGGGGATGTCAATACTGATACAGATGTAAACATACTCGATGTAATTCAGACATATACCAAAGCTCCCGGTATTGACGAGTGGGCTGCAGACGTTAATAGTGACAACAACATAAACATACTCGATGTGATAAAGATATATAAAAAATCCGATCTAAACTGCCGGTGTGGAGCATAAGAAATAATAAATAAGAAATGAGCTGCATTTCGCAGTTTTTTTTATTTGAAAAAGAAGCTGAAAAGAAAAAATGGGTAAACAAAAAAAAAGTATCTTCGCTTTGATCGGCATCGCAATAATTTGCACTATCGCAATATCTGCGATCATTGCAGAGTTAACTAATGATGACATTCTCTCGGTAAACACAATTACTCAGAGCACCATCCTGGAAAACAATGCAACCTATCTTGTCACAATCACGAATATTGGAAACGAAACGGATACTTTCATACTTACGGCAATCAACATGGATAATGCAAGTGTAGCTTCACTGAATCAATCCGAAATAGCACTTGATGCAGGACACAGCGGAATGGTTGTGCTAAACGTTACTGATGAACTCATTACAGGTCCTTACTGTGTGCTTGTGAATGCGACATCACAAACAACCGGACTGACGCAAGAGGTGGAAACCATAACTGCGATTGTTGAAGACTGGGAAGAATGAAAATGGAGATAGAAAAGGGGAAAAATATGAAATCATCCATTCCGTCCGTAGTTTCGATACTATGCTTTATGATTCTAATAGTACCAGCAGCAACTGCTCAACTTGCCTCTACCTCATGGCCTATGTTTCACCATGACCTGAACCACACAGGGTTAAGTCCCTACTATGGACCAGACACAGCAGCAGAGAAATGGACCTTTTCTACCGGAGATAAAATATACGGTTCTGCGGCAATTGCAGAAGATGGAACAATATACGTAGGAACAAGAGATTATTGTTTTCTAAAGCGTTCGAGATTGTATGCTATTAACCCGGATGGCACAGAGAAATGGCACTGGAGTCCTCAACTATATTCAAGCATTGGCTTAGTTGATTATATTGATTCCACACCTGCCATAGCTTCTGACGGCACAATATACTTTGGATGCTGGAATGGTCGCTTATATGCTTTATACGCAGACGGCACGCAGAAATGGGAGTTCTCTGTCACCTCTCATTGGAAAAAGAGGAGGGGTTTCGTTTTTAGTTCGCCTGCGATAGCTCCTGATGGGACTATCTATATAGGCAACAACAATGGTAAATTGTATGCAATAAATTCTGACGGCAGTCTCAAATGGAGCTATCAAACAGGATGTTCAATTCAATCATCGCCAGCAGTCGGTCCTGATGGCACTGTTTATGTTGGTTCGTACGATAAAAAGTTATATGCAATAAATTCCGATGGTGCTCTGAGTAATTGTGTTTACCGAGAGAATGTCATCATTAGTTAACTCTGCAATGA
>Ga0255453_1028_pt1 | contig 20945 bp, 21 predicted proteins | sample ANMaggQLBNCT01G4_FD_182628 | JGI IMG/M metagenome (GOLD analysis project Ga0255453, IMG submission 182628) | Sediment cell enrichment communities from methane seep in Santa Monica Basin, California, United Staets - ANME aggregate JGI... | ecosystem: Environmental > Aquatic > Marine > Cold seeps >...
TTGATGCCCAGCTCGTTTTTCAGATCTGTTTCAAGTTGCATTCGGTATTTCCGTGCCTGGCTCTCTGTCTCTAAGTGGATGTCTGACAGATGCAGGATATGAATTCGATGATCCTCTTCCTGCTTGTACTGTCGCAAGTCATCTTTGAATTCTTTGACTTCACTCTCGGTTCGTTTATCAACAATCTCCACAAGTTCCCGTTGCTTTTCGACCAGTGTGCGGTCACGCAGATAACGTTCCTCAATACTTCTGGGAATAATCACAGAAGCGCCGCAAAACTGGCATGGAATATCCAGTTTGCCGGTATTCACCCGCACCTCAATGGCTTTGTGATTTTTTACCTCTTCCCCACATTTACAGTACAGACGAATCTGTTCCTGGATGTCAATGCCTTTGGTGCGTAAATGATCGGTTACGAAGCGGATAAAGGTAACCCTGTCAGGCTCGCTGATGCCCGTATCAAAGTAGATTTCCAACTCCCCTGTGCCCTCTTCGACCTGCTGCATGGAGAAGCCAAGACGCTGTCTGTCACGGGAAAACTCAACTGCGTATTTCCATTGATCTTCTCGCTGGAAATAATTGGTATAACTCAAACGTACCACCAGAGAGGCATAAATGGTTTCGATGCTGCCGGAAAAACGGTATGCAACCTCTGTCCGAGGATGTGCTGCCATGGGCGCAGGTCGCGTGGCGTTTATCTGACTGGGAAACACCAGAAAGCCCATCTGACGGAAACAGAGATCATGCCTGATTAAGAGCTCGGCTGTTGCTTCGAGCACTATCCTTTCTTGCTCCTGAGGTAAACGTTCAAATCCAGAGAAGGACAAATTTCCAATTAACACATCTCGCTCAGACACCGCACCGATGCCAAAGGGATGATTGCGTGCAGCCTGTATGATTGATGAGGCATACTGGTTAATCAATTCCGGCCGCATCAAAATCAAAGTCATATCCGCTCGCGGATCCAGCCTGTGAATAAAACCGCGAGCCTGTAAGAGAGAAATCACGGTATCAATTTCTGCTTGACTCGCTGGACGTTCTGTATATCGTTGGGCAACTTCCTTTTGAATTACCGCCATAGAAATGAGCGTCTCGCCGGATTCTTTCTGCTCCAGAATAAACTCGCGGATTACCTGAAAGAGCCGCGGTGTCGTGGTTCGCGGAAGCTTATTCCAGGGAATGCCCGCCAATATATGCTGAAGGAGTGCTTCAACCCCCTCACCTTTCTTGGCGCTGGTTATAAAATGGCGGTTCAGTTCGTATTTGGCTAACATCTCATTAATTTGATGCTGGTCTACCGTGACCGGGCTCACATCACACCGGGCTGATACTAACAATTTGATTACATGTGACGGAGCATGCTTCTTAAGCACTTTTGCCCAGTACGGCACCCCACGGAATGGGTCGGCTGGGTCGGAACAGTCAAAGAGCAATAACGCTACATCTGTATCATCGAGGAACAGTTGGTGTACAAGGCGATATTCTGGTTGTCCTGCCAGATCCCAGAGCGTCAATTCTGCTTGCACAATGTTCTCATCACGAACATCGGGCACAGGAATCTGCCAGAACTGGGCACCATGAGTTGATTCAGTAGTTCGAAATTCATTCTCGGCAATACGGATGCCTAATCCAGATTTACCAACACCGCTGTCGCCTACAAGGACGGCTTTGGCATTGATATAATGCCTAGCTGGTGTTGACGGGGTTGAGCCAAGGAGTGCGTGGAAATCCAGGTCCCAGATATTTATTTCGTTCCCGTTTTCACCAGGTGCAGCCATAACAGGCAGCGTGGGATGAAAGGCTAAATTGGCAAATAAACCTGCTATTCTGTCCACATGTGCTACCTCGGTCCATGTGTCAGTACGCCAGATGACAACCGTACCCTTTTTAGAAAGCGAACCGAGCAGACGTCCGTTATCCAAGAAGGAAACAGATACCACTTCAGACGTATGTGCTTCTAAAATGTTGGTTCTTTGACCGGTTTCAGGATTCAGGATTTTGACGGTCATATCCTCTGTGCCGGATGCAATATGCAGTCCACTCGGAGACCATGCAACACAGTTTACCTTATATAGAACATAGAATGCTCGAATTTCTTTTCCTGTTTGTGCATCCCATAACCGAACAGTATTATCCCTAGAACCAGAGCAGAGTGTCCTACCGTCTGACGACCACGCCACACATTCGACAACCGAACTCTGTTCAGTTAGTATTTTAAGCGTTTTGCCTGTATCTGCGTTCCAAAGCCGAATCGTATAGTCCTCGGAACTAGATGCAAGGATATTTCTATCTGGAGACCATGCAATGCTGTTGATTTCTCCCGTGTGCCCCTTTAGCATTCGGAGCAATTTACCGGTCTTAGTGTTCCAGAAATGGATAGTGGGATCTTTATAACCACCTCCTGAAGCAAGGATCTGATTATCAGGTGACCACGCTACACAGACCGGATCTTTGGTTCCTTTAAGAGTCCGAAGAAGCTTTCCTCTGTTAATATCCCAGATTATGACTGTTTGGTCACTGAATGTTGATGCGAGCATTCGCCCATCTGGTGACAAAGCCATCTTGTAGACGTAGTATTCAGGCCCCCTGAGAGTATGACGTAGTTTCAACTCATGATGTGCATTTGATTTTTTTGGCATATAATTGTTATTCATGCTAACTCCTTTTATTTTTTTTCGTCAGTTAAGTTCTCAAAAAAAAATCTGACGCTGCAGGAATTGCAGCATTTCCGCTAAGTTGGCGCGGTATCGCTTGCAGACAGCAGGGTTTTAAGTGGGCTAATTATTTCTGGACATTGTAATAAGCGGAATAAAGGATATTGGAGGCTAAAGGCTTTCATCTCCTCACCTTCCCCTCCAGCCACCCAATCTTCACTTCCCGCATCTCCTTATCATCAAATTCCGGTACATACGGCTTTATATCTAGCAATGGCGTACCATCACACGCATCTATACCTTTTACCCTCAGTATATTACCCTTTCTTTCAATCAACTCCACAACCGAAAGCCCAATAGGATTCGGTCTTCTGGGCGACCTCGTAGTGAAAACTCCATGCGGCTTCGCATCCCACGGCGTCACGACAAGCAGCGAATGCCCTTGCGATTTATGCAGCCAGTACAGGACGACAATATGCGAAAATCCGTCTATGTCCTTCAACCCACCTGCATACTCCTCAAATACTTCTATCTCAGCAATCTGTACCGATTTGCTGGCCTGCCTCGGGCATTCTGCCGAAGTCTTATACGGACTGTGAATCACCCCGATTTGTACTGTTTCCATCGCCATTTTTTACCGCTTCTACCCCGAGTTATTCATACGCTCTAACGCATTAGAAAGAGCGTCATTCACTTCCTCCATGTGTTTCACCGCATCCAGCAACTCTTCCGAGACCACTCCGTCAAACCCCTTTGCTTTCTCTGCCCAGCGTTTAAACTCCTGCGCATGCCCTTTGTTATGTTCTATCCAGTGCGTCAACAATATACTTAGTTTCTGCTTATTTTCTTCTTCTTCTTTCATATTCCCGTTTCGCCCCTACGAAATTCAAAATGGCAATCGTAACCATTCAAATACACCTATCATCTTCAAGCTTATGTATATCATCACCACAACGAACACATATTTTAACTGCTTTGCCGGCAGTAAATGCGCTACTCGTACGCCAACCTGAGCCATCGGCACACTCGTTGCCACGAGCACAAGCCAGGATTCGGGATTTACATATCCTATCAGATGCCCAATTGGATAGGCACCATACACACCCCCAATCAAGCCGTTGTAGATATAGCCCGCTAAGCCGCCGATACTTGTGAATATCATAACAGCGGTTGATGTCCCAACAGCTTTGTGCATCCCGAATTTCAATACCAGCACAAATAAGGGTATCATAAGTATACCGCCGCCAATTCCGATCATACCGGTCACTATCCCAATTGGAACGCCCCACGCAGCCCATATCCAGGTTTTATCTACCGGTTCTTCTTCTATATTCGGTGGTTTCGCAGTTAACATCCATACACCACCTGCGAGTATCGCAAGACCAAAAGCCATCTTCAAAATGTGTGCAGGTAGATGTGTCGCGATAGTCGCACCAAGTACTGCCCCTGCGGAACCTGTCAAACCTAAAACGATTGCCGCGTTCCATAATACCGCGCCTTTCTTCGTATGTCCGTAAGCGCTACTGATAGCAGTTGGAAGCACCACAAACAGGTTCGTGCCGAAAGCAACCAGGATAGCCGTATTAGGGTCCATACCCATCTCGGTATATACCCAGAACTGAACCGGCATCATGATAAAGCAGCCGCCGACACCGAGGAGACCACTTGCGAATCCCACGCCAATACCTGTAACCAGGAATATGATTATCGCGGTCAATAGGCTTAGTGGCATCACGCATCACCGCCTCTACCTGCTGGTCCCGGTATCACCCCTACCCGCTGCTCTTGCTTTGGAATCGTCCAAAAGTGCTTCAACACTTTTAATATCTCGTTTAGTTTCAGAACCATCACAGTTAATACTTCAAATATGTTTGATGTATGTGAAAGATTAAAATAGGAAAAAATAAAAAGTGCGTGAGTCTCTCCCACTCACCCACGCACGCACGCACGTATTTCGTTATTAAAATATCAACGCTTAACGACCACCACGCCTATTACCGCTTTGCTTACCGCTACCATCTCGTGACCGCACATAATCGCCGTCTTTACCGTTCGGTATGCCATCTCCGTCACTGTCTCGACCGTTTATGCCGAAGTTGTCGCAGATACCGTCACCATCTTCGTCCACAAAATTACGGGCATCACCACGGAATCCACGGATACCGCGATTATCACATACGCCGTCACCGTCTTCATCCACGTATCCTGGGCGTTCACCGGTGTTGTCGCATACACCATCGCCGTCTGCATCCACGTATTGTGCTCCTCTATCCGTACCGTATCGTGCCGCAGCAACTCCGATGGAAGTCGCTACCAGCGCCGCGATTAGTATTCCAGCAACCAGCTTTGTATTCATTTTATCGCTTCACCTCCTAATTTTTTAACGTGTTCCCACGATCCTATATAGGTAATAACCCTATGTAAGCTTTTCTTTTCGCCCGGATTACACCCAAATCATACCCAAATCTCACCCAAATTCGTGCAGAGTTAAATCTAGCATTATCAACGTTTTCACTCTTTTATCAGAACATAGGCTGGCTATTCACGATTTCAGACTTATATACAGCAATATCCATAACGCCACAAATTCAAACAAATCCGGTAATATCCAGAGCCAGCCCAGGGCATACATACGACGCCAGCCGCACGTATAATGGAAAATTGGATTCGAGGTGACCGTTTGCATAATCAGGAGCACAATAAAGGCGATCAGCCCCAATGCGAATTTAGATTTTATCTGCCCGTAACTCTTTGCATAGATGAAAAGCAGACAGAACAGAAGTATAAGGTTCCCAAGCGTTATTATCGCCTTGATATTCACGAGTAACATGTCCTGCATAACTACTGGCGGCATCTTTATCTCCTTCTATCCTATACCTTTTTCCCTTTTAAATTTATTCCACATTTTATCTAAATACCCCTCGAATATGTCATAATCCTTTTCCATGTACGAAGATAAGAAATACACGGTGCCATATTTCTCACCTGCTGATGTAATCACCTTGTTATCCTTTAGAACCTTGAGATGATGCCTTACCGTTTTGTAATCCAGTCCCAGTAACTCCGCTAACTGATTGGCGTTGTATGGTCTGTCCTTTAACGCTCTGATAATACGGGCACGGTTCACACCCCCCTTAGTGCCAACAATCAGCCACCAGATTACACGTCTCATAGATACACAATAATCTTTTTACATTGAATGTGTTTGCAAGGCAATATTCATTCAAGCATAATCTCTTTTAGGGCTATGTCTTCAAAACCTCTTTGGCAACGCTCGTTCGTGCAATTTCACCGCAAGTAGCAGAAACAAAGCGGAATATACGAGCAACGCCAAGAAATCTACATAAATTGGGTAGTAGGAATAGCCCTGGATGGAGAACCGAGCTAAATCCGTGAAATACGTTAATGGTGATAGAGACGCAACTACTACGCCCCAATTCGACATATTCTCTAACGGAATGAATATACCACTTACGAAAATCACCGGGAACTTCACAAACGTGGACAGCATCATGATGTCTGATACTAAATTCGTGGGGTGCGAAGAGAAGAGTAAGCCAAGACATGAGAAGCAAAATGCAGACAGGAGCACAGCAATGGCTAAAATAAGCGGGGTCTTCACGCAAACGCCTATTGCAACGCCCACCGCAATGGGAACTGCGGAAATGCACGCACCGAAGATGAAAGAAGCAATTATATCCCCTAATATCATTGTTCTCACCGTTATGGGACAAGAAATGAGCCGCTCAAGCGTCCTCATCTGCGTCTCCCACGGTGCTATCACGGGTGAGACAGAGGTGGACGTGAAAAATATGGTCATTGCTACCAATCCAGGTATGAGGAATGCCGCGGGTAAATCCCGACCTATGGAAAAAGCGAAGAACAGAAAAAGAGGGAACAAAATGCCGAAGATTACAACAGGTCCTTTGAAATAATACATCTGAATATCCTTTTTTGCTATTGCCCAGACCTTACCCCAGACACTACTCATGGGAACCACCCGTCAGCTTCACAAAAACGTCCTCCAGAGACGGCGATTGCACATTTAAACTCTCAATATTCAACTGATTATGCGCTGCGAACTCAACAATCGAGCATATCGTGTCATGTGGTTTAGCAGTGTAAATCCTGAATTTATCGCCTACACGTTCGGCATTTAACGGCACGCTTACAGTTTGGTCAAAACAGAACTCCACAGTAAGAGAACCGCCTATCCGGTGCCTCAAATTCTCGGGGCTATCTACAGTAACCATTTTCCCATTTTTTAATATTCCGACACGGTCACAAAGCACGCTCACCTCTTGCATATTGTGAGAAGTGAGGAAGACGGTCCTACCCTCGTCTCGAATCTCCTTTATTTTCTGCCTTATCCTCCTCGCACTCTGCACATCCAGACCGCTTGTGGGTTCGTCCAGAAACAGAACTTCAGAATCGCTCACCAGCGCCATGGCTAACATAAGCCGTTGCTGCATCCCTTTTGAGAAACTTTTTACCTTACTGTTTCGCCGTTCATAAAGTCCGAATTCCTTGAGCTGTGTTGTCGCTCGCCGTTCTGCTTCCCGTCTAGGGATGCCGTAAAGCGATGCGATGAGCATCATGTTCCGCCACGCCGTCAGGTCAAGATAAGCATTCGCAGTCTCAGGCACAACACCAATTACTTCCTTCGCTTTCTGCGTTTCCTGTACGATGTCGTGCCCCATAACTATTGCCACACCGGAATCCGGCTTTATCACACCCGTGAGCATTCTAACAGTTGTCGTTTTTCCAGCACCGTTAGGACCGAGAAAGCCGAATATAGCGCCTTTAGGCACGTTGAACGAGACGCGATCTACCGCTTTAAGCCCGTCAAAACTTTTGCTTAAGTTCTCAACTTCTATCGCTTCCATTACCCTTTTCCGTCTCCAACAGGTCTATCACGATTCGTCTGGATTTCAATCGCCAAATCTTTTCCGGTGCGCCACCACCTTCTTCCTTGTATCCCGCAACCGCTATTATCCCGGCTTTCTTCAGTTCCGAGAGATGATAATATAAGCATGAAGCACTCATTTCTTCTTCATGCTCTTGTAAACATTCCTGTATCTCCTTCGTGCTCTTCGCATCTTCGCCAATGCAATCCATAATCAGCCACCTGGTGGGACAGTGCAGAGCCCTCATGACCTTTCCCTGTTTCTTGCCCCGATCCTTCCAGCCGCTTGTACAATTACCAGTACACATGGTTATTCACTTTAATATTATAACCGTTTACTTAAATATTCATGTTATATATTAGGGATGCCTTTTTGTCTGCATAGGATACGTATCGTGTGTTTTGTCGCTCAGCGCTATTTTAGCCATCCTGATTGAGCGGACATAACGGGTCTTCTGCCCATATATCGCTATGCTCTGCGTATGCACGGATTCTGCAGCCCCCCCCACATAACTCCTTGTAATCGCAGGTGCCACATTTCCCTTTCAATAACTTCGTCTTCTCCCGGAACTTTGCGAGTACGAGATTATCGTAATCGTTCCAGATTTCGCTGAATTTCCTGTCCCTAATGTTTCCAATTTTAAATTCTTCTAACTGGGCAAATTGACATGGGTAAATATTACCAGTCGGGTCAACATTCGCAACGCGATCTCCGGCACTGCACGAGTCCCCCATGTATTGCAGCAGCTTCAACGCATTTTCATATTCGGGATTACCATCCTCTTTCAGTTTATTCAGCAGCAGAATACCGTCATGTGGTGCATCTACGGTAAGGATCTCCATCTTATCGGGACCCAAATCGCGTGCCCTTTGATATAACAAATCAAAGATACGAGCAGTTTCTTCGGGCTCTAACTGAATATCATAAATCTCTTTGCCACGTCCGCTCGGGACAAGCCAGTAAACGCAGAACCGCGGCACGTTTAATTCAAGTGCGAGGTCAAGCAGTTCATCGATTTCACGATAATTTGCCCGCGTTATGGTGATCCTGATGCCTGCTTTCAATTCGATCTCCGCACAGTTCTTTAACGCTTGCACCACCTTCTTGAAACATCCTGGTTTGTTCCTCATGGCATCATGCGTATCCGCTTTTGCACCGTCAAGCGAGATCCCCACATACTCAATGCCCGCTGCCTTTATCTTCGCCGCTACTTCTTTTGTTATCAGTGTGCCATTGGTACTCATAGCGGTCTTTAACCCTTGTTCAGTCGCATAATTAGCGAGTTCCCAGAAATCTTTCCTCATCAGCGGCTCGCCACCGGTGAAGAGTAGCAAGGGCACCTTCATCTCTGCCACGTCAGCAATGAACGCTTTCGCCTCTGCCAAAGATAGTTCGTTGCTTATATCCACTCCGAGTCCTGCATTGATGTAACAATGTGTACACGCCAAATTGCACTTGTTTGTGATATTCCAAAATATCACGGGTCTACGAGTTTCGGCAAATGCCAATAACCTGCTTGGTACTTGATGCGGTGGCGTTTTTCTATACTTTAAAGCATCACTAACGGTTCCTTTTCCATGTACGAGCTGCGTTATGCGTATCATCTCACTATCCTCATTTTTTTTCTGTTTTTCACAAATGTAATATATTTATTAACTACACTTTCAATTAATATAGTATATCTATATGCAAAGGCGCAAAGATAAAAATGAAGAAAGAAGAGCTAGTACATCTACACCTGTTGTTGGCTCAATTGAAGAAGTATTGTGAAGTGGAAGGCGTGAACTGTGATTTCGCGAGGTACAACGAGTTGGGGATTACACCTTTTCAGGTGCATCGGAGCAAAGATGACCACAAGCAAGCGGTCTTCATCCTCGGAACCGAGCTTGTATCGTTAGCAGCAAGAAGCAATTTTCCGGTGGGCAAATAGCGAAAAACCGCTGCAGAGTGTAGATCAATAGGTATGCAAAGTCTTTTTTTACTCCGCTTTAGTGTAGGGGGGGACAAAGTGGTAATAAAAGAATTCAAATTTGGTGTGATTTGTGTTATGCACTGTCGCAAAAATCGAACCGTGAGATTTTAACAACTTCCGTGAGAATAATAATATTCGGGATGATGATTTAAAGAGTGTTAGCGAATATTTTCAGCTCCATCTTCCAGAATAATGTAGTTTTTTATCTTAGTCATACAAATAAACACAATAAAACATTTATAAAGAGATAATGAAACCTAAAATAGTAGTGGTAGCGGCATTAGCAATACTACTGATAGTGGTAGCAGCAATTGCATATTCTGGCTATTTCGATAAGAACACCGAATATTTTATGCAGATCGTGAATATCGAAGTAAATAGCCCAAAACCTTCTTTATTAAACGCTAAAGCCGTAACTATTGACCGCGGCGAGTCAATCACCCTTGATGTCACCGTTCAGAATCAGGGCGAAGAGATTATCTATCGAAATAGTCACTGCACGGGTATTGAGCTCGTGTACCCGGAAGGAGGTACAAAATACTGGCAAATGCCGGCTGAACGATTAATAACGATAGACCTCGGTCCTAAAGGCAAGTCAAGTACGGCATTCACCGTATATAACCGAAAAGAACTCCCCTTTAGTGGCTACTTCAAATTTCAGACTTATATCCGATCCATGAATAGTAGTGAAAAGCTTGCTCGAAGTGATAACGTGACTGTCGAGATAAAACCGCCTAATGCACACGTCAACGCGAAATAAACGGAGATTGAATGTAATATGTATTATATTTACCGTTACCGCGATAGCTGCGGGTAGTGTGCCGACCGACATAGCCGATATTGGGGTCGTGGGTGCTGTTGAATGTAGTACTATGAAAGATGCCACGGGTACTATACATTGGGGACAGTGTGGAGATATAGCGAATTTAAATCTTGAAGCGAGTTCGCAACCAAAACAGATGGCTTTTGCGGTGTCGCAAAAATCAACCACCGTGCATTTCTCGATCGAACGGGACAATTGCAGTTTATATAAGACACCTGCGGGTAAAGATTTTGTCTATCTAAATATAGATGGTTTAGAGCCTTCAACGAGCCCGGGCGAGCCGCAACTGCCGATGAAAACATTCGTGATGTTTCTCCCGCATGAAGCCGAGGTCACCGGAGTTCACATGACTTCTGGTTCGTATCGCTCAATAGAAAACGAGTTGAATATTGTACCCATGCCGAGCCTAAATAAGAAAGCCATCTACAAACCCGATGAAAAAACATACTCAAAGGCCACATATTTCCCGGGTAAAACCGTCACGTACGATATAGGCAGGGACAACGAGAATACGTATGTCTATGCCCGAATCTGGCCGGTTCAGTATGTCCCCACCTTGAAAAAAGCGGTCATTATAACGGATGCCAACGTAACGGTCTACTACAAATTGCCCGATGATGCGCCGGTCTCTCGGACAAATGTTGGCGAAATCGGTATTACCCAAACGTTAAAAGATGCGGAATGCGTTATTATAACACCGCCGGAGTTATATACCGCCGCGCGGGATCTCGAAGGGTTCCATGAGCATATTGAGATTATAACGACAGAAGTAGTCAACACGACCTGGATTAGGAATAACTACGGGAATGTCGAGGAACCACCGTTCAACGGCTATAATAACAGTTCTAATCCGGGTTATGATTCGATTGCCAGATATGACTATGAACTATCCTTGCGTATAATCACATTTTTGCGTGAACATCCGAATCTGGAATACGTGGTTCTCTTCGGTAATGCGAGATTGGTTCCACCGAGTTATTACTGGTTCAATGGGTTTTATTATGAGCATCCGGAGGAGGAGGTAGAGGAAACCGATGAATATAACTCGTGGATACCAACAGATTTCTTTTATACCTCGCCCGATTATGATTTCACGCCCAATTACGCGGTTGGTCGGCTTCCAGTCAACGATACCACAGAAGCGGCTGCGCTTGTTGTAAAGATAAGGGCCTGGTATGACAATGCCGATTGGTCATGGTTCAAGCGTGTTGCACTTGCGGGTGGGAAGCCATTCGCAGAGGATAGTGATGGCTGGGAATTTCAAGGCGAGATGCAAACATCCGATATTGTGAACAAGAATTATCTTAATGGCATGGATATAACAAAGTACTACCTTACAGACGATAACTACAATAAAGCAAATGTTCTGGCCGTCCTTTCTGGCGGGTACGGGTTGTTTTATCTCTCGAGTCATGGAACCGGCTATAGCTTTGTGGATACTAATCACGACAACTCGGAGATGGTTTTAGCTATTATCCAAGACATAGCATCGCTTTCACCGAATGTTTCGGTTCCAATAGTGGTAACCGATGCCTGTGCTAACGGTGCGTTTGATACGCACGTCTATAATCCTGGTTTTGGTTGCTCGGTCGGCGAAGCGATTCTAAATTCGGATGCCGGCGGGATTGCGTACATCGGCGGTTCAAGAGTGGTTCTTGCGAGGGTAGAGTATTGCTTTGACGCGGGGAAAGTAGTAATAACAAAGGAGTCTCAGATGGTAGGCATGATTAATTACGTGTTCAAGAATTATCATGAAGGTGACACCGCGATTGGTGACATTACTACCAGCGCCATGTCGGACTTCACGGCGAATAATGTACTCACAGACCCTTCTTCCGGTAATCTCCGCACCCTACTAGAATTTGTGCTACTTGGCGACCCGGCATTGCTCGTGCCAGAACAACAATCCTGCGTTACATATCAGAAACCCGATACCCGCGTAGAGAATGTGAATTGCAGTGAGGGGATACCTGTGTGTAGTGACAAAAACGTTGGTCTTGATATAACTACCGACTCACAAACGGTGAAGATAAAGGTAATAGATACGGGTTATACTTTTCCTGAGCTTGAATTCGATGGCTGCGACCAGTTGTTAAGCCAGGTACAAAAGTGGACGGTCAATAATCACACGGAGTACTCTTTTATGCCTGAACGTCAAAACCGGCATTTGATACGTGTAGAATCAGAAGACGGTAAAGAGGGTTGGCAATATGTTGATGTTGCAATTAGTTTGGAAGAAGCAGTAGATAACACTGCGTTATCCTGGACTTCCGGTGGTAACTCAAGCTGGTTTGGGCAGAGCACAACTTTTTATTACGGTGGATCCGCGGCACAAAGCGGTGCCATTTCTCATAATCAGAACTCATGGATACAAACAACCGTTTCCGAGCCCGGAACTCTAACATTTTACTGGAACGTATCATCCCAGGCAGGTTATGACTTCTTAGAGTTCTATGTTGACGGTGTTTTGCAGGATAGAATCACAGGCGGTACAAATTGGCAGCCGAAAAGCTATACGCTTAGTTTGGGGTCGCATACGCTACAGTGGAAGTACGTAAAAGACATAGGGGTATATAATGAATCCGATTGTGGCTGGCTGGATAAGGTTGAATTTACTGCGGCCGAAGCTATATTCGATACCGGTCCGGGTAGTTACCCGTCTATCGCGGGAAGACACGAAGGAACTATAACACCCGCTAAGACGCTAAATGTAAGTAAGATGTTTACGTATCCGTGTCCGGGAACAGGTGGGCACAGTGCATACGCTGCGTTTTATGATAAAGGTGGAAGATTGCTAAAAGAGGGATACTGGAACGGTTATGAAGTGGATGGGCATAACATTACGTTTGACCCGGCGTTCAAACTGGAAGCGAATACCACGTACTACTACGTGATAAGAACGGGTTCGTATCCACAGATAATTCATGAACCGGAGTTCAGTGCGGTTGCGAGTGGAGATATTACATGTACAATGTTTACGGATGCCAACGGGAAACAATATCACGATTGGATTCCCGCGGTCAGGTTGGTTTGAAATGGTGAGATGGGATATTATGAACTTTGCTCGGCACACTCATTTGCTAGCTCCCTCTATTTCTGAAAGTATCTCATTTATTTTATCTTTCAACTCAGGAAGCTTGTTTTTAACGGCATCTCATACAATATCTTCGTCAATACCAAAATAATCATGTATTAGTATGTCTCTTAGCCCCGCAATCTTTTTCCATTCAACTTCTGGTTTCTTATCTTTGACATCCTCGGGGATGTTCTTTACCGCTTCTCCTATAACTTCCAAGTTTCTCACAAAGCCATCTTTGATCAATTCATCCGCCACAAAATCATCAAAAGCGATGTCTTTTGTGTAGTTTTCAATCTTATGAATGGCATCTAAAATATCCTTAAGGTACGCTTTATAATCTCGCGGCATATTTCACACTCCCCAAAATATACTGTTTTAAATCGGGTTTTAATGCTTCAATGATTACAAGATCAACTTTGCGGTTGAATAAGTCTTCCAAGAAAAATTTAAGGTCCATGTAATTATCAAAAGTCTTTTTGCCTCTTTCAAACCTAACTAAGATGTCTATATCACTCTCTGATTTTTGCTCATTTCTAACATAAGAGCCAAACAACCCTATTCTCTTTACGCCGTATTTCTTTATATCTTCTATATTTGTCTCGAGTTTTTCCATTAGCTCTTCTGAGTTCAACATACTCCATACCTCTTCCTTATAATGTGGCTGGGCTGTTCACTAAACGTCGGTATTTCCGAACATGGTTCGCATATACTTCCTTCTGGTCGAACTCCAATCATCGCTTGTCGCTCTTCTCCTGTATTCCGCCCTTACCTATCAACCCCAATAAATTACGGGGGACCCCTTTGTCGCTGGCGGGGCTTTCTACGTCTTATATACTGTTATTATAGCAGTTCATCTTAATAATCTAATCGCGGGAATCCCATCGCTATATCTTTTCCCGTTTGGATCTCTGAACTCTGAGCAGGTTATGAATCCGATGGATGTTGAAAGATTATCGGTATGATGAATATGGGGATAAGAGCCGGTACGGATCGTATAGTTGTATGTGCGACCAGCGAGCAATGTGACCTGCTCTGAAAATGCTATGTTGTGCCAGTCGTCTATGTAGCCGTTCCAGGTGCCGCTGGCAATCAAAGTATTGTTTTCGTATAACTCGATGGATTCCGTGTGTCCACCTGTTCCAGTGCAGGGATAGGTGTAAAGTTTATTCACAGTTATTGTTTGGTTTGGTTTTATTGTACCGTTATACATGCCGGAGATGCTTGGGTATGGATTTTCTGACGGCCCCGTATCAAAATAAATTAATGTCTCAAAAACGTAAGGTTCGGTTGGAATATCACAGATAGAAACGTTTTCGGCTAATACCATGGTAGTATACTCGGTAGAAACATCAAGCGTGTATGTATCCGTAAGATTAGCATCAGGCTCTGGTATTACAGTTATTAGATAATTAACTATCTTTCGATCTGGAATAAAAATAAAATCCTCTGGAGACCCATCTTCATTGAAGTCGTACTCTAAGTAAACTGCTTCTGGAATTTTAATTGAATCTTTACTGATTATAAAGCCATCTGGATATGTGACAATTAGATCTACTAGAGAATGAGCAATGAAATCGATGTTTTTTCTAACGCCTTCTTTACCTATGAGAGATCCGCCTATTTGTTCAATATTATCGTCATAACGTATGTCCGTTGGACTAACGGTATTACTAAGAATCTCTCCTTGGGCCATTGAAGGTAAATCATCTTTGTCAATGTCTATTCCCTGGTTATAATACGTAGCCCATATAAGTTCGCTACAGTACCAGAATTCTGAGTGTTCATCTGGATGCTTGCCGAATCAGCTCCACATCGGCCGCCACTTCTTACCTAGTTGTCCCTCGGCGAATAAAACAGCTTCCTTTCGGGTTTCAGAAGGACATTTTACACGTAATAAGCACACAGTTGTCGATTCAAAGTTGTCCCATGTCTCAAGGGGTCTTTTTACAACTCCAAACGGTTTCACGCGAGATTCTACAACCTCGTTATTTCCTATATATATTCCAACATGACCCTCTATACGGAGTACTGAGCCGCCTCTGGCGTATAGTAGATTTCCTATTTCTATATCTTTTCGCCATTCTGGAACTGGGACGGTGACTTAATTCTCAAAAGGCTCCACCAACGGGTGGCTATCCCTGTCGGAATCTATGGGGCGAGGGCTATCCCAAATACCATCGCTGTCGGCGTCAATGTCGGTGTAATCGTCCCAGTAGTTGCCGAGGCAGTTTGTGTATGTGTTGTCGTTGTAGGTGTAGGCCATTGGTGAGGTAGAGTTCCAGATGTTTGTTGAATTGGAAGAATAAACGTGACAATACGCATTGCTCATGAAGTTGTTTAGATATATGAGATTATTGTTCGAAGAATTATATAGGAGAATGCCATACCGGTAGTTTGAAAAAAAAATGTTGTTAGGCAGTGAGTCACACCGTTAAGATATATTCCAACCGTATCGTAATAAACTCCCGTCACCGTAAACCCACTTATATTCACATAATCAGCAGTCACCTCGAAGACCTCATAAGAATTTGCAGCATGAACTATCGTATCCGCAGGATTTCCTGAGGTTGATTTAATCGTTAAAGATTTGGTAACATCCACATTCTCGTTATACGTTCCGGGGTCAACTGTGATTGTATCTCCGTGCGTAGTATTAATGGCATCAATCGCTGCCTGAATAGTTTCAAAGTCCTCGCTCGTGTTTAGATTATGCACAGGTAATATTCCACCAACCGAAGTCAACGGTAACCAATCCCCACCATTCGTTATATTTCCAGAAGAATTGTAAGGACGCAACGTATCCCCAAGTCCATCTCCGTCTGTATCCTCCCCAGCCTAATCGCTCCAGTAGTTTCCGCCCAGCCAAGAACCACCGATGATGTTCGTGCCTTCGGTTTTTGTGATGTTCCAGATGTTGTTTCCATTGTCATAAGCGTTGTTTGTATTATTGAAGTAATTATTGTAGATGAGGTTGTTGCTTGAAGAATTCAAGCAGATGCCGAAAATGTTGTTCATGTTGGCGGTATTATTCATGACCGTGTTATAATTCGAAGAATATAGACGGAAGCCGGTATAGTAGTTCGAATTCGCTATGTTGTTCGCGAATGTGTTATTGTCCGAATAATATAGGTCTATACCGCCAGAATAATATGGGGGGCCTGTAATTAATTTGTTCAGGTTGCAGGTGTTGTTTGTTACGGTATTGTTGTCTGAATGGCCCAAGTAGATGCCACCCTTGTTATTTGAATTTGCAGTGTTGTTGATCAATGTATTGCTGCTTGAAGAACCCAAGCAAATGCCGTGATCGTATTTGTTTGAATTAGCTGTGTTGTTGATCAAGATGTTATTGTTTGAATAAGACAAAAGGATGCCATAGTTGTTGTTTGAATTTGCTATATTATCGGTTAATGTGTTGTTACTTGAGAACTCCATCACGATGCCGCAGGGGTTGTTCGTTACAGTATTACATGAAATAGTGCAGTGATCGCTTCTAAGAACTATTCCATATCCACCAGTTGCATTTTTTACGGTGAATCCCGTGATGTTTACATAATCCGCAGTCACCTCAAATATATGGTCATAAGAATTTGCAGTTTGAACAATCGTATTATCTGGGTTTCCAGAAGTTGACCTTATCATTAAAGACTTGGTAACATCCACATTCTCGACATACGTGCCCGCATCCACTGTGATCGTATGTCCATCATGCGCAGCAGGATCGTCTATCGCAGCCTGAATTGTCGAGAAGTTCTCGCCTGTATCGAGGTTGTGGACTTGGGGTTCTGCGGGTTCTCCACCCACTTTTATCAGCCAAAAATCCCAAGAACCGGCACCGTACGACCACGTCCGTCCTGCAAGGATGTAGCCGCCATCGGTGGTTTGCTGGACTGAACGTGCTCCATCGCCGCCAGTTCCTCCAAAAGTCTTATTCCATACATTATTTCCATTGGAATCCGTCTTCACAAGCCAAGCATCACCATAAGAATCAGCAGAGTATGACCCCGTGAATCCTGCAAGGATGTAGCCGCCATCAGAGGTTTGCTGAACAGAATATGCTCCATCATCACCCGCCCCTCCAAATGTATTGCTCCATCGTTTGTTTCCATCTGAATCAGTATTAACAAGCCAAAAATCATGAGAACCAGCACCGTATGATGTCGTGGATTCTACGAGGATGTAGCCACCGTCAGAAGTTTGTTGGGCAGACTCTGCCGCATCACTGCCAGTTCCTCCAAAAGTCTTGTCCCATTGCTTGTTTCCATTTGAATCGGTCTTTACAAGCCAAACATCACCGGCACCGTACGAATACGTGAGTCCTGCAAGGATGTAGCCGCCATCAGAGGTTTGCTGGACAGAATATGCCGCATCGTAGCTAGTTCCTCCAAATATCTTATCCCACTCTTTGTTTCCATTTGAATCGGTCTTCACAAGCCAAAAATCATGAGAACCAGCACCGTACGAGTTCGTGAATCCTGCGAGGATGTAGCCATCGTCAGAGGTTTGCTGGACAGAGTATGCCGCATCGTAGCCAGTTCCCCCAAATATCTTATCCCACTCTTTATTTCCATTTGAATCAGTTTTTATAAGCCAAAAATCACGAAAACCAGCACCGTACGAGTCCGTGAATCCTGCGAGGATGTAGCCACCGTCGGAGGTTTGCTGGACAGACGTTGCCCAGTCAAGATCAGTCCCTCCAAAAGTCTTAGCCCATTCTTCTTCAGGAGCTGTTCCAGCAGACATCGCATTCTCGACATACGTCCCGGCATGCACCTGAATTATATCCCCTTCCCCTGTGCCATTGATCGCCGTTTGAATCGGAGTGCCCGCGCCCTGATACACATCCCACTCAGCACCCGCGCCCACACCCGCCGCCGCAAGCACCACCGCAAGCACCACCGCAAGCACCGCCGCCACCAGCAGCAGTCGGGTCATGCTTCGCCACCTCCTGCATGCTCACAAAATCCGCGCCACCAGAATCATCCACAATCCACAATTAGTTAAATCCACATCCTCATCTAAAATTGTAACTATTTCCACAGTGAATTTATCGCGCATGAGTGTCCCCTTCTTTATGATGCTACTTTTAGTCTTTGCACTGACACTTTATAAGCATTTCGGTTTTACGTTTTTCATGTGGTGGAAGCTGCGGCGAGCCGGTCAAAATATGGGCTTTCAAACCAACTCAAATCGGTATCACCATAAAACAACTTTAATCGGTGTCCGATCCTTCAACCTCATCCAACAGAACTCATCTGTAAGCTCGCGCTCTCTCTCTCTCTCTCTCTTATCTACTTTTAGGACAAGAACGAGCCTTTCTTCATCGAATATAGAGTAAAGAACTCTGTGTTTTCCAACCCGTGCCCTGTAAACACCCTTTTCTCCTCTCATTTTCACATGTGGCACTTCATACGGCTTTTCAAATGCTAAAATAATACTTTTGAATTCATCGGCCGTATTTGTTTAGCTAACCAGAGATTACACAGATTTTCACGAGAAGATAATACTCTGGATCCTGCTTAACTTGACTTTGTCAGATTAAAATTGTAGTATAAAAACATTTCCAAGATATACTCTTGATGTGCCGATGTATTGCACTCGGTATCCACAAAGCCAGACGAAATAATGACGCCTACTAAAGTGACTTTTAGATAATTAATATTTACCACATCGAGAAGAGTACATCAGGGTATTTTGATAAGATAAGATTTTTATGACCACGCTTTAGTATAGTTCGATGAACAATGGAGTTAATGGTCTTAGATATAGAAAATGCGGTAGGTGAGCTAAAAGAGTTCCATGCGGGGCTTCACCGTTTCTTCATGACAAAAACGTGGTACGTAGCAGGACAGGCATTGCAGTATTCACAGGGGCTTTTATTTGGATCCGAGCGGAAGAATATGACCAATATGGAAACGACAGTTCCAGACAGTGATCATCAAGCGCTCCAGCATTTCCTCTCCAATTCGCAATGGGATGAAGAAGGCGTTATCACGGAGATTCAGGAAAGAATCAGCGAGTTGGTAGGGAACCCTGCTCACGGTTCTTTACATTTTGATGAATCCGGATTTCTTAAAGATGGTGCGCACTCCGTGGGCACAAAGAGGCAGTACTGCGGGAGATTCGGGAAAGTGGATAATTGCCAGGTTGGGGTGTTCCAGGGATATGCCATGCACAGCTATCGCGCGCTGATGGACAAGAGAATATACCTTCCCCGCGGTTGGGCAGAGGATCCGGTTCGCAGGGAGCACTGTGGTGTTCCCGCGGAGGTGATATTTAAAACAAAGGTGGAGCTTGCGTTAGATATGCTGTCAAAAGAATAAGAGCGGGGCGTTCCGTTCGCCTGGGTTGGTATGGACTGTTTCTACGGGCAGCAGCCCTGGCTTCTCGAGCAGCTCGAAAGTGAAGAGATCATATATATAGCGGATATCCCAAATGACACGCGGGTATGGCAGAATTGTCCGAAAGTTGAAGTACCAGAGCGCAAAGGGAAACGAGGACCTCAGCCATGGCGGGAGATAGTTGTCGAAGGAGAACCAGAGCCAATTAAAGTGAGGGAATTAGCAAAAGAGATTCCTGAGGTGGAAAAGGAACGCATTTTTCTGAGAGATACCGAAAGGAAAGAGTTATGGTGCAACATGGTGTTTTTACGTGTGTATCCAGTTCGTGATGAGCTACCGGGACCTGAGTCATGGCTTATAATCCGATGGGGCGACAACGGAGGGGTAAAGTACCAGTTGTCAAACGCACCTGCGAATACAAAGATAAAAGGGCTTGCAGAGATGTCATGCAGTCGCTACTGGATAGAAAGGGCGTTTGAGGATGCAAAAGGGAAATTAGGGATGGCAGATTATGAAGTGAGAGGCTGGTTGGGCTGGCATCATCACATGACGATGGTCCTGTTGGCAATGCTTTTTCTAGTGATTTTGCACCTGAAATGGAAGGGTAAAGCACCATTACTGACAATACAGGATGTTAGGGATATCTTGGAGGTCGTACTGCCACGGAAAGTGGTAACAAATGAAGAATTGTTGAAAAGGATAGAAAGGAAGCATAAAGCGAGGGAATCTGCAAGAAAGTCGCATCATAAGAGAAATAGTAAACCCGGCTAAGACGGTTTTTAACGCTCTTGCAAGCAATCGGGGCACGATTAGCTTGGGCACTCTCATGATTTCGGATATTTATGCCCGTTTCTACAATTAATCCTGTATGAATTGATATTTGTGGTGTCTGGTTGGGTATACTGAAGATTTTTTTGCCATGTAGTAAATTAGGTGGTTGCATGGGAGAAAAGGTTATATCGCTTCTAATGGTTAAGTTTGATATAGAAGTGGGACACTTTTGCGTGTGACAGAAGTGTCTGAAATAGGGGAAGAAGTATTAATTTGAGAAAGGTTAGAGTAACCGTAATATAGCTCGCTACCCGGTTTAGTTTGGAATAAGAGTAGGACCGTTAAAACTGTCTATAAACACAACACCAATTGCTATGCGGTTCATAAAGGTATATCGGTCG
>Ga0255453_1029_pt1 | contig 20460 bp, 17 predicted proteins | sample ANMaggQLBNCT01G4_FD_182628 | JGI IMG/M metagenome (GOLD analysis project Ga0255453, IMG submission 182628) | Sediment cell enrichment communities from methane seep in Santa Monica Basin, California, United Staets - ANME aggregate JGI... | ecosystem: Environmental > Aquatic > Marine > Cold seeps >...
TGTAGAACCTATTTGGAAATAGTAAATGATAGAAGGGTGATATGAAAGAATGAGTTAGATTTGCTTTCAAAATCAAGAAGATTTACGAAAACTTTTTATCTTCGCCTTCAAATATTTGATCAAATTGACGGAAGAAGAGAAGAGTATAGAAATTTCTAGTAAAGGAACTGCAAGCGATAGTAGGAGAAAAGAATGCGACTGACGACCGTGCGATATGCACATCATATTCGAGAGATCAGCATTGGCACTTTGTACCCGCGAAAAATCCGGCTTGTGTCGTGCGACCAGGTACTAAAGAAGAAGTGTAATCGGTTTTGATGCTTGCAAATAAGCTTAAAATACCCGTGATACCGTATAGTACGGGAATAAACGTGCGTGGCTTGACTATCCCTGTTCATGATGGCAGCATATTATTAGACCTGTCCCGGATGAACCGCATCTTAGAGATAAACCCCGAGATGAAGACTGCGACCGTAGAGCCAGGAGTGACATTTGGTATGTTACTGGAACAGACGCGAAAGCACAAATTGCGTCCTGCATTTCCCTATGCACCCCTTACCGTGAGTGTACTGGTGAATTATTACCTGCGTGGAATATACCAAACTTCAGCTACGGACGGCCATGACCACACAATATCGTATGAGATGATACTTGACCCGATATACAGTTTCCACGGGCAGCTCTGCTATTTCGAGCTTGATGTGTTTTACGACGGAAGTGACCCGGGATTCGGCGAGAAGTTGAGGAATTATAACGATAAGCAATTTCACCGGCTACTTGAGCTGGGTATCTATGGCTGGTTCAGACTATATGCGGGTATAATAGAGCCGACAGCGGAAAGAATAGGGTATCTTGCCGAAGTCTGGAATAAGTTCCTCCATGTTCTGGATCCGAATGAGATAATGAATAGGGGGGAGCTGTTCTGACGGTATCTGTACAGATAACGAAAGCGATTCTCGCATTTGTATGAGTCTGTGGTAGAAGGAGAAGGTTGGAACGCGCAAATCTGTGTACTCCGGTAGTTCATGAAACAAAGGCGTGGTACCGCAATGCAACGAAGGCGATAACGGATTCTTTGACGGGAGCAGACCGGAAATAGTCACTTAAAGAGTGAGCACGCCTCGTAAAATCACGGAAACTGTGGGTAGGGCTTTTTATCTAAACCTGTTTGTAGTAGTCAGTCGTCAATATCCAAGTTTCACATTTTGGGATACACATCGAACCGAAAAGCTTATATAAGTGGTTGTATGAACTAATTACAAGATCAATCAGTTTTAGGGCAATGTTTTAAGAGCGGGGGATAAAAAAGGGGGAAGGTGAGAAGAAATGGGGGCACCGAGGTTTGAACTCGTATTTGTAAGTGCGGGAGTGTTTGCAGTGGCTTATTTGTGGAAGCGGAGAGTGATGAACAGGAAATGAAAAAAATAAAATTCCAAAAAAGGGTGGCATTGGGAAACAGAAAGGCATTAATATTTGCGGTTTTAATGGTAACGTTAGTATCGGTGGGCATTGGGTGCGCATCTGCAGCCATAACCGTCTGTCACAGCGGCTGCGACTACACCAGCATTCAGGCAGCCGTAGATGCCGCGGATTCTGGTGACATAATCGAGGTGCATAGCGGCACTTATTACGAACATGTAGATGTGGACAAGACGCTTATCTTAAAGGGCGTGGATACTGGCAGCGGCAAACCTGTTGTGGATGCCAGTGGCAATGATAGTGCAATTACGCTTTCGGTAGACGGAATCACGCTTGAGGGATTCAAGGCAACAAACGCAGGAGGCGGTTACTCATTTAGACATCACGCAGGAATCCTAGTAACTTCAAACAATAACACCATTACAAACAACACAGTCAGCAGCAACAACGGCGTCGGTATCCGCCTCGATGATTCCTGTAACAACACTGTTGCAGGCAATACTATCAACAGCAACAACCAGGACGGTATCTGCCTCGATGATTCCAGCAACAACACTATTACCGGCAATAATGCCAGCAGCAGCAACTGGGGAAGCGGTATCTGCCTCCACTCTTCCAGCAACAACACTGTTGCAGGCAATACTATCAGCAACAACAACAAATGGCGGGGCGGTATCCGCCTCGATAATTCCTGTAACAATATCATTACAGGTAATAATGTCAGCAATAACCGTATCGGCATCCGCCTAAATGATTCATGCAACAACACTATTACCGGCAACACATTTCTAAATGATGGTCTTTCTGTTGATGGTTCCTATCAAAACACCATAAAAGGCAATATAGTAAATGGTAAACCTCTTGTTTATCTCGAAGATACGACCGGTATTGAGGTTACCGATGCAGGACAGGTTATACTTGTAAATTGTACTAATATCACGGTAGAAAATCTGGAGTTATCCAATACATACGTTGGTGTAAGCCTTTTTGAAACAGAAGAAAGCGTAATCTCATACAATAATGTCAGCAGCAACGAGAACGGCATCCGCCTCCACTCTTCCAGCAACAACACTATTACAGGCAATAATGCCAGTAATAACAACATGGGCGGCATTGCCCTTGAGTATTCCAGCAACAACACTATTGCAGGCAATAATGTCTGCAATAGCAACATGGGGGGCGGTATCCGCCTCGATGATTCCCGCAACAATACCATTACAGGCAATAATGTCAGCAATAACAGTATCGGCATCGGCCTGGATGATTCATGCAACAACGCTATTACCGGCAACACATTTCTAAATGATGGTCTTTCTGTTGATGGTTCATATCACAACACTATAAAAGACAATACAGTAAATGGTATGCCGCTTGTTTATCTCGAAGATACGACCGGTATTGAGGTTACAGATGCTGGACAGGTTATACTTGTAAATTGTACTAATATCACGGTAGAAAATCTGGAGTTATCCAATACATACGTTGGTGTAAGCCTTTTGAAAACAGAAGGAAGCGTAATCTCAAACAATACTGTCAGCAGCAACGAGGACGGCATTGCCCTTGACGCTTCCTGCAACAACACTATTACAGGTAATAATGCCAGCAGCAACGGGGGCGGCATTACCCTTGACTATTCCTGCAACGACAACACTATTACAGGTAATAATGCCAGCAGCAACGGGGTCGGCATCTGCCTCTACAACTCTAGCAACAACACCTTTACAAACAATACCGTTAGTAACAACGGCAACGGCATCTGCCTCATCTCCGCATGCAACAACACCTTTACAAACAATACTATTAGCAACAACGACAACGGCATCTACCTCACCGATTCAGGTTGTAATAATAACATTATAGGCAATACGTTTGTAAATGATGGTCTTTTTGTCGGTGATTCCTATCAAAATACAGTGGAAAACAATACGGTAAATGGTAAGCTGCTTGTTTATCTTGTAGATACATCAGATACTGAGGTTACCGACGCTGGGCAGGTCATACTTGTAAATTGCAGTAATGTCACGGTAGAAGATATGGATTTATCCAACACGTGCGTTGGTATAGAACTATGTAAGACAAATGATAGTATAATTTCAAACAATACCGTCAGTAACAACAACATGTACGGTATCCTCCTCTGGGATTCCAGCAACAGCACCATTACAGGCAATAATGTCAGCAACAATGGCGAAGTCGGCATCGTGCTACTGGAATCCAATAACAACTATATTTATCTCAATAATTTCATAAACGACACTCTAAACGTTGCTGCTTCTTCTACAACAAACATCCTGAACTCCACAGAACAAATAACCTATACTTACAACGGCAGCACTTACACAAACTACTTGGGTAACTACTGGAGCGATTATAAAGATAAGTATCCAGATGCTAAAGAGACGGAGGACTGCGGAATTTGGGATACGCCTTACAGCATGCCTTACCGTCCTGATTCCGATAACTATCCGCTGATGCTACCTTGGGAAAACTACTTATCACCAACAGAACCATATACAAAAACAGACGTAGGCGTTAACTCTACAATAACACCAGCCAGTCCGAGTGATTTAGCAGCTTATCTACCTCCTGAATATTCTGGCATGGATATTAGCGATGCGGTAGTGGTTAACGTGGATGTTCGCGATGATGCACCGGAAAATGAAACTGACGATGCCTACTCTGACATCACAATAAATGTCGGTAAACTTGATAGAGAAACCTGCAAAGTATTCAAAACAGACATTGGATTCTTACCAGAAGTTAACGATCTAACCACGCTTCCAACAGTGTCTGGCGATCCGGCATACTCACGAGATGTGGTTAATAAAACTGTTACAGTCAGGCTGTATGTAGGCGACCCGCTTCTCGGTGTGATACCCGCTGCTGTAGAACCTTTGGGTTTTGACACAGGTGAAGGCACCTATCCAAGCATAAAGGGAACACACAACGGCACAATCATACCTTCACGTGACCTCAATGTTAGTAAATTGTACACTTATTCCTGTGCTGGGACGGGTGGGCATACTGAGTCCATCAAACTCTATGAAAACTCGACTTTGATAACAAGTGGTTCACGGGCGGGCTATGAAGGCGACTGGCATAATATAACAATAGAAAACGAGACTGGTGCTTCTTACGTCATGCTGTTGAAAGGGCATGAATACAATTATACCCTCGTAACAGGCTCATATCCGCAGATAATTCATGAACACAGCAAAGAAGTAACAGGAGGGACTATTACTTGCAGTTCTTTCGTGGGTGCTAACGGAAAAGTATATTATGACTGGATACCTGCTATTAGATTGGAGTAACGTTCTTTGATTAAACTTTCTTTCTAAGAAAGTTTGTCAAGCTTTGTTTACGCCCTTTAGAAAAGCGTAAAGAAAAGAAAAATGATAGTGATGGAACATTTAAAAAAGGACTTCCGGGATTTCAAAGGAAGATGCCAGGGAATATTGTTATTTGGCTCCTACGTAGAGGGAGAGCAAACAAAGAGGAGCGACATTGATGTTTGCGTTGTCAATCCATCGAAAGGCGTTTTGGACGACATCTCCGGTAAGCTTGGCGGGAAATATGACATAAAGGTATTTGATAACCTACCGCTGTATATAAAACTGGAAATTATAAGGCACCACGTAGTTGTATACGGAAACGAATTGAAATTATCAGAATATTTTTACTTTTTCCGGAAGTTGTGGCAGGACATGGAGCACAGGATTGCAGAGAACGAGTTCAAGGATTTTACGGAAAGGATGAGATACAGGAGGAGATGGTTGAATGAGAAAGAAAAGATACTTAGAGAAATTGGAAGTGTTTGAACAAGAGAAAGAGTTCATGGACTCGTATACAATCGCGGATGATGTTACGAAGAGAGCGTTATTATATGCGTTACAGGTTTGCGTGGACGTTGTCATGGATGTGGCTGCGATGACAACGAAGGACCTGGGACTTGTAGTTGAGGATGATTACACGAACATCGAGAAGCTAGAGCGGGAAAAGGTGCTGGCAAGTGAAGAAGCGGAATTGATAAGAAGGTTCAACGGTCTGCGGAATGCTATCGTCCATAAATATAACCGATTGGATCTGATTGCGGTTCAAGAAGGGCTGGATAATATAGAGGCGTTGTATGTGGTGTTAGACAAATTAGTAGAAGTTGTGGAGCTAAAAGGTGCTTTGGAAGAAAGATGATGTGCCGGAATCAGAACGAAAACGGGATACCTCGAATGAACGGAAAAGTTTATTATGATTGGATACCTGCAATAAAATTGGAGTAAGCAAAAAATGAAAATCCAAAAAAGGGATGAATTGGGAAACCGAAGGGCATTGATATTTGCGGTTTTATTAGTAACGTTAGTATCTGTGGGCATTGGGTGCGCATCTGCAACCATAACCGTCTGTCACAGCGGCTGCGACTATGCCAGTATTCAGGCAGCCGCAGATGCCGCGGATTCGGGTGACATAATCGAGGTGCATAGCGGCACTTACTACGAAAGTGTAAATGTGAACAAGACGCTTATTTTAAAGGGCGTGGATAACGGTAGCGGAAAGCCGGTTGTAGATGCCGGCGGCAATGATAGTGCAATTACACTTTCGATAGATGGAATCACGCTTGAGGGATTCAATGCAACAAACTCCGGTAGCCTGAATGGAGATGCCGGGATTAAGATTATTTCAAGCAACAATACACTTACAGACAATACTATCAGCAACACTAACAACGGCATGTACCTCTACTTTTCACGTGGTAATAACGTTACCGGTAATATGATCACCAACAGCAATGACGGCATATACCTCTCGTCTTCCTGCAACAACATAATTGAAGGCAACACAGTCACCAAAAACGCTGGCGGTATAGACCTCTCCTCTTCCCACAACAATATCATTACAGGCAACGACATCACAAACAGCAAATGGGGCTGCGACTTCTACAATTCTAATAGCAATACCATTTCAAACAACACTGTGAACAATAACAACTACAGCATGTACCTCTATTCTTCCGGAGACAACAGCCTAACCGGTAACACTGTCCGTGACAACAACTATGGCATATATCTCACCTCTTCCTCCAATGGCAATACCATTTCATGCAACTATGTGGACAACAACGATAACGCCATCTACATCTCGTATTCACGCAACAATACCATCACCAGTAACGACATCACCAACAGCAAGTATCATGGTATCTGCCTCACATCAGCCAGTAACAGCAATAATATTACGAACAACTATGTGTACAACAACAGCGATGACGGCATCCACATCTATTCTTCTAGCAACAATGAAATCTATCTCAACGATTTTATAAATAACACCGATAATGTTTATTCTTCCGGTTCAACCAACATCTGGTACTCAAAAGAACGATTCACTTATACCTACAACGGTAGAGTACGCAAAAACTATCTGGGCAACTACTGGAGCGATTATAAACAAAAGTATCCGGATGCGGGCGAGATAGCTGGGTCTGGGCTCTGGAATATACCTTACAGCATAGAGGAAGATAAAGATGCGTATCCACTAATGAAACCCGTGGTGAATTACTATGTCACGACGACAGGTACTTTTGACACAGGACCGAGTAAAAAACCATATCCCGCCAGTTTCGGCATACACAACGGGACTATAAAACCAACTAAAATACTACAGGTGATTACGCTTTACACGTATCCTTGCACAGGAACCGGCGGGCATACGGAATACGCTAAAATTTGTAAAGGCTCGCGGTGTATCGAAACCGAGCCTTGGGATGGCTATACGGGCGATTGGCACAATATTTCCTTTTCCAAACCATTTGAGTTGTATCCAAATGTAGAATACAATTACACCATAAAAACCGGTTCATATCCTCAAATTCATCATACAAATGCGCTTTTAACTGCCGATGGCTGGATTAACTGCACAGAGTTTGAGGATGCAAATGGGGACATACAATATGACTGGATACCTGCAATAAAGCTGTTGTCAGATTAAAATGGTTCTTTGGTCCCGTTTTCGTTCTAACCCGTAAGAAAAGTGTTCACAGGAAAACGCTTCGCCGAAAGAAAGGTTGTTGGACGCCTGCGATATAATGACTGTATAACGACCAAACAAATCAGTACTTAACATTTATTTCTAGTGTATGTCCGCCAACAAATCCTTAGTCGCCTTCCGCACCGCTTCTTCCGAATCAAACCCCTCTTTCCAGCCCAGTTTTTTCAGTTTCGTGGCATCAAGCAGCATAACCGGCACGTCGCCTTTCCAGCCTCGTGCACCACCCGTGAACCGTAATTCTGGTATCGTCTGCATCTCTTCGCATACGATCTCCGCGATTCGCCGCACATTTGTCATCTCATCCGTACCGATGTTGAATATATTCACACCTTCTTCTTTTGCGTCCAAACCCGCAAACATTGCAGCCACACAATCACTCACATAAATATACGATTTCGTCTGCTTGCCATCGCCCAGGATTTCCAACTCCGCGGGATTGGCCCTAATCTTATTGATAAAATCGTAGATCACACCATGCGAAGACCTTCTGCCGATTACATTCGCAAACCGGTATAGCCAGGCCTGCATATCAAATGTATGACAGTAAGCGGCGATTAACGCTTCACAAGCAAGTTTCGATGCGCCGTATAACGAAATAGGTATGGTAGGATAACCTTCCGGTGTAGGCAGTATATCAGCATCGCCGTAGACGGTGGATGTAGAGGTAAATAGCATTCTCTTTACGCCGTTCGTTCTCATTGCTTCCAGCACGTTATATGTTGCGATAACGTTCTGATCCAGATGAACCCTTGTATCTTCCGCACCTAATCGCACTTCGGGATTCGCAGCGAGATGCCACACTTCCGCGGCACCCGCAAAAAGATGGGATATGTCATCATGCAAGATGTCTATTTTGTGGAAACAGAAATTTTCTTTATCTAAGTGTGGCTCTATGAAATTCTCGTATCCCGCGCTCAGGTTATCCAGAACTACTACCTCTTGTTTCTCAGCCATTAACTTATCCACGACATGCGAACCTATGAAGCCCGCGCCACCTGTTACTATTATTTTCATGTCTTGTCTATACCATGTACCTTTTTTGTTATAATATATATCGCTTCATTTAGAATTCATGCCGAGCATAATATCGGCTGTTGTCTCTTCATCTGCTTTAACGATGACAGAATCCGAGTCAGTCAAGAATAGTGGTTTCGATGCCGTCAGGATGTAATAGCCCTGTGGAACATCAGTAAATGCGTAGTTACCGTGGTTATCGGTTTTTGTAGCTGCGAGCTCGTCTCTTGCCCATGTAGTCAGCGTAACTGTTGCATCTGCGATTCCTGTTTCTTTAGCGGTGATGACAGTACCGGAGATGGCGCCTACCCTCTCGGCCGGCACATAAGCTCTATCATTAGTTATAAGCATTTTATCAAGTTTAGCGCCACTTTCACCCGGTTTCAGCTTCAATGTATGCTTCCCCGCGGCTAACCGAAATGACACGGGATCATTCATGGGATTGGATTCGTCTGTACTACCCCTGTGGTTTACGGTAGTCCATTGCCATGTATTAGATAAGCGAATAGCTCCGATAGCATCGTCTATCTGGACCCCGAGGGCGTTACCCTCACCTGTGGGTGCTATCGCTCTACCCCAGACAACGTAATTACCGGAAGTGTTTATGTGGATAGTATATTCAGCTACTCCGGTTCTTGAACTCCAACCTGATCCTTTTGGTATCTGCAGATACTCGCCACCGGAAGCTAAAGGCCCTTTTACAATCACAAAACCGGGCGTTAACGTATCGGTATCTTCAGCTTCCAGCCAGACGTATTCTGAACAACCGCACAAAAGTAAATAGCCTGCCACCACAGTAAGACCTATTATTATAGATACAATTGCAAGATACAGTTTTGGCTTTGGCGCCTCAGGTATTATCAACGTGCTACTACATGTATATAGAATATCTTTTCTGGCGATACATTCGTCTCCCACGGGCGGTGATATTCCAATTTAATGGCTGTCAGGCCGGGACCCACAACATCAAACCTGATGGTTTCTACACCTCCAGCACCGATGAGTTCTGATTCCTGCGTGAATTCTAGTTCTCCCACTTGCTGCAGGATCTGCTCATCCGGACGTTCTACCAGTTCCCAGGTATAGCCCGTAGTCGGGTTCGAGTCCAATGAGATGACCATTGATTGCCCTTTTTTTACTGGTATCTCGTTACCGCTGTCCGTTTCCGTGAGCAGCACCTCACTGGGCACTGAACTAGGACTGTACAGCGTCAAAACCGCAACTATTAGCACTATTGCCAGTAGCACACCGCCGAGGATATACACTTTCTTTTCCATTTATGATGTACCTCTGTATTAGCCGTTAGTACCAAACATATATAAAAGTACTATAAAATCCAAAGTAGTTTCATCACATAAATAGCTTAGTCTTAGGGAACTCCCAGTAAATAGTTTACCCATTTTGATAAATATCATAGACGCCGATTTTACCGATTTACACAGACGCTACTGTCCGGTTTATTAAGTTTTTTCGGGTCGAATAAAATTAAAAAAACTACACGACTTTAAATCTGTGTTAATCAGCGTTAATCAGCGTCAATAATTATTTTTCTTTCAAAAAACTTAAAATCCGTTCATTTATATATCCGAGATTCTTTATGGCTGGAAAATGGCCTTCGCCTTTTAAACACTCCGCTGCAATTAAATTAGGTATTATCTCTTTTGCTCGCGGAATTATTTTCTCTGCTGGGAAAAATATGTCTTTTTCTCCCGCCAAAACCAGTGTTGGTGCAGTATAGTTCTTCAATTCTTCTTCCGAGGTTAATCGTGGCATTTCTGTTTCGAGCTTGTAATGAAGATAAACTGCGCCAGTAACTTCAACTGCGATTTCGTCACCATCACCACTAAACATAGGGCTTACTGCTTTAAGCAATCTTTTGTCTGTTGGAAACAACTGATACATAAGCATCGGTATAAAAATCTTAAATATCATTCTGGTTATTGAACCGGTAGCAATACCTGAAGGAACAAATAATACTGCCTTTGATATTCGTTCAGGTGCAAAGGCTGCTGTTCTGAGAATTATACCTGCACCATAAGAAGGGCCTATAAAGGCTGCTCTTTCTATGCTTAAACAATCTAAAATATCCACAACCCATTTGCCAAAGCTATCATCTGCAGGAGATACACGATTTTGACTGCTTTTGCCGGGATGACCTATGGTATCCGGGGCATATACTCTATATTCATTAGTCAATGGTAAAAACCATGATAAAGTAACTGGGCTGACTGTGTTACCACCTTGTAAAATTACTAACGGTGGTGCTTCCTTTGGCCCTGTTATAATGATATGCGTATCGCCAAAACGAGTATCAACAGTTGTTTTGTCGAATTCAAGCCCAAGTTTAGCTACAGCTTTATCATAAAGCGATAATACTTTCGCTTCACCTTCAGGGCTTTTATATAAAGTTGTCATATAGAAAAGTCTCCTTGATTAAGCCAATATCTCTTTTTCTTTTAAGCAATTTCCGATTACTTCGGTATATCGGCAGTACTACGTATATAATTCTTATTTAGCATTATATCCGCAATGCGTATATCATTACAAGGAATAGCGATTACACACTCGTATGATTCAGCGCGCAAACCTCTTAAACAACCGGTTCAACCTTTTACCACGCCGTTTCGCCATCATCTCCTCCCACTTTACCCCTGCACCGACCTCTTCATCACCACCCGCTTCGGTCAACTCTCTCAACCGTTCCAACTCGCCATAATCCAGCCACGCACCATGACAGCTCGGACAAACATCTATTTCCACATCCTTTGCATATTCCAGATCCATCAAAACACCACAACGCGGGCATTTCAGTTTACTCCTGCTTTCCGTACCTGTGCGTTTAGTCAGCAAACTGTCGAGTTTCCGGGTGCCCAGCACTTTCTCGAGCTCTTCATTGTCAAACCATATACCCTGACATTTGGGACAGACATCTATAAACACTTTAGGACCCAACAATTTCACTTCCTCTTTATTCAGCATCACCCAGCATCTTGGACATTGCAATATTTTCTCTTCCGGACTCTTGGCTATCACCCTTGCAATGCCTTCGAGCCCCATGAACTCGCCCTTGTATTCAAGCGTCCGAGTATTTAGCTCAACCGGAATTCTTTTCGCGTCTTTGGTTATCACTTCTACCTCATATCTGTCAACCCCTTCTCCAATCTGCCGCTTCCGGAAATTGTCGATTGTAGTTTCCCTGTACTCCGGTGCAATGACAGTGGCGAAATTACGACCCACCAACTCGCCCTTCGCGTACCCAAGCAGCTCCATGCCTTTTATATTCACATACGTGAACCGACCCTCCTGATCTATCGTGAAGATACCGTCTTCTGCGTTTTCCACAAGACTACGGTAGTCCTCTTCCACCTTGTGCAGCACTTTTCCTCTCTTGCGAAATCCCCGGTACACCACCCAGCCGGTCCCGATAAGCAAGATCGCAATAAAAGCCAGTGGCAGCGTGATAATGAGCAACATGCGTTCCATCGTTATTAGATCCTTAGTCTCGAGTAGGAAGAAAGGTAGAATTGCGGCTATTGCCAAAACAACTCCAATTGATATAATTAGCAGCCCGACATCCTGGTCCGAGTAGCCCGTGAGGCTAAACCGACCGAACGTCCCTTGATGGTTTCTCGGAACAAGGATAGCATTACATTTCTTGCAGACCTCGGCTGTATCCTCATTCTCTGTCCCGCACTCTGTACAGTACATCTCTACGACCTCCAAGAAAAGAATGACAGTGCCCGTCTGATAACTCGCTCGTGGAATAAAAGCCCCACGGAGATAATAACAGGCACGAATATCATGCAGAAAATTAATCCAATAGAGGCAACCTTGCTGAAATCCTGCACCGGTATGAGCGTCACCGTCATAAGCGCTAAAAACCCGAGTATTGTCGTTATAGTAGTGAGGGCAATTGACACTCCTACGGTCGAAGAAGTAATTCGCAGTGCGTCCTCTAACTTTTCACCCCTCCCCCGCTCCTCCTTGTATCGGGTGATGAAATGAATGCAGTAATCAATGCCCAAACCGAGTAAAAGTGTAGCTATCATAATTGTCAGAAATGTCTCAGGGATCCCAAGAAGCCCCATAGTACCCATTGCGAAGATAATGGCGAGAAGGACCGGTAAAAGCGCAAGTATTATGCCCATAAAACTCCTCAATGCGAGAAAGAGCAGGATTATCACGAGCACTAAACTCAGCAGAGTTGACTGGACTTTGTCTTTACCCATAATCTCTTCAATCTGCGAACCAACTACGTCCATACCTGCCGGAACAAATACGACGTCTCCGGGCATCTCCACGTAATCCAAAACGTCCTTGATCTCCTCTAACAATACCACATACTCGGTTTCAGCCATTTCTCTATCAATCTTTATTAACATCAGTCCATTGGTGTAATCATTGGTAACGTATTGCCGCCTCAGATCAAAGGGCAGAGCCGCGATTTTACGTTCTATTTCTTTCTTTTCGTCTGGCCCATGATTGAGCAAACTGGCAATGCTCGAGACCGCAACTACACGCGGCACGTCCTCCACGCCCTCCTTTATTTCCGCCATTGTCCCCAGAACTTCAGGGGTCCTGATGTCGTCCGCCTGAACCAGAATCATTGTGTGTCCGTATTTCACAAACTCGTCCTTTATGATATTACCCGCTTTTACAACAGGCGTTTCCTCGGGCAGCCACATGTCCTCATCTGTCACGCTCTCTATCTGTGACATACCGTAGAAGACCAGAACGAGACCCACGCCTAAGAAAAAGATAACGGCAATCGGTTTTTTCACTGAAAATTCTGATAGCCTTGTCATCATATTGGGTATAAAGCCCCTTAACCCGAGAGTGTTCGATATTTTAGATATATCGAAAGTTTTCCCACCTATTTTGGACTCGAGGACAAGGAATGAAGGCAAAAATAATAGCACGGACAGGGCAGAGAAAGATATTGCGATTAAAGACATCAAACCGTACTCCGCCACCATCCTCAGTCCAGCCACAGCAAAGGATGAGAAAGCGGCCATCGTTGTCAGGCTTGTAAAAATTGTGTTCCTACCTATCTTCGCGACTGCGATGTTCAGCGCGTTTTCATTCCCTCGCTCCAGCTCCTCATGATATCTCTGAACGAGATGGATGCTGTAATCCACTCCCAGGCCCAGGGTAATAGCACCGAACATGACCGTCAAGAAGTTCAAAGGTACATTTATGAAGTGCATGGTTCCAAAGGCAGCCAGGACAGCGACGAGGATCGGGACCATGATAAAAACAGCGGTTATTGGGTTCCGGAAAACGAAGAAAAGGACTACCACTATGGTTAAGACACTAAGGATTAGAGATGCTACAAAACCCGACCTTACTGCTTCTTCCCAGGCATAAAAAAAGGTCAACATCCCAGCAACAGTTACCTCTGTCCCCTTTGCCTTATCCACCTTTGCCACGGTCTTCTGAAAGGTCTGTACCAGTTGAGCTCGGTCCGGCACATCGGCAGAATCCAATGCGACAGTGACAAGAGAGTACTGACGCTCCGTGTTCACGTATTTGGCGACCTCTGAGGGGGGTCGGCTCATTATCTCCTCTCTCGTTTTTCCAAGGTCTAAGACACTGGAAACACTGAAAACTCCTGGGACTATCGAGACGGTATCTACTATCTCCGCCGTCATGTCCAGTACATCATCTTCTAAAACATCGCGAGCGAGGACGCGGTCCGCCTCTATAAGGATATCTATTGTGTCAACGCCCATGAACTCACTCTCGACTATTCGAGCTTCGGTCATTCCCGGGGTGTCCGGGTAGTAGAAGCCATGATAGTCCGTACTGATCTCGGTTTTCGTTGCCTGTTGCAGCGCAACCACTGCAATTACTATTGCCAAAACTATTATGATTGGATAAAGCTTCTTTGAAACATTAGCATAGTGACTGAGTGCCTCTTCGATCATCCTCGCTTTCTCCTCTCCAATATCAACAATAACTTTGACATTTCTGACCGGCGCTTCAGGATTCTAAGAATATGAATCATTCGCCCTTTCTTTTTTTACTCTTGAAATAGATAAAAACTCCTAATATGACAACAATCAGAATAACTGCAACTGCTACAATAGTCATGATTCCGGTATTCGAGCCTTCTCCTGAAACCACAACCAACCCGAAGGATTTGGTTGTCTCTAATCGTTCATCACCATCTAACCACATGATCTTTATATCGGTCTCGTAGTTATCCACGATTGTGTCACGGTCCGCTTCAAGCTCAAAGGTGGCTATCTTTTCCGAGCCCTGTTCTATATCGCCGAGATAATCTGTTTTTGTCCCTGTGAAGTATGATTTCGTTTTTAATATGGCTTTTACTGCTTCCGCATCTTTGTTTCCCATATTCTTGACCGGGACATTAATTCTGAATTCTGTACCACCTGTAATAACCGCAGGATATGTTGTCGCCTCTCCGACCCGAAAGTCCGCTTGCGAACCGATCTTCAAGCTGATTCTCTTCTCAAGCGAGATTTTTTTGTCTGCCTCGCCGATGTAGTCAATAGTGAGCGGAATGGTATAACTCCCTTCATCCGCGCCGTCTTCTATATCCAGCGCGAATACAAAGCTGTGGCTTGAACGTGCCGGAATCTTGTCGGTGAAGTCTGAAGTAGAACCCGAATATGCCTCAGTAAAAGGACTGGCGGGGTCTATTTTGACGTTTACCGACCTCGCCTTTGCAGTTCCTGAATTCTCTATTAATACTGTTACATTATTATTCTCGCTGTCTTCTCGTAGTTCCGCCGGGTCCGTCTTGACATCGGCAACATCAAGCGTGGTTGTGCCTTCTACATTAAAGACTATCATAATCACTGTTTGCGGTCTCCCCGCGGTTTCATGCTGCCCGCCACTGACGTTGAAGTAGTGTTGATCGAAGGTGACCTGGATTGGAATAGCGTATGCACCATCCGTGATTTCGTCCTCTACTTTTATCGTGATTGGCACCTCCTTTGAGCCCCACTCGCTGAGCGAAGCGATATGCACAGTGGATGCCCCGATAAGAGATATGCCTTCGGCACTCTCGAAATTCAGAGTGATATGACGTGCCTCTTGACCGCCCTGGTTCTTCACCGTGAGCGTGACTTCTTTTATGTCACCGGGCGCAAGGTCGGCTGGTGTGACCTTTGTGATCACGATCTTGGCATCTGCGGCTGCGTTTGCTGGTGCGACCCCCACAGCCATGACAATGGCAAGGGCTGCTAGCAGAAGTATGATCTGTTTCATGATGCTATCTTACTAGAATTTGTGTGCATATATACTTAACTCTTGCTTTTTGATTGTTTTGTTACAAAAACCCACTGATTCTTGTGTATCTACGAAACATTTAAATACTACAGACTTTACATTTTAGTAAAAAGTAAAAAGGTAACGAAAGATGAGCAAAGTTGTGATGCAAGAAGTGTTGGATTCATTAGCGAAAATCGGGAAGCAATGGGACTTAGGGGAATCAGTCGGACGAGTCTGGGGCTTCTTACTCTTTAAGTCCTGCCCCGTAACGCAGCGTGAGATAGAAGAAGGTACGGGCTACAGCCGGGGTTTGGTCAGCCGAAGTCTGAAGAGATTGGAACTAGGACCCATGATAGAAGTAAAGAGGGACGGACGAGAAATGCGCTATTCTGCTAATACCTCGTTAGCAGATGGTTTTGGTGAGCTAATGAAACATTTTCTTACCGATAAGATCAAGCCGATGATAGAACTTCTGTCCGATAATTTAGATACAATCGGGGATGAAAAAGTGAGACAGACGTTTCTTGCGCTCATAAACGAATACAAGAAATTGAACCTTGCAGTTCTTCTCTTTTCCAAATTGATAGACGACATAAATATGAGGACCGAAGAGGTAGAGGACGTAGAAGAGCTGGCAACGAAAATATCTATAAAAATAGAGGGCAATATGGAAGCGGTGATAAGAAATGGATAATAAAGTAATATTAAAATCGCTTTGCGTCTTTGGCATAGCGTTTTTTATGGTATTTCCGCTTATGCTTTCGTTTATACCACAGGCAGATGCGGGTTTCGCTTCTGTCACGATAACGGACGTAAGACCGACAGAGTTGCATCCCGGCGACACAAAAGAAGTGACGGTAACGGTGAAGAACAACGGCGGGCGGGATGCAAAGGATATTAGGCTGGCGTTTCAAGGTACGGATAATTTATCAGTCATGGGACCCACGGTGGCACAGCTAAATACGCTGAATTCATGGCACACAAAGGACGTGGTAATTACCGTGTACGTGAGAGAGGAAGCGCAAAATGGTATTTATTCCCTTCCCGTAGCATGTTCGTGGCGAGACTTATATCTTGACCCCGCAAAGGGTCACGTAATTACTAACAAAACAAAAGAGCAATTAGGCATTTCTTTCAACGTGATAGGGGCAGAAGTGCTAAACATTGGCGATATAACCACCGATCCCTCGGACATAAAACCAGGAGACGAGAATGTGGAGTTGACTGTGGATATAGAGAACAGTGGTGAAGCAGCCGCGAAGGATGTAGAAGCTAAATTGCTTTCTAATGAAGACTTCAAACCCTCGTGGTCCGGAACAGACCGCTCGTACATCGGCAGGTTGAATTCCGGCGACTCAAAAGAGGCTACATTCCACGTTGACGTTTCTGACGAAATAGAATCGAATACATATAGTATACCTCTGCGGATACGCTATAAAGGTACGAGTGGCAAGGAATACGAGACGATACGTTCGGTGGAGGTACTGGTGGAACCGAAACCAGAATTTGAAATCGTTTCTCACTATACCGTACCTAAGACGCTAAACGCAGGCGATAATGCGGTTAAGCTGCACGTGAAGGTAAAGAATGTGGGTTCGGAGAATGCGGAATCTGTGAGTGTGCGGATTACAGATGAGGCGGATGTGCCCTTCGACTACGATGTAAAGAGCGATTACGTGGGCAATTTGAAGGTGGGTAATGCACGTGAAGCGGTATTGGAGTTCGATGTGAAAAAGAAAGCGGAACCGAAGGAATATCCGCAGGGTATAGAAATTAGATGCACGGGGGATCGAGACTTAGGCGATGACACGGTATATGTATTTGATGAGCAAATCCTGTTGGCAGTATCGTCAGGTAGTTCTTCGAGCGGGTTTTCTGTCCCGGGATTTGGTGTTCTATTTGCCTTAATCGCACTTGTTTTCGCATTCGTAATGAGAATAAAGGGACTGTGAAATCCTATGTCAAAACACTTGTTCTGTTCAGAAAAGAGAAAACCGCTGCTAAACGAAAAACAATACGATGGTGCTAAAAGGAAAGATTAGCCTGGATAAGGCTTTAACGAAATTGGCTTCGTTTCAATGCCGGCATTATAAGCAGATAATCGTGGCGTCACTGATACTAACGGTGTTTTTAGGCTATGGTGCCACAAACCTGCAGTTTCAAGGTGATTTATCGAAAGAAATGCCACAGGATTTGCCGGTATTCGTTTTAGAAGAGGAAATATCGAGTGAGTACCGCGGAGAAGAGTTCATGGTTATAGCGGTTTGTTTAGAAGAAGAAAACGATGCAAATGACCTAGTTCGTGACATAAGGGACCCGAAGGTAATAGAATCCGTGGTTGAATTACACGAACGACTTGAAGCAGAGTCTTCTATTGAAAAGGTTCAGTCAATCGCACCTTATTTTCAAGATCGTGTGCCGGACGATTTAGAAGGAGTGAAGAAGAAGTTGGCATCTGCTCCGGGTGCAGAAAACTTCTTTAATGACGACTTTAGCATTATGCTGGTCTATGCCAGCCCAATAGCAGGATTAAGCGAAGAGAAGGTGAAAGCAGCGACAGAGATGATACAAAAAGACGTTGACAGAACCACAAAACCCGCGGGTGTGGAATATAAGATAACGGGTATGGCACCGCTGATAAATGAACTATTAAGGTTGATGCGTGAGGACATGGTTTTCACAACAGTTATAGCCGCGATTATCATTTTTGTGTTACTGGCATTGCTGGAACGGTCGTTAACAAAGGGTTTTCTCGTATTCATACCGTTAATTCTTGCTATTATATGGACTTTCGGGACTATGGGATTGCTTGGAATTCCTATATCTCTCAGTACGGTCATAATAGGTGCTGTTATCATCGGTCTGGGTGTCGAGTACGGGATATTCATGGTCTCGCGGTATTATGAAGAACGTGAGAGGCATACCTCTGCGGAATCGTTAAAAATTGCTATAACTAATATAGGCTCCTCAACGTTTGGCTCCGCGGCAACGACTACTGTTGCTTTCTTCGCTTTGACGCTTTCCGTAATGCCAATGATTCAGCATCTGGGGCAGACACTCGCTCTGGGTATAATCTACTGCTGGATCGCTGCAGTCATAGTAAATCCGTGTTTTATCGTTTTTGAAGAGCGCATAGAAGCAAAGGTATTAGCCAAATTGTTACATAAATGGGTGGGATCAGACTGAAAAATGCGTGATAAACTAAGTACATGGGGAAAAGGACCTTTGGAGAAGTATGCGAAGTTTGTATCGCATCACGCAATCGTTGTTTTAGCTATATTGCTTATGTTCACCCTTTTCACGGGTTATCATGCGTCATTGATGAAAACGACAGGGATTTCGCAGAAGGAATGGCTTCCTGAAGATATAGAAGTGATAAATACATTTGAGCTAATAGCAGACCAATTTGCGGGTAGCTTCACTACGACTACAATCGTAGTGCAAACAGAGCCAAGATATGCGAGATCTGATGAGATACGAGATGTCAGAGACCCTGAAGTACTGAGATACGTTGATTTGCTTTCTGAACAAGCAAAACTCGTTTATGGTGTGGTGAGTGCAGAAAGTGCTGCAGATGTTATAAAAGAAGTGAACGGGGGTAGAATACCGAGTTCTTTAAGAAGTGTAAAGTCACTATTGAAGAAGGATAATATAGCGGAGCAAAGGATAAGCAATTATATTAACGATGACTATACAATGACCGTAGTACGGTTGAACATCTTAGAGGATGTAAATGAAGAAGAGGTGGTTGCTGGATTAAGAGAAGCGATGAAAATAGATAAACCACATGGTGTATCTGTTGATATGACTGGCGATACAACGAGTCCCGTGATAATGGTAACGATGCAAGAACTCATTAAGTCAACGATGTCGGAAACCGCTCTTGTCTGCTTTGTTGCTATCTTACTCATTCTTATCATTATATTTGCCTCTATTAAACATGGTCTTATTGCTTTACTAACGATTGTTTTTGGCGTTATATGGACATTTGGCACGCTCGTCTTGATGGGAATGAAGATAACACCACCTACATCTGCTGGGCTTGCGATGATAATGGGCATCGGGATAGATTTCGGGATTCAAGTAACGAAACGGTTTAGATACGAGTTGCAACAAACTTCAGGCACGTTCAATCAAAAAGCACCCCACAGAAACCGCGAGGAAGCAATGGTGACTACGATTAACAACGTGTTCTATCCGATGACTATAACGACAATAGCGGCGGTGGTAGGCTTCAAATGTCTTGCACTCGGTAAATTGCCGCTGATGGTAGATATGGGTACAATGATGGCAACGGGAGTGGTGTTTTGTATGGTTGCTGCCTTAACTGTGGTGCCGGCGGTTTTGGTGCTGCTTACAAGGAAAGGAAAGATAAAAAAGAGGTGAGGAAGGATGGAACTAAATAGAAAAATCAGAAGACTGCGAAACGCTCAGCTTCGGGATATGACTGTAGGTGATATTATGGCACCCGAAGTCGTCACGATTAACGAAGATGCGAGTCTGGAACAGTTATATTCTTTGATTAGCGAATACCACCATGTGGGCTATCCTGGGGTTAATAAAGAGGATAAAGTAACGGGAGTTATTTAGTACAAAGATTTGTTTCGTGTAACAAGAGACGACTGGGGTAGTATCCATGTTAAAGAACGGATGAGTACGCAGTTAGTCTGCGTCAGCCCTGGTGATGGTGTTATTGTGGCGGTGGAGAAGATGACATAGGAGGGAATTGGTAGATTACTCGTGATGGAG
>Ga0255453_1017_pt1 | contig 20351 bp, 10 predicted proteins | sample ANMaggQLBNCT01G4_FD_182628 | JGI IMG/M metagenome (GOLD analysis project Ga0255453, IMG submission 182628) | Sediment cell enrichment communities from methane seep in Santa Monica Basin, California, United Staets - ANME aggregate JGI... | ecosystem: Environmental > Aquatic > Marine > Cold seeps >...
ATCTATTGCACCCGAGAACAGAGCTTGTGCCGTTGCTTCCTCTGGCATCAGACCTCCGGAAGTGTCCATAGTGGAAAGCATGTCTGCGCCTTCATTTATCCAGTATTCTATATCCTTTCCGTTAGTATCGGTGTAAACCAGAAGTAAGCCAAGACCATCCATAGCGAAGGATTGCGTCCCGGTGTTTGTGACAACCGTGGTATGGCTTCCGCTGCCTGTTACAAAGCTGGTTACATTATAACCATAGGTTCCTGTAGGGTAATCGTAGTAGCTGCCCCATCCCTTTCTATCCGTATATTCTTGGTCTGGTGAAATCGTATTACCATCAAAGGTAAGGCTCATCACGGGATAATCGGGGCACCAAGTCCAATAGCTATAAAGTCTTGCAAATTTTAGCGTTGCACCATCTGGAATATCCACCGTGTGGTTCACCGTATACGTACCGTCAGAATCCACCAGGCCACTGTAGAAGCTATCTCCATGAGTAAAGGATATGTTACCTTTTATCTTTCCGTGGGCATAAGTAGTTAAAGGCTTGTCACCCATATAGCCGTTGTGTCCTGCATATTGTAACTTGATTAGCTCATTGTTTGTCTCGTTAGATTCTGCGATGGCGTTATCAGGATCCACAACTGCTTTAAGGTTATAATCTCCTGCTTCACTTGGTGTCCATACGAAGCTTGCCACGGCGCTATTACCGGATGGCAGACTTGTGACTGTTTCACTGCCTACCTCTTCAAAATCGCCATTCAGTTTTGCATACAGCTTCACATCAAATGCACCTGCATCCCCGCTATCTATGTTCTCCACTGTGACATTAACGGTATTGTTCAGCATAGCCCATGCGCCGTTATAGTAGTTGTGCGTTACTTTGATCTCAGTAGGAACAAGGTCTGGTGATTCCGTACTTTCTTCTGTGTATTCCGCAGTCAAAAGACCCAGGAATATCTTGTAGAATCCTCCGGTGCGGTTGTAGTTCAAGGTATTGTCGCTATTGCTGTTGAATTGACTTGATGCGTACCATATATCGTACCCGGAATAACCCTCCTGCCAGTTCTCACCGGGTGGCGTTGTGGTGCCGTTAGGGTCTTTTGGTATGCTATTGGTGTTATAGGTGTATGTACCATCCACACTTGCCATCTGCACAACCGTCAGATTAGATTTTTGTATGGTTGAGCCTGCAGGCAGATCAGCCGCGAAGATCGTTTCGCCGATATAATTAGCACCCCCTTGATCGTCCCAGTAATAGTTGTCTACGTCATGTCCCTGGTTGACCCAGTAACGTACAGTGTCCGAATCACCATCGTTGTATGCCACCACCAGCGTGATCACCTTTGTCCTGTTGTCGAAGGTTCCTGTGTAGTCTTCCATATTCCAGGTATCTACAACTACGTTGCTATTTGGCTGCACAAGGTCTGTAACATTGTACCACATCAAGTAATCACTCGTTACACGGACACAATGGTCGTTTACCCATTCAGGACCTGTTCCAGAACCTGATGCCACATTATATCCTGCTGACCCTCGAGCACAAGGTGTCGTGTATTCCTTACCCAGGAAGGTATAGCAAACGTCAAACGCCTCACTGCTGAGTCCATCTGTAGTACCACCGAGCTGAACATCGTTAAACGTTATGTTAGCCCTACCCGCGTAGTTCTTTTCCATGTGTCCGCAGTAAACAGCCACATACAACTGTGCCCATTCCACATCGGTATACGAAGGTAGCGTGAAAGACTCTGCTGCATGATTATGCGTCAGTGGACTATAATGCTCAAACCATAGGTCTCCGCTCACTTCACCTTCTTTTACGTTCGTAAGCGGTACTCCCCCACAATAGGGGTCTGCCGATACGATCCCGCTAAAAGCCAGCACGACAATAAATGCTGCTGCTGTTGCCATCAATACTTTAGCTCTTTTTTCTTCTTTTGGTTTCATTTTCTTCTTTTTCACATCCTAAATGTTTGGGTATTTATATTGCTATATCGCGCGCCCCCCTCATCGGCGCTTCCCTTCTCCTCGCTTAGCCGCTTTACAGGAACGGCTCTGCATATCTCTCTTCATTTCCAATCCCACGCATTTTACTTCGTTCTTCATGCATCATACCTCCTTCTATTTTATGCTACTTAAGGCTAGCACATTATTACTTTAGTATGTGTTAAATAAAATGTATTTCGTTTTTTTGCGATGTATCAACTATAATATATACATATATTTACTTTAGATATGAGATGATTGAATTGATTTTTGAGTCTTTTGGTTGAATTAACACGTGTATTTTTTAATATGTACATATTAACAATCTCTCTTCTGTTACTTTTTATGCGTGCGTCTCTTTGAAACGAGATAGCATATTGCGAGCATTGTCATTGCGAATATCGCTTCAAACCCACCTATTGCAGGTGTGGTTGTTGGTGTAGCCGACAACGGCGTTATAGATGTAGTCGGTGCTGCTGTTGGTGTTGGTGTTGCTTTTGCTGTTGCTTTTGCTGTTGCTTTTGCTGTTACTTTTGCTTTTGCTGTTGCTGTTGCTGTTGCTGTTGCTGTTGCTGTTGCTTTTGCTGTTGCCGACGGTGATGGCGTTATATAGGTAGTTGATGTAGAAACATAACCTCCCGTTGATGTAACGGTAAATGACCCATTCCTTGCTGGTACTGTCCTACCAACCGCGCCATCAGAATTGGCGAGTTCTATAAACGACAGGTCCATCGGACTTGTATCTCCCCCAATCACACTGAAGTTCAGCAGCACGACTGTGCCACTGCTTCCATCTGGTATTGCATCGCCCGTATTTTCCGTTGCTAAGATTATAGTATGCTTATCTTCACCTAATCGCATGGTTGTCCACTTAGATGTTAAATCACCTCCTTTAAAACCCATGAGGTTCAAAACGCCCTCATCGTAATCTACTCCGAAGCGTATGCTTTGAACTGGGCCATCCCTGACAGTTAGGATGTTTACAGGTACTTCAACATAAGTTCCTGACTTGCCACTCGCATCTTCCACACCAAAACTTTCTGCGCTAGGAAGCTCCTCATCTGCTGCCTGAGCGAACACAAAAGTTGGCAGCGAAATAGCAAAAATTGCAAAAACAAAAAAAAGGGTGGCCAAAAAGGCCACAAAAATTTTTGTCGTCATTTATTCTTCTCCTATTTTGTATTGTTTTGGTTTCGTTACCACAGTATTATGTCTCCCACTGATGCTCTCAAGATCAATACTACATCGCCCGCATCTGCTATTACTCCATTTCCGTTCAAATCGTACCGATAATCACCAGTAATGTCTCTCGCTGACGCTTTTAACATCCGCATTACATCGCCTGCATCTGCACTGACACCATCGTCGTTCAAATCGCCCTTCAGGCATAGCGTCATATCTGCGGTTGTGACTTCTCCTGCAATTACTGTTACGTCTGTCGCGTTATCCCAGAACCTTGGCTTTGTCGCGCTTACAACGTAGTCGTCTGGACTGACATCCGTGAAGTTGTAGTAACCTGTCTCGTTTGTTAATGTTGTTTGTACACTATCTGCGTTTGTCAAGTTTATAGATACACCTGCTATTCCTGTTTCATTGCATATATATGTGATTCTGCCCTTAACTCCAGGTTTTGGTATTGTAAATGTCCCGTTGATTGCAGGTGCTGTTCCCGTCTGACCCTCTGGATTGGAGAGTTCTATAAGTGACAGGTCCATCGGACTTGTGTCTCCTGGCGACCCAATCACACTGAAGTTCATCCGCACGACTAAGCCACTGCTTCCATTTGGTATTGCATCGCCTGTATTATCCGTTGCTAAGATCATGGTATGTCCATCTGTACCTAATTGGATGTCTGTCCAAGTTGAGGTCAAATCAATACTGCTGATGCTAGTCATGTCTAAAACGCTTTCATTGTAATCCACTTCGAGGCGTATGCCTTGAATTGGACCATTCATAACGTTCTCGATGCGAACAGGCACTTCAACGTGAGTTCCTGGGCTTCCACTCGCATCTGGTATTTTTACTGCTGTTGGCCCGTCCGTCACAGTCGTCTTTACTGTCACCTCATCGTATACGCTTGTGTTTCCCTGCGATGTTGCACGTACCGTAGTGTTGTATATTCCGGCATCGGCATCTTTCACGTTTAGATAAGCAGTTGCAGTTGCTCCTGCGTCCAATGTGAAATTATCCGCACTGAGGGACCTGAAATCCGCTTCGTTCTCCGGTATTGTCAACTCTATCGTATCCGCTACATTTCCGGTATTCGATATCGTCAAGGTGTAAGTGGCGTTCACATTTCGCGTTGTTGTCTTCTCATCAGGCTCTGCCGTTATCGAGACGTTGTATGTTATCTCCTCCGACGTAAGTGTTACTTCCCTCGTTCTCTCATTATCCTCCGGATGTGCATCCTCGGGTATGCTCGCATTTACCATGATGCTGTATTCACCAGGTACGAGTCCTGCGGTGTTCCAGGTTCTGTAAGCATCTTTGGAGTCACTGACATTTATTTGTTTGTCGAAGTTTTCTAAGAACACAGCGCCAGTCTCATTTGCCACCTCTATCGTTACATTAACAGTTTCATCAAAATCTCCTTCGTTCACGATTCTGCTCCTGATTGTGTATTCTTCACCTATTGTTAAGCTCTGACCTTCGGGTATCGCAGCTCCGTTTTTTAGTAGCTTTATCCCATTTACAGCGCCTGTATAGTCAGTTGTTACGTTTATGTCATGTATCATTACTTCTCCCTCATACTCCACGACGAGGAACGCATTACTTGGCACGAGATAGTCGCCGCCTGCTGGATAATCTGCTGCCATTATCTGTACAAGGTGATCATTTGTGTTTAAACAACCATTCACGTCTCGCCTCTCATCTATGTCCAGGTCGGAATAAGGCGTACCATCATATACTCCTGTCCAGTCACAATCGTTGAACATCAGCATATTATCTGTACAACCACCTGATTGGACTATTGTCCATAACCATGCACCACTCACCGTGTCCAGGTCTATTGCACCCGAGAACAGAGCTTGTGCCGTCGCTTCTTCTGGGATCAGACCTCCGGAAGTGTCCATAGTGGAAAGCATGTCTGCGCCTTCATTTATCCAGTATTCTATATCCTTTCCGTTAGTATCTGTGTAAACCAGAAGTAAGCCAATACCATCCATAGCGAACGATTGCGTCCCGGTGTTTGTGACAACCGTAGTATGGCTTCCGCTGCCTGTTACAAAGCTGGTTACATTATAACCATAGGTTCCTGTAGGGTAATCGTAGTAGCCGCCCCATCCCTTTCTATCAGTATATTTCCTGTCTGGTGAAATCGTATTGCCATCAAAGGTAAGGTTCATCACGGGATAATCGGGGCACCAAGTCCAATAGCTATAAAGTCTTGCAAATTTTAGCGTTGCACCATCTGGAATATCCACCGTGTGGTTCACTGTATACGTACCGTCAGAATCCACCAGGCCACTGTAGAAACTATCTCCATGAGTAAAGGATATGTTACCTTTTATCTTTCCGTGGGCATAGGTAGTTAAAGGCTTGTCACCCATGTAGCCGTTGTATCCCACGTCTATGGGCTCGATTAGCTCATTGTTTGTCACGTTAGATTCTGCGATGGCGTTATCAGGATCTACAACTGCTTTAAGGCTATAATCTCCTGCTTCACTTGGTGTCCATACGAAGCTTGCCTCGGTGCTATTGCCGGATGGCAGGCTTGTGACTGTTTCATTGCCTACCTCTTCAAAATCGTCATTCAGTTTTGCATACAGCTTCACATCAAATTCACCTGCATCCCCGCTATCTATGTTCGCCACGGTGACCTCAACGGTATTGTTCAGCATAGCCCATGCGCCGTTATAGTAGTTGTGCGTTACCTCGAGTCTTGTAGGAACAAGGTCTGGTAATTGTTCTTCTGTGTATTCCGCACTCAAAAGACCCAGGAATATCTTGTAGAATCCTCCGGTGCGGTCGTAGTTCAAGGTATTGTCGCTATTGCTGTTGAATTGACTTGCTGCGTACCATATATTGTACCCGGAATACTTCTTCTGCCAGTTCTCACCGGGTGGCGTTGTGGTGCCGTTAGGGTCTGTTGGAATGCTATCGGTGTTATAGGTGTATGTACCATCCTCACTTGCCATCTGCACAACCGTCAGATTAGATTTTTGTATGGTTGAGCCTGTGGGCAGATCAGCCGCGAAGATCGTTTCGCCGATATAATTATCTCCTTGAGCGTCCCAGTAATAGTTGTCTACGTCATGTCCCTGGTTGACCCAGTAACGTACAGTGTCCGAATCACCATCGTTGTATGCCACCACCAGCGTGATCACCTTTGTCCTGTTGTCGAAGGTTCCTGTGTAGTCTTCCATATTCCAGGTATCTACAACTACGTTGCTATTTGGCTGCACAAGGTCTGTAACATTGTACCACATCAAGTAATCACTCGTCACACGGACACAATGATCGTTTACCCATTCAGGACCAGTTCCAGGACCTGGTGCATCATTATATCCTGCTGACCCTCGAGCACAAGGTGTCGTGTATTCCTTACCAGGGTATGTATAGCAAACGTCAAACGCCTCACTGCTGAGTCCATCCTTAGTGCCACCGAGCTGAGCACCGTTAAACGTTATGTTCGCCCTACCCGCGTAGTTCTTTTCCATGTGTCCGCAGTAAACAGCCACATACAACTGTGCCCATTCCACATCTGTATACGAAGGTAGCGTGAAAGACTCTGCCGCATGATTATGCGTCAGTGGACTATAATGCTCAAACCACAGGTCACCGCTCACTTCGCCTTCTTTTACGTTCGTAAGCGATAATCCGCCACAATAGGGGTCTGCCGATACGATCCCGCTAAAAGCCAGCACGACAATAAATGCTGCTGCTGTTGCCATCAATACTTTAGCTCTTTTTTCTTCTTTTGCTTTCATTTTTCTTCTTTTTCACCTCCTAAATGTTTGGGTATTTATAACGCGCCCCTCCTCGGCGCTCTCCTCCCTCTCGCTTCGCCCACCACATGGGAAGGCTTCGCAAGACACTCTTCTTTACTGTTTTCATGTCTTTTGCTTCGTTTTCCATATATCAATACCCCCTTTTTTGTGTCACTAAAAGTGACACAATATTGTTTATGTGCTGGATTAATAAAATGCTTTTCGGTTTTTTCGCGTCTAAACCACACACAATTTTTTCATATTTATTAACACTTCCTTGATCTAAGCAAAAAAAAAAACGTTTCTTCGTACAGCGGAGTAGCCAAAGTTAGAACAATCTAATTGCTGCAATACCATTGTAATATTCTTCTCCATTTGCGTCCGTGAATTTGGTACAAGTTATCTTACCGCCTGTCGCGTTGTATTCCGATGTGTGTATAGTTTGAGGATAAGAGCCGGTTTTTTGCGTGTAGTTGTAACTGGTACCCGCTTGTAGCACAAAAGGCTCTTTGAATGTTATATTGTGCCGATCTTCGAAATGACCGTTCCATGTCCCGTTTGCTATTTCTTCGCCTGTTGTGGTATTATAAAAAGCAACGTACTCCGAGTGCCCCCCTGTTCCAGGACAGGGATATGTAAATAGCTTGTTTACAACCATTGTGTGATTTAGTATTATCGACCCATAGTGCATGCCCGATATACTTGGGTATGGATTTTCTTGCTCTCCCGTGTCAAAGCTACCAGTTGATGTAACGGTAAATGTCCCATTCCTTGCTGGTACTATCCTACCAACTTTCTTGCCATCAGAATTGGATAGTTCTATAAACGACATGTTCATTGGACTTGTGTCTCCGGGCGACCCAATCACGCTGAAATTTAGCAGCACAACCGAGCCACTGCTTCCATTTTGTATTGCATCGCCATAGGTTACTATAAGCAGGGTATGCCTATCTTCACCTAATCGCATGGTTGTCCAGTCTGAGGTTAAATCAACTTTGCTGATGCTCGTTATGTCTAAAACGCTCTCATCATAATCCACACCGAGACGTATGCTTTGAATCGGACCATTCCAGACATTTATGATCTTTACAGGCACTTCAACATAAGTTCCTGACTTGCCACTCGCATCTTCCACACCAAAACTGTCTGCGCTAGGAAGGTCCTCATTTGCTGCTTCTGTGAAAACAAAAGCTGGTTGCGATATGGCAAAAGCAAAAAAAAGGGTGGCCAGAAGGGCCACAAAAAACTTTGTCTTCATTTCTCTTTTTCTCCTATTTTGGTTTCGTTACCACAATATTATGTCTCCCACTGATGCTCTCAAGATCAATACTACATCGCCCGCATCTGCTATTACTCCATTTTCGTTCAAATCGTACTGATAATCACCAGTAATGTCTCTCGCTGACGCTTGTAACATCAGCATTACATCGCCCGCATCTGCACTGACACCATCGTCATTCAAATCGCCCTTCAGGTACAGCGTCATATTCACGGTTGTTACTTCCCATTCAATTACTGTTACGTTTGACGAGTTATCCCAGAACCTTGGCTTTGTCGCGCTTACAACGTAGTCGTCTGGACTGACATCCGTGAAGTTGTAATAACCTGTCTCGTTTGTTAATGTTGTTTGCACACTATCTGCGTTTGTCAAGTTGATATTCACACCTGCTATTCCGGTTTCATTGCATATATATGTGATTCTGCCCTCAACACGTTCTTCTGGTGTTACTGTAAATGTCCCATTGCTTGCCTCCTGTGCCGTGCCAACCTCACCATCTGGATTGGAGAGTTCAATAAACGACAGGTTCATCGGACTTGTATCTCCATATGACCCAATCACACTGAAGTTCATCCACACGACTGTGCCATTACTTCCATCTGGTATTGCATCATTAGTATTATCCGTTGCTAAGATCATGGTATGTCCATCTGTACCTAATTGGATGTCTGTCCAAGTTGAGGTCAAATCAATACTGCTGATGTTCGTCATGTTTAAAACGCTTTCATTGTAATCCACTTCGAGGCGTATGCCTTGAATCGGACCATTCTGGACATTTGTAATGTTTACAGGCACTTCAACGTGAGTTCCGGTCCTTCCACTCGCATCTGGTATTTTTAAATCGTCTGCTGTTGGTGGCGGCACTACTGTTACTGTAAAATTCCCGTTCTCTGCCGGTGCTGTTCCAACCTCACCATCCGGATTTGAGAGTTCTACAAACGACAGGTTCACTGGGCTTGTGTCTCCTGGCGACCCAATCACACTGAAGTTCAGCCGCACGACCGAACCACTGCTTCCATCTGGTATTGCATCATTAGTATAGTTAGTTGCTAAGATCATGGTATGTCCATCGTTACCTAAATGCATGGTTGTCCACCCTGATGTTAAATTACCACTGCTGATGCTCGTCAGGTTTAAAACGCTTTCTGCGTAATCCACCGTTAGGCGTATGCCTTGGACTGGACCATTCATAACGTTCGCGATCCTAACAGGCACTTCAACGTAAGTTCCTGGGCTTCCACTCGCATCTGGTATTTTTAAATAGTCTGCTGTTGGTAGCCCTGCAGTCACAACAGTCGTCTTTACTGTCACGTCATTGAATACGCTTGTGTTACCTTGCGATGTTGCACGTACCGTAGTGTTGTATATTCCGGCATCGGCATCTTTCACGTTTAGAGATACTGTTGCGTTCTCATTTGCGTTCAACATGAGTGTATCATCACTTAGTATCGCTGCATCCGCTTCGTTCGCTGGTATTGTCAATTCTATCGTGTCTGCGACAGTTCCGGTATTTGTTATCGTCAATGTGTAAGCGGCATTCGCATCTGGCGTTGTTTTCTGCTCATCGGGCTCTGCCGTTATCGTGACATTGTATGTTATCTCCTCTGACGTAAGTGCTACTTCCCTCGTTCTCTCATTATCCGCCGGATGTGCATCCTCGGGTATGCTCGCATTTACCGTGATGCTGTATTCACCAGGTACGAGTCCTGCGGTGTTCCAGGTTCTGTAAGCATCTTTGGAGTCACTGACATTTATTTGTTTGTCGAAGTTCTCTAAGAACACAGTGCCAGTCTCATTTGCCACCTCTATCGTTACATTTACAGTTTCATCAAAATCTCCTTCGTTCACGATTCTGCTCCTGATTGTGTAGTCCTCACCTATTATTAAGCTATGACCTGCGGGTATCGCAGCTCCGTTTTTTAGTAGCTTTATTCCATTTACTGCGCCGGTATAGTCAGTTGTTACGTTTATGTCATGTATCATTACCTCTCCCTCATACTCCACGACAAGGAACGCATTACTTGGCACGAGATAGTCGCCGCCTGCTGGATAATCTGCTGCCTGTATCTGTACAAGGTGATCATTTGTATTTAAACAACCACTCACGTCTCGCCTCTCATCTATGTCCAGGTCGGAATAAGGCGTACCATCATATACTCCTGTCCAGTCACAATCGTTGAACATCAGCATATTACCTGTACAACCACCTGATTGGACTATTGTCCATAACCATGCACCGCTCACCGTGTTCAGATCTATTGCACCCGAGAACAGAGCTTGTGCCGTTGCTTCCTCTGGCATCAGACCTCCGGAAGTGTCCATAGTGGAAAGCATGTCTGCGCCTTCATTTATCCAGTATTCTATATCCTTTCCGTTAGTATCGGTGTAAACCAGAAGTAAGCCAATACCATCCATAGCGAATGATTGCGTCCCGGTGTTTTTGACAACCGTAGTGTGGCTTCCGCTGCCTGTTACAAAGCTGGTTACATTATAACCATAGGTTCCTGTAGGGTAATCGTAGTAGCTGCCCCATCCCTTTCTATCAGTATATTTCCTGTCTGGTGAAACCGTATTGCCATCAAAGGTAAGGTTCATCACGGGATAATCGGGGCACCATGTCCAATAGCTATAAAGTCTTGCAAATTTTAGCGTTGCTCCATCTGGAATATCCACCGTGTGGTTCACTGTATACGTACCGTCAGAATCCACCAGACCACTGTAGAAACTATCTCCATGAGTAAAGGATATGTTACCTTTTATCTTTCCGTGGGCATAAGTAGTTAAAGGCTTGTCATCCATGTAGCCGTTGTGTCCTGCATATTGTAACTCGATTAGCTCATTGTTTGTCTCGTTAGACTCTGCGATGGCGTTATCAGGATCTACAACTGCTTTAAGGTTATAATCTCCTGCTTCACTTGGTTCCCATACGAAGCTTGCCTCGGTGCTATCTCCGGATGGCAGGCTTGTGACTGTTTCACTGCCTACCTCTTCAAAATCGCCATTCAGTTGTGCATACAGTTTCACATCAAATGCACCTGAATCCCCGCTATCTATGTTCTCCACTGTGACATTAACGGTATTGTTCAGCATAGCCCATGCGCCGTTATAGTAGTTGTGCGTTACTTTGATCTCAGTAGGAACAAGGTCTGGTGATCCCGTACTTTCTTCTGTGCATTCAAATGTTCCGTTGTGCCATGCTGTATTAATAGCATTTCCATCCACGTCACTTATAACAATTTTGCTGAAGTTGATATAAGAACTACAGTCGCCAGTCGCATTTTGGCAATGTAATGTGATGGTAGCGAGTAAGTTATCACCAGAAGGTCCTGAAAAGTTGAGACTACTTATAAAAACATTGTCTGAATTGTGTTTATAAATTGGTGACATTGTTGGTGGCATTCCTGGCCATGCACTCCCGGTCCAGTCCACAGCAGTTATGTCGACACAGTTAGGATTAAAGGTTATGTTCATATCAAGGCCAGGAGTAGCGACACTTGTATTAACTCTAATCTGGATGGTAGTATTGTTTTCGCAGTATTTACCAGTGCTATGCTCAGGCACGAAGTAAACTGAGTTTGCAGGATATACAGGTTGTTCTGTCCCTATTACAATTGTGCCATCAGTGACCTCAGTCTCGATGCTTGTGCCATTTGAGTCGCTTAGGAGTATATTGCTCAAATTAAGATAAGCAGTTCCGGGTTTAACCGCCTCGAACGAAATAGAGGCCAACACACCTTGTGTGGTCACTCCATAATCTACTCCTGTTCTGAATTCGCCATACTCGATCTTTCCAATTGTGTTGTTGATTCTATTCGCTATCTCCATAGAATCAGCGCCATCCTGAGTTAAAAAAGTTCCTTTTGTTTGCGATGTTGCATTGAGCAAAATAGAGTCGAAGTTTAAATCGTATTGAGCAGCGTATATCTCAGCACCTTCAGGATATACTGTTATGTTCACTGGAAACAATTCGCCAGGTGAAACTTCTAGAGATGCTGGCTCGACACTTATCTGTACTGCCAGGAGAGTCGGTGAAATGCCTATGATGCCAAAGATTAATACTGTTACCATTATAATTGTTGTACTTAAATGTTTCATTTTTTATTTTATCACCTCCTAATTTTTTAAATAGCGTTTCGCACCCTCATGGATTCGCACCACGTATCAAACTTAAAAGAGGTTTGACAAAAACGCTTCGCATTGCGTAGGGCACACCATTTGCTCATATCTATCATTCAAACACCACCCACAGCCTGATTGCAGGTACCCAGTTTTCATGAACTTCACCATTCACATCTATGAACTCGTCACAAGTTATTTTACCACCAGTTGCATTGTATTCAGGTCCTGTTGCGTGGATAATTTGTGGATAAGAGCCGGTCTTTAGCGTGTAGTTGTAAATGGTGCCCGCATGTATCTCAAAAGGCTCTTTGAAGGTTATATTGTGCCAATTACCTTTGTAGCCTTCCCATGTTCCATTTGCTATTTCTTCTCCGGTTGTTGCATTATAGAACGCAACATACTCGGAGTGCCCGTTTGTTCCAGGGCATGAATATGTATATAGACTATTCACGTATATTGTACGATTGAGTTTGATTGTGCCGCTATGCGTACCAGAGATGCTAGGATAAGGATTCTCTGGAGCGCCAGTATCGAAGAATGGACTTGATGGCTGTCCGATTTCTATACTTCCATTCATAACCTCAGTTGGAATAGACGTATAGTTAGGATTAGCTAATATTACACCATCTAAGTCGGAAATGCCAAGCTCGCAGAATCCATTAGCAAGCGCTTGAAATGTAATCGTTGCAAGGACACCGGGATTGATTACGCCGGAATATCCTTTTCTACACTCACCGTACTTGACCTCCCCCAGTGTATTGTTGGTCTCGTTCTTCAATTCAAACGTCTCTGCACCGTCCTGGCTGAGAAAGGGTCCCTTGACCTGTAACGTTGCATTCAACAGCGTATTGTCAAAATAAAGAGTGTAACTGGCGGCATAAGTCTCGTTTCCTTCTGGATCCACCATAATGTCCACTGTGAATTCATCACCAGGTGAGACTTTTAGATACGACGGCTCGATACTTATCACCGATGCTGCCGCCATCTGTATAATAATACATATGACGGCAACGATTACTGTGACTGCAATTGTGTGTTTCATTTTTTGTTTTTTCATCTCCTTTTTGATACGAAAGATGTTATTGCAAGCAGTCCTATTACAGCAAACGTAGCTTCAAATCCGGGTAGTCGCTTATTTTCCTCTGAAGGGGGCAGAGGCTTAGAGGCAGATGGTGCTGGAGATGTGATTATGGTTGGAGAAAGTGAAGGGGATTGCGGAGGGTTTGGTGTTTGTTTCGATGTTTGAGTAAGCGCTGGCGTTACGGATGTACTATCATTGCCGTCATCCTGCTCTGTAGAAATTGGTGTTGATGTTGACATTGATGGAGATGGAGATATAGAAGTCAATGTGGATGTGGAAGTTAGTGTTGGAGTAGGTCTGGGCGTTGACGTTTGTTCCACAGCTTCTATTTTGCATGATCCGTTATTGATCAAAACGCCAGGAATTTGCCCTCCCGCTTCATCACTTAATACTACATTGCTCAGACTTAAACTGCTCGTTCCTGCTTTCTTCGCTTCAAAGGTAATTGTTGCAAGTACACTGGAAGTATTTATGCCATAATCAACACCTGATCTGAATTCGCCATAGTCCATCTTTCCAATTGTGTTGTTTATTACATTCGTTATCTCCATTGTACTGGCGCCGTCCTGACTTAAAAATGGTCCCTTTGTTTGCGATGTTGCATTGAGCGAATTATTGAAGTATAACGTATATTGTGCACCCAAAATCTCAACGCCATCAGGATCTATTGTTATGTTCACTGTGAATACGTCACTGGGAGATACTTTTAGATATGATGGTTCAACGCTTATTATTGGTTCTGATGATGACTCAACAGCCATCGGCGTTGCGAAACAAATTTGTGCAAAAATACAAATACATAATCCAATAATTGCAATTACTGAGACCAAACGTTTATTCATTTTTAAAAAACCCCCTTCTTCTTAATTTGACGTATGATATCGCAAGTATTCCTACTATTGTAAACATCAGTTCAAACCCTCCTGACGTAGGCGTTGGTGTTGGTGTGGTTGGAGTTGTTGTAGTTGTTGTAGCTGTAGTTGTAGTTGTAGTTGTAGTTGTAGTTGTAGTTGTAGGCGAGACTATGGGAGAAGCAGCAGAAGTGGGAGAAGGAGTTGCGGTTATTGCAGCGGAAGGAGTACCCAAAGAAGTTATGGAGAAATGCATCTTCCACTCTTTTAATCCACCAAGCATGTTATAAACGTCTGCGAAACCCTGTTGGACTAGCGTTTCGCTCGCTGTTTTACTTATGCCGCCGGACATGGAATAAACGATGATCTTTTTCGTTTTGTCCAGTTCTTCTATCCTGCTTTCTAACTCATCCTTCGGTATATTCTTTAATTTGACACCGCCCATATCTATATGCTCTGCGTCGTATTCCGCTTTTGTCCTAACATCCAAAAGAATATTTTCTTCTGACTCCAGCATTTGGTGTGCTTCTTTAACCGTGATAGAAACGACAGCAGGCGCAGGTTCGCCCATAACTTCTCCTGTGGTGCATGTTCCATCGTTAATTTCCGTCTCAATGATTTCGGCATTTGGATCTACTAAAATCACATCACCCAATTTTAAATCACTCTTTCCCACGCTGGTGATTACCTCAAAGGTAATAGAAGCTAATACACCAGAGTTTGTTATGCCACTTTCTTCGCCAGTTCGTGTCTCGCCATATTCAATCTTGCCGATGGTATTGTTAATTGCATTTATCACTTCAATTGTCTCGGCGCCATCTTGATTTAGGAAAGTACCTTTTGTTTGCGATTTTGCATTGAGCAAATCATTGTTGAAATATAGATCGTATTGAGCGCCGTATATCTCGTTACCCTTTGGGTCCACGGTTATACTTATTGTAAATACATCCCTCTGCGAGACCTCCGCTTCCGCTGGCGATACGCTTATAACTGCAAGTGTGGCTTGCGCTACTGTAAAAGCAACGCTAATGAGTAGCACAAAAGATACCAATCCCATCACTATTGTTCTTCTTTTTTCCATTTTTTATCACCTTTTCATGCTTTTAAATTATCCCTTTAAAAAGTTTTCTGTTTTTTCCTACTAGTTTTTCCTACCACGCAACATCCCCCCATTTTGCCCCTATTCTTACGGCATCCAGGATGTTTATCACGCAGTCATTGTTCAGGTCTGCTCTATCTTGTTGGTCTGTCGACCATCTGTCACCCATGCATTCCATGTTCCAGTGCTTTCCTATGTATACCGCATCCAGGATGTTCACCCTGCCATTGCCGTCCACATCGCCTGCGATGTAGACGTTAACAGGCATGACCGTCGAGGTTTCAAGACCTCCAGCATCCTTTACCGTTAAACAGACATTAAAAGGTTCGTAGCCCGTCCCATTCCAGTTCCAGCTAGAATATTCATGTTCTACTGTTGCACCCTCACTAGAATATCCGTCTCCGCAACTCCAATTATAATTCGTAATAAGGTCGTTATCAGGGTCATAAGAATCGGACGCGATGAAGGTTGCATTGCACGGATACCGAGAGCCCACGTGATTAAACAGATGCAGAGAGGTTGCAACGGCAACAGGCGGAAGATTTATATACGCAGTGCCTTTATCTACCGTTGCGGGAATTGAAGTTTCAACTGGACCTGCCTCCTTCAACTCTTTTAGGCTCATGTTCAATACGCTTATTTCGCCATGTTCTCCAACCGCTTTAAAGGTGACTTCTCCAAATTTGACATTACCATATAATCCATCGCCGTAATCCATTCCCCCTATTCTGGCTGTGCCTGCTGAATTATTGATAACCGGCCATAGGAAATCGAAATCACTGTTACTAACAGAAATAATATGAATCACAGAGGGGTCGAAAGTGAGAGTTATGTCTGCGACACCGAGATAGCTCACATTGTTTATCGTAATTTGTGTAACCGCGTTTTCACCTGTCACCATAAAAATATCATCAATTGATACAACAGTAGATGTTGCATACGCAGGTAAGACAAGAAGCGGAGCTAAAGCAAAGCATAGTGTGACCAGCATTACTACTTTTGACTTACCCTTTTTCTTCCATACATTTCTTTTCATCATCATTTTTATTTTCACCTCCTTTTAGTGTAGCATTTCATATCCCGTTTCTTCAAGCACATGTTTTATGAGATACATCGAATCGTAAAGACTTACCATTCCGTTTCCACTGACTTCTCCTATCCTCTCATTTATTGTTTCAAAACCCGGTTTGCCGAGTACATATTTTCTGATATACAATGAATCGTAAAGGCCAACTTCGCCATTGTTACTCACATCTCCATTCTGTATGACTGTTAGAGGTATGCTTACCGATGTGTTTACGTTTTCAAATATATCTGTTGCGCATACAGTCAGGTTATGTGGAATGTAGGTTTCATTATGACACAGTGCCGTTCCCTTGGATGCATTTATCGTTATAGTCCATATATCCGTGCCTGAGATACGAGCCATGAGATGGTCAGGCAAACCACCAATCGATGTCAGATTGATTGTGACGTTAGCAATGCCAGAGTCATCAGTTACGGTAATGTCCAATTGTGAAGTTTCGCCCCACTTCGGGTAGAAATCAGTATCCTCAGGAATATCGGGCGGATTCGCGGCTGGGTTCGTTACCAACGGTGGTGTTGTCTCTATTATGACTATTGTTCCGTTTTGCGTGGTTACCGGTATAGAAATTTCCTCTGGACTTGCTTCTTTTAGCTCAGTGATAGTTATATTCAGCATGCATGATTCTCCTCCGCTGCCTAGTGCTCGTAACGTCACATTTGCAAGTATTATATCGCCAGTGAGTCCCGGAGATGCTGCTTGAATCGCACCTATTCGTGTTATACCGCTGGAATTATCAATTGTGGCATCCAGGATATCGAAATCGCTGCTATCCACTGCGGTGACATGAACTACTGATTGGTTGTAGACAAGAGAGATGTCAGCAGTGCCTACATTGATTATGTTGCTGATTATAATCGAGGTAGTGACATTTTTACCTATCAGAGCCTCTGCATCACCAATACTGATAAGAATCTCATCAAAAGTCTTGAAGGTCTGTTCCACGCTTTGTGCCGAGTTGTTACTCGCGTCTGTACTATTCACAACGTAATAGTAGGTAGTATTTTTGGTTAGCTCGCTCAGAACGATGCTGTGATAGATTACCTCTGATCCGTTAAAATCAGATTCTGTGTAGTTGCCAGATTCTGTGCCATATTTGACCAGACTGTCGCTCGGCTCATCGGTATCCCATGTTATGGTAGCAGAGTTTTTCGTTATTGATATTATACTAATATTAGTTATGACTGGTGGTGTTATGTCCGGGATGAAGATAGAAATGTGCTGCTCGAAGCCGCTGGCATCCATTTCCGCTTGTGTTACCGTGTGGTCAAATTCTGTCGAGTTCCCAAAGCTGTCACTGGCATAAAAGAGCAGTATGTCCCCTTCGGCAATATGCGCAAAGTTAGTTAAAACCAGGTAGTAGTTAGAAGTCTCGTTCGTTTCTGCCGTGAATACTTCACTCGTGTTAACATTTGTTATCGTCACGTTAGGATTGTATACCGGAGAACCATCATTGTAGTTAACGAACCCGGAGATATTGAAGTGAGTTTCAGTAATTTCTACACTTCCATTATTTAGCACAACGTTTTCAATTCCCTCTCCACTTTCATTACTTAAAATTGTATTGATGCGACTCATATTTAGACTGCTTATTCCGGGTTCCATCGCTTTAAAAGTAATCGTTGCCAGTATGCCTGGATTGGATACGCCGTAAGCAACAGTTCGGAATTCCGCGTACTCTGTCTTGCCTAAGGTATTGTTGATTACGTCTGTTATTATCATTGATGGGGCGCCGTCTTGAGTGAGAAATGGACCCTTGGTCTGTTTGGTCGCTTGTAAAAGCGTATTATTGAAGTATAACTCATATTGTGCACCCAGTAACGGTTCATCTACTGGACCTATATATATGTTCACAGTGAATATGTCTCCTTGCAGGACTTTCTGATATGCTGGTTCAACACTTATTTCTGATGCTGCCTGTGCTGAAGCTACATAAAGGCAAATTAGAATGCTTATCGATACTATCCTAATACTATTTCTGATCATACTAGGTTTATACGCCTCCATTTCTTCTTTCTTTTCCATTTTTTCTACTCCTTTTAGGCACTCTAAAAAATAAAAAGAGGGCGGTTACCATGCGGTATGCCCCCACATTGCGCCTATTCTCACTGCATCCAGGATGTTCACCACGCAGTCGTTGTTCAGGTCTGCTGCATCTTGCTGTTCGCGACCGTCCTCCCAGTAATAACAGCAGGGGTCAGGTACATATCCTCCGTCATCACACCTCTCGTTCCAGTGCTTTCCTACATACACAGCATCTAGGATGTTCACCCTGCCGTCTCCGTTCGCGTCACCTGCTATGTAGATGTACACATCCATGTAGTCATTGCCTTCTTCTTCCGGGCATCCATCATCTCTCACCGTTAAAACCACTTCGAATGGCTCATAATTTCCACCCGGGGGCGGTACGCCAAACGGCGTCCATTGCCACGACTCATACGAGTGTTCTTTCTGGCAATTATCCCAGCCACATTCCCCGTATTGTCCGTCACCGAAAGCCCATCTAATATATGTGATGTTTCCCCCTTTCCCAGGATAATCGTCATCCTCGGATTGACAAGCACAGAACCACGTAAGGCTAGGGTAGTCCTTTGCACAATTGTTTGTTCTGTGTTTCAAAGTCGCAACTGCAACCGGTGGTGTATTATTGGTAATTTCAACAGTTCCGTTTTCGATAATAATGTCATAGTTTTGTGTCTTGTTGCAATCAACGATGATTACGTCACTTAGATTTAAATTGCCTATGTCTCCACGTTCCCCAATTGCAGTGAACCGGATTGTTGTCAGGATACCTTCTTCGGTTACGCCACTTTCATTCTCCTTCCTTGTCTCTGCATAAGAGATGATGCCATTTGTCTGGTCTATCTCGTTTATTATCACCAGTGTTTCGCTAATGTCACCGAGGAAAGGACCTTTGTTCTGCGTCTCTGCCCAGACCACGCTTGTATTGTAGTACAAATCATACTGAACACCATATACGCAATGGCAAGCGGGGTCAACTGTAATGTTCACGATGAACTGGTCCTGCGGCTGGACAATGGTTTCTGGCGGGGCAACGCGTATCCGCTGTTTACATATAATATCCACCGTGTTGCTCTCAGCAGTAACCCACGTTTTATTGCACGCTGTACCTTCAAGAATCTGGGTGTTTGTGTTGTTACCGCATTTGACCTTCCGTGCATCAAAGATTATGGTCAGGGTCTGACTTTTCTCGAGTGTAAGATCAGTGAAGTTCCAAGTAACTATTGTGGTATTTTCCGGTCCAGATTCCACGGTTGGCGTCACCGGAGCAATCGGAGCACCATCTAAGGTAATATTTTTTGTATCGGTGTAGTTCAAGCTCTCTGAAAGTATATCTGTAACTACGACATTTGTCAGGTTACAGCACTTTGGATGTACCTCGCACTTGAACATGACGTCTTCGCTAACCTTTGCCACTCTTGACGTATCCCAACCTGGAATCGCAGGATTCCAAACCGTCTTGTTAACATCTATGTCGAAAATATCCACCGTGTTGCTTTTCACAGTAACCCACGTTTTATTGCACGCTTTACCTTCTACAATCTGAGTGTTGTTATCGTATTCAGGTTTAACCTTCCGTGCATCAAAGATTATGGTCAGGGTCTGACTTTTCTCGAGTGTAAGATCAGTGAAGTTCCAAGTAACTATTGTGGTATTTTCCGGTCCAGATTCCACGGTTGGCGTCACCGGAGCAATCGGAGCACCATCTAAGGTAATATTTTTTGTATCGGTGTAGTTCAAGCTCTCTGAAAGTATATCTGTAACTACGACATTTGTCAGGTTACAGCACTTTGGATGTACCTCGCACTTGAACATGACGTCTTCGCTAACCTTTGCCACTCTTGACGTATCCCAACCTGGAATCGCAGGATTCCAAACCGTCTTGTTAACATCTATGTCGAAAATATCCAC
>Ga0255453_1030_pt1 | contig 19867 bp, 26 predicted proteins | sample ANMaggQLBNCT01G4_FD_182628 | JGI IMG/M metagenome (GOLD analysis project Ga0255453, IMG submission 182628) | Sediment cell enrichment communities from methane seep in Santa Monica Basin, California, United Staets - ANME aggregate JGI... | ecosystem: Environmental > Aquatic > Marine > Cold seeps >...
AAATATAAACCTGAAGAAAGAGGCTCTGAAAGCAGCTTATCACGATCCATGCCATTTGGGCCGTGATTTAGGCATATATGACGAGCCAAGAGTGGTGTTAAACGAAGTGGCAGATATAAAAACGATGAAACGAGAAAAGGAGCAAGCATGGTGCTGCGGCTCCGGTGGCGGCGTGAAGTCGGCATTCGATGACTTCGCACTGTGGAGTGCTACCGAACGGCTGAAAGAGGCGAAAGAAGCGGGTGCCGATGCGCTTGTGAGTGCATGTCCGTTCTGTAAACGCAATTTAAAGGAGGCTGCAGAGAAAGAAGAACTGGAAGTGTATGATGTTGTGGAACTTGTAAATAGGTGTTTAGAGGGGTAATTAAGATGAATGAAACGTTTTCAAAGTTAGTAAAGGAACTGCAAGCGATAGTAGGAGAAAGGAATGCGACTGACGACCGTGCGATATGCACATCATATTCGAGAGATCAGCATTGGCACTTTGTACCCGCGAAAAATCCGGCTTGTGTCGTGCGACCAGGGACTAAAGAAGAAGTGCGATCGGTTTTGATGCTTGCAAATACGCATAAAATACCCGTAATTCCGTATAGTACGGGAATAAACGTGCGTGGCTTGACTATCCCTGTTCATGACGGCAGCATATTGTTAGACCTGTCCCGGATGAACCGAATCTTAGAGATAAACCCCGAGATGAAGACTGCGACCGTAGAACCGGGGGTGACTTTTGGTATGTTACTGGAGCAGACGCGAAAGCACAAATTGCGACCGGCATTTCCGGATGCGCCCCTTACCGTGAGCGTACTGGTAAATTATTACTTGCGAGGAATATACCAAACTTCGGCTACGGACGGCCATGACCACACAATATCGTATGAGATGATACTACCGAACGGCGAGACATTAAAAACCGGCTCACGTGCGCTTTCTGAGATGCCTTATTTCCGATACGGCGTGGGCCCTGACTTTGCAGGTATGTTCTGCGCACATCCGGGTACGTGCGGTGTAGTGACAGAATTAACAGCGAAACTTTACCGGTTGTATGACAACCGGAAAGAGTACTTCATTGGTTTTGACGATGTGGGCACGCCGACACAGTTCATTTACAATTTGATGCACGATGAATTAGCGGCAAGTATCAGGTTAGTGGACAATCAGAGCTGGTTGGAAGGCATCTTCGGCACTTTTGATTACGCATACGATAAGCTGCCGAAGTTCGTTGTTTGCGTACTGGTAGAAGGTGTGGACGGTATATTCGATGCGAAAGATACGCTGGTACGTAAGTATATGAACGAATCAGGCGGGCAGATACTGGAATTACCGGCTGAGTTCGCGCGAACATTCGAGGATGAGTGCCTAGGTGGTGCGGAGAAGAGTTGTATGGTGTTCGGCTTGAAGGGAAAGGGAAACTATCACTGCATCGGGCTGTATGGGCCTTTGACGCAGGCTGCGAAGTATTATGAAGTGCATGAGAAGACTGCGTTAGAAGTTGGGATACCCAAGGACCACATTCATTTCTATATTGACCCGATATACAGTTTCCACGGGCAGCTCTGCTATTTCGAGCTTGATGTGTTTTACGACGGAAGTGACGCGGGATTCGGCGAGAAGTTGAGGAATTATAACGAGAAGCAATTTCATAGATTGCTCGATTTAGGAATATATGGCTGGTTCAGACCATATGCGGGTATAATCGAGCCAACAGCGGAAAGAATAGGGTATCTTGCCGAAGTCTGGAAGAAGTTTCTCCGTGTTTTGGATCCGAACGAGATAATGAATAGGGGGAAGCTGTTCTGATAATCCTATCAGTTTAAAAACAATGGGATTTTGAATAATTAACACCTCGTCAAGTGTCGAGTCGTGTTCGTAGCACACCGCCTATAGGAGTAATAGCTCCAGGGTTACTATGAGTCCCCTCACAGAACCAGATTTGAGGTTTTCCCTCACCCGGCTCTTCAGAAGCATATCCTCTACGTTTGAATAGGGTATAAGTCAGAGGATAAATCTTCGGCTTTGGCAATGGATTAAATGAGAAAAAACGATTGCACCGCTGCCAGTTATAACTCTGCTTCTGACTCCGTCTGTGTATCCACTTAAAAGGGAGTCTCACTGTATGATAGTAGTAACTCGGTAATCCCTTCATATTGGATGCAAGGCTCAGTTCTGAGGTGGCGGCTAACCTTTCCTCAGGTTGGATTTTCACCAACCGGATATTATGAATTTTGCTCGGCACACTCATTATTTTTCCTCCACTTCTTTATTGGAACTAGGGTCGCAATATTGTGGTTGACACTCAATTCCTTTTTTCCTTTTTACGAATATCTCGTCCAATCCTGAAAATTTCATGATTACTTTGAAGATTTTTTTGCCATGTTTCCACCGGTAGTATGGATATGATAACAAACTGCCGGCCATGACAATTTTATTTATTTCCGGTTTCCATGTGTTTATATCATAGCGACCACATCTCGCAAAGATTTCCCAGTGTAATGTGTCGAGATTTTTAAGGTCTTTATGTTTTTGCCCTCTCAAAATGCACTCTTCCTCCGATGTGAAGAGAAGCGGAACATAAAAAATTTTAGTGCCCTTAAGTCTATCGAGAAGGTTGATAGTAGCGAGTATATCCTCTTTCTGTTCTCCGGGCAGACCTAAAATTAATGTCGCTAATGGATGGACATCATTATCATTTAGAACCCCAACCGATTGGACAACAATATCTTGCCATTGTTCTGGTTTATAAGGTAGCATTTTTCCCTTCATATATTTTCCCATTAATCGTGCACTACCCGTCTCTATTCCAACTTCGATAGAAGCACAACGTTTGTTGTTGCACCGCCATAAAGACTTCTCAACGAGTATCGGAGCTATTTCCTCTACAATTTTTCTATCGTAAACCACCGGAGCAAGAGAGGCATGGGCAATCTGTATGTAATCGACACCCCCGATCTTATCTATATCCTGAATGAGTTTTACAATCGCTTCCCTGTTGGGAATGAAATTTAGTTTTGATTTGTAGAGAAACACGTCATCGGTCTGAAGAAGGATTGCTCGTGTTCCACTTTTTGCATTCAGCTCAACTTCTCGCAGAATGTGTTCTAAAGGGAAGGAATATCGCTGACGCTGTGTAGGCGAACAGAACGCGCATCCTCGACCACAACCACGTGTTATTTCAACTGTCCCATAGATAGAAGGTTTTTTTATGATGGGGATTTCTTTATCCACGGGTATTTGCATTGTGATTACCCTATCAAGTGTTTCACCATTCAGAGCTTTTCCGAAGATTTGTAAGAGCGAGTTCTCTGCCTGTCCAATTAAAATACTATCTATGCCGAGCTTGTCTTGCATATTTGCGCTTGAAATTTGCCAAGCGCCTGAGCCACCGACAATAATTTTAGCCCTGTATTTCCTGAGTGCTGGATTGGAGAGCAAATCTTCGAATTCTACTAATGTTGCAGGTTTTCCATTTATGCCGAAAATACTTGTGTACGTTCTGCTTACGAAACCTATACCGAGGGGATCCATTGTAGAAATACCAATAATTTTTGTTTTCGGTCCGATAAAACGGTGGAGGCTTGAGGGGCACACTGTAACTACATTGCCCTCGCCAAACTCTTCAATCAGCAATGATTCAACTTTTCTCAAGCCATAAGGTGCGAACTTCGCAGTGCCATCAGGGTTGGAGGGAACAGGCGGATAAAGCTTCTTTTGTACAATGAATTTTGGAAACCCCCCGGAAAAAGCGATAAATGGGTTAAGATTAAAATCACTCATTTCAATCATTGATGCTGTCAGAACTATCGGCACACCACCATTTTCCGGTATTTTATTATCAAATTTCATGTGAACGCATTTATACACATATATGAATTGTTCGTAACATATATAAATAGTATAAAAAGTTAATAGTATTACATCCTCGTATAACGAAAGGAGGTAAGAATCATGGAAGGAAAAGAGAGTGAGATAACAAAAGCTGTTAGAGACGCGGTGGTAAAAGCGGTTGAGAAAGGAGAAAACGTAAAAGAAAAGGTGGGCGAGATCACCAGAGGTGCCGTTAAGAAGGCATTGGAGGGAGCCGACGTTACACGTGAAAAAGTGGAATCTGTGGCTAAAGAAGCAATGAAAGGCGTGATTGAAGGAGCACGGAAGGCAAAAGTGGAGGCTGCAGAGATTGTCAAAGGGGCTGCGGAGGGCATAATTGAGGGTACAAAGCAGGCGGGTGCCAAATCGGCCGAGCTGACGGAACATGCCGCAGAAGCAGCTCTGGACGCCACGAAAGAAGCTGGTGATAAGGCGGTGGAAGTGGTGAAAGGTGTGGTGAAAGGGTTTCTTGAAGCCGCCAAAGAGGTTTTAGAGAAGAAAAAGAAATGATAGATTGGCAATTCGTAAAATCGGTGCGATAAGCAGCACGTATCGCCATATCAACCGCTATCGCGAGATTATCGCAATATTGGTGAAGTATGGTTTTGGTGAGGTATTAGCGAAGCTGAAGTTACAAAAACATCTCGAGTTCGGTAAGGGTAAAAGCTTCGTATTAGGTGAAACTGCTGCAGAAATAGCGGCTGTTTCGCACTGGGCTCGGGTGCGGATGGCGCTGGAGGAGCTTGGGCCAACTTTTGTCAAGTTTGGTCAGATGATGAGCACCAGATCTGACATGATCCCCCACGAACTTATCACCGAACTGGAGAAGCTTCAAGAGGAGGTCCCTCCGTTTTCCACGGAAGATGCGAAGCGAATTATTGCGGAGGAATTGAACAGTTCAGTGGATCGTATCTTCATGGATTTTTCGGGTTCATCTATTGCTGCCGCATCTATTGCACAGGTGCATAAAGCAGTGTTGCCCGGGGGTGAAGAAGTAGCAGTCAAGATTCAGCGTCCTGATATTGACAAAATTATCGAGGCAGACCTGGAGATAATGCTCCATCTCGCCACACTGGCGGAGAAATATCTTAAGGAGACTGAAGCTATAGACATTGTGAAATTAGTAGAGGAATTTGCACGTGTGATTCGGAAGGAACTGAACTTCAGAATCGAGGCGGCCTATATTGAGCGTTTTGCTAACAATTTCCAGGATGACACGACAATTCACGTGCCTAAGGTCTATAAGGGGTTTTCCGCAGGTAAAGTCTTGACGATGGAGTTTATCGGCGGGTACAAAGTCACGGATATTACAAAAACCGAGGTGCGTGAGCACGGAATTGACCCTAAAGTCGTGGCATCGCGGGGGTTGGACCTCATTCTTAAACAGATTTTTGAACACGGGTTCTTTCACGCAGACCCGCATCCGGGAAACATCAGAGTTCTGGATGGCAATGTCATCTGCTTCCTTGACTACGGCATGATGGGTAAGCTGTCTGCACCTCATCGCGAGGACTTAGCTGACATCTTCATTGGGATAATAAGCAGAGATGAACATAAAATTACGAAAACAATCTTAAAGTTAACCGGGCGCAGCCATGTCCGAGATGTTGAGGAGTTAGAATCGGACATTGCCGAACTTATCGAGGTTTATGCTTATGGTTCACTAAAAGAACTTGAGATAGGGGGTGTTATAACCCACATGGGGGATGTGATCATCGAACATCATCTGGAAGGGCCTCGGGACTTCTACCTGCTTGCAAAAGCACTGGTGACCATTGAAGGTGTGGGTAGGGAACTGGACCCAGAGTTCAATGCCGCGAAACACGCTGAACCGTTCGCAAAGAAGTTGATCATGGATCGTATGAGTCCCCGGAGGTTAATCAAAGATTTTTATCACTCCGCCACTGAAGCAAGCTTGCTGGTGCGTGACTTTCCCGCAGAAGCGAGGGAGATACTAACACTGCTAAAACAAGGCGAAGCGAATATAAAATTTGAGCACAGAGGTCTTGACCCGATGCTAAAAACATTCGACCAGATTACCAATCGTATGGTGTTTGCAATTGTTCTGGCGTCGCTCGTGATCGGTTCAGCCCTTATTGTTCTTTCCGGTGTCCCGCCGAAATGGCACGAGATACCGGTTATTGGCATCGTTGGCTTTCTTGGAGCGGGAATAATATGCTTTGGGCTGTTATTTTCGATTTTGCGGCACGGTAAGATGTAGAAACGCATATACTCTTTTTGGAACTGCGATAAAGGAAAGCCCCCACTCATTTCAATCATTAATTGTATATGTCAGAACTATCGGCATATTATCATTTGCTGGCTTTTTATTCTCAAACCTTTATATGAATCTATTTATGCATATATATGAACCATTATATAACATGTATATCATGAGCTTGACGAGGGAGCGGAAAAGATGAAGATAAAAGAATACTTCAAGATGCTGCGGGTCAAAGAATGGATAAAGTTCTACACACTTATCCCACTTATAGGTGCAGTTTTAGCACATGCTACGCCCTCTATTTTTATTTTAGTATGCGTAATCTTCTTCTGCGTGATTGGCTATGGGTTCGTCATAAACAACTATTTCGACGTTGAAATAGACAAACGGCATACGAAAAAAGTCATGCAGGGTAAGAATCCGCTCTAGACGGGTAAAGTAACGAAAAAAGGAACCTTTATGCTCATGGGTGTGCTGCTCGCAATTCCAATCGCGCTTTCCTGTTTTTTAACTCCAAACGGTCTTTTATTCCGCTGTTGAGTATTGCTTTCCTCACGCTATATTCAATAAACTACATAAGGATCAAAGAACGGTTTATTGCAGATATAATAACTCATGGTATGATGTTTGGTTTATTTCCCTTTTTAGCGGGATTTACGCTCGCAGTAGGTGATTTAAATACGTTAACTCTTTTACTCGCATCCCTGTTTATGATACTTGGTTGTGGGGCTTTACTCACGCATCAAATAAATGATTACGAGGAAGATTTGGGAAATTCGAGTACCACCGTTGTTAGAGTGGGCCTGAAGAGTGGTTGGACGCTGCTCCTCTCTTTTGTTCTCCTCGCCATTACGAATTTAGAGCTGATTGCTCATTGTTCTGATATTGGAATGATGTTTCACGGCGGTGCGTTTGCGTATTTAATCGCATATCCACTTTATACATGCAGATCGTGGTGGATGGAGAATCTACTGATAGGACAAGGGAGATAGCTCGCGTCTATGCGGATAAGGTTATTTCCCAGAGAAGTGAAGGAATTGGTGGTGCGAGAAGAGACGGTGTGGAAGCATCAAACGGCGAGATCCTGGTATTTACAGATGCGGATACGATTCACGAAAGGCACTGGCTGAGAGTAATCTCAGAGAAGTTAAAGAGCTATGACGTAAGCACGGGGCCCATTCTATTTTATGATGGCAACTACAAATCAAACCTACTACGATTATGGCGGAAGATCTACGTCTTGTTCCACCTTTTCGATTTCTACTGGCTGATCGGGTCTAATATGGCGATTAAAAGGGAAACATACCAGCGAATAGAAGGTCACCGGAATATCTCACTGCTGGAAGACTTCGATTATATCGGTGAAGACGTTCAAAGAAGGGGACGTTCTCCGCAAGTACGATAAGAATCAACGTGTGTATACCTCTGCGAGGCGGCTGGATAAAATCTACTCACCTATTTTCTAATCTACGCATACGGCCATTACAATTATCATCTGGCTAGGAATTTTGACCATCCGCTGGACTACCCCGCTTTCGATAGGATGGATTTAAAGACGATTCTAAATATCGCAGGTATCCAAAAGATAAACGATCTCTATACTAATTTACGTTCCGGTGTTGGTAAGAAGGAGGGATAATGAATACAATTAACTATAACTTAGGCGTGTCTTTAGGGTTTATTTTCTTCGCAGGGACGCCATAATGAAACGTTCTTTTGGGATTCCATCAGGTACACGTCGCCTAAAACGCCGATGATAATTCCACCAGTTAAATCAGATAATAAAAATAAAATATTTATGGTGCAAAAATAATTAGTGAAGAGATGAGCACTAATGAAGAAAATAAGAACTTGATAGCATATTGTGGTCTTTACTGTGGTGATTGCTTTGCCCACAAGGGAACGGTTGCGGATTTAGCAAGAGACCTCAGAAAAGAATTACGACAGGCAAAGTTCGATAAGACCGCGGAATCATTGTCTGACATTTCATTCTTCAAAGTATTTGAAAACTACGGACAGTGCTATGAGGTGTTGGGCGCGTTAGTAAAATTCCGGTGCAATAAAGTATGTCGGGATGGTGGTGGTCCACCGTTCTGTAAGATACGAAAATGTAGCCAGAAGAGAGGTATCGAAGGTTGTTGGGAATGCAACGAATTTGAGACTTGCGAAAAGCTGGACTTCTTGAAGCCTGGTCACGGGGATGCGCATCTGAAGAACTTAAGGAAGATTAAGAAACAGGGGGTTTAGAAATTCATTGAAGGGAAGCGGTATTGGTATAATAAGATGAAGTAAAAACTACCTTGCAAATATATTTAATGGTTGATTTACATGGATTTGAAATGAGGCGAAAGAAAGATGGAAATACCAACTTTATCGGAAGAAGAGAAATGGGAAATGATGCGCGAGATATTCGTGCTGAACAAGCAAATAGATGTTGGCTTCATCATGCAAATTGGAACGGAGAAGATGAGTGAATATGCGGAAATGTCCTCTCAGCAATATGCAAATATGTTGCAGGCACAGAGCAAAGATGACGCAATCGGCTTTGCAATGAGTGAGGCGATAGTCAGTAAGAATTTGATGGGAAGCGATCTTGAAAAAGTAAAAAATGAGAGGGGATAAAAAAAATGCCAACAATAACACATTTTATAGTGCCGGCAGATGATATGGAGCGCGCGAAAAAGTTCTACGCCGAATTATTTGATTGGAAAATCGAAAAATTTCCGGGACCAATAGATTACTATGCGATTACCACTACCGCGGAAAACGGTGAGGAAGGTCTTGGTGGCGGGCTGGGAAAAAGAGAAAACCCGCAAGAAGCAATTGTCAACTATGTTGATGTTCCGTCAGTGGATGTGTATATCGCCAAAGTCGAAAAACTCGGTGGTAAAGTGGTGGTTCCCAAGACGGCTGTGCCCGGTATAGGATATGCTGCTGTTTGCATTGACACCGAGAATAATACCTTTGGACTCTGGGAATGTGATGAAGACGCGAAAATGAACCAATGTGAAAGTTGTGGAATGCCGGTTGAAGAAAAGACGACTTCTAAATTTGATGATAGGTATTGCATCCATTGCCAAGACCAACAAAGCGGTGAGTTGGGAAGTAAAGAGCAGGTGCGGGAAGGCAGTATCAATGCAGCGATGCAGTTTATGGGTAAGACAAGAGCGGAAGCGGAGAAAATGGCTAATGAAATGATGCCAAAACTGCCACGGTGGCGAGAATAAAGGAGTAGGGCCAAACACGGGGGGGGGTGTGATTACACTCCCTGTTTTTCTTTTTTTAGTTGAGGTGAATAATGAGTGAGAAGTTTCAGTTAAAGGGTGGTATATGCGAACCAAGTTCGGATATACTACATTATATGAACTTGTGCCCCCACCTAAAAAGGAATATTTAAAAATACAAGGAGAATTATTATGAACATGAAAGCAAATCCTGAAATTGATAACTTTATACAAGACCTTCTATTTGTTGATGAAGACAAAGGAGAAATTGCAATTTCTTTAAGAAAATTAGTTCTAGAGATAGCTCCAAGTGCAAAAGAAGAAATAAAATACGGCTGCTTGGTCTTTGTAAGCGATAAGAGATTGTTTTGCGGAATATTTATCCGGAAAAAGCATATATCTGTTGAGTTTGACAGAGGTGCGGAGATGCAAGACCCTGATAATTTTCTTGAAGGAAGCGGGAAAAATAGACGACACATAAAAATCTTTCAACAGGAAGATATTGAAAATAAAAAGGTCGAACATTATATTAACCAATCTTTTAAATTATAAAAAAAGGAGGTATAAATTATGGAACTAAAAAAACTTGCACCAAATTTTGCGGTTCCAGACATCGAGAAAACAGTTACGTTTTATCGCGATGTGCTTGGGTTTAAACTGGAAATGGCTGTACCGGAAGATAAAAGTGGCGTTGAGCAGGAACTGGGAGAGAAAAAGAAGTAAAAGAACTGGAAACAGTTTGGTATGGAATGCAGGAATTTCATATCAAAGATTGCAATGGCTACATTTTAGGATTTGCAGAAAGAAAATAAAGACGGTGGTGGCAGAACTCTGCGGTTGCTTCGCAACCTTGCCCTTCGGGTTATATAACAGCGGATAAAAGGCTTCGCTACGCTTCGCCCAAATTGCCTTCGGCAACTTCTTTTATCCGCGGAACATTAGGTGACATTGCTGAGATTGTGAAAAAATAAGCGAAAAAATATATCTTAGTTGTACGCTCTCCAACCGCTGGGGAGTATCAAAAGCTCCGTGAAGCGGTTGAATGGGGAAACGTGGACATCAAAGCAACTGAAATTGGTTTGCATAACTCCCTCTTTTCTGTATGTGTTATTTTTGAGAATAAAGTTATTGGATGCGGAAGGGTAATCGGAGATGGCAGTATTTACTTTTACATCCAGGATGTTATCGTCCTTCCGGAATTTCAGGGAAAGGGTATCGGCAAACACATTATGGATGCTATCATGGATTATCTCAAAGCATGCGCTCCTCCCAATGCTTTTGTCGGCTTAATGGCAGCAAAAGGAGTTTCCAGGTTTTACGAGCAGTATGGATTCAAGGTACGTCCCTCAGATGCCCCAGGAATGTTTCGTATATGGAGGAAATAGTGTGAATTCCGCAACGTCGTCTAACTGGGCTTCGTGTCTTTGGTACGCTGCCCCATTTTGCTCCCTATGGTCGGCAAACTTCAGATACGCTCGGAGTATTAGGCGAAATATGGCATTGATATAAAAGATTAAAAATAAAAAGATGAGAAAATACGACTTAGTTGCACCATGCGGTGATTTTTGTGGCGGCTGTGGCCAGTATAACGGACTAATTGTAGAAACAGCCAAGCAAATGAGAGATTTTGCAGCTCTCTACGGGTTTAAATATCGTTCCGAAGGGGCGTTCGATTTCAAGCAATTTGTGCGGGGATTAGAATGGTTCATCGAGAACGCAAAGTGTCCAGGCTGCCAGCAGGGTGGAGGTCCACCTGGGTGTGAAGTAAGGAAATGCTGTTCTGAAAAAGGATTGCGTATCTGTTTTGAATGTGCGGAGTTTCCTTGTCCAAAATTTAAGGAGTATGCAGACCCGGACACGATGGATAGGTATAAGAGATTTAAGGAGATAGGTTTTGATAACTGGGTTGTGGAACAAGTGCAGAAAGCCAAGGAAGGCTATGAAATACATTTGCAAAAAGTAGCAGCTTTAAAACCATAGGTTTCGAAATATGGTTAAATCACAAATCCAGCAAAGCGGTGTTTTGGCAACTAAAGAACAAGTGCGGGAAGGTAGTATTAACGCCGCGATGGCGTTTATGGGTAAAACAATAGAGGAAGCGGAAAAAATGGCGGATGAAATGATGCCAAAACTGCCACGGTGGCGAGAATAAAAAGAATAGGAACAAACATGGGGGTGCGATTACACCTCCTGTTTTTCTCTTTTTATTTTAGCTGAGGCGAAATTATAGTATTCTATGATCTCACAAAAGAGGAAAGGGAAAATTAGTGATAAATACTATAACGGGGCAACGGAATATGTGGAGCAATAATGTGAGGGGGGACTCGGCATCATGGAGACAGTAACTATTGAACCAAAGCCGCCATACGATATTAAGACTCATTTTGAACATTATAGCTTAGGCGATCTTCAACCATCGCCATCCATATACGAAAAAGGTATTTACAGGAGGGCGTTCCAACTAAAAAACGATATTTTGGTTCCTGTTGAAATCGAACTAAATGATGATGTTGATAGCCCGAAATTAAAGGCTACATTTTATTCTGCTATTACTAAGAAGGAAAGAGAAAATGCCATTGCTAAAATAAATTGGGTTTTTGACACGGAATACGATTTGAAACCGTTCTATGAATTCATGAATTCTGACCCGATTTTGAGAAGGGTCAGGAACAATAATTATGGCTTAAGGCCAAGCTACTACAGCACAGTCTATGAAGCAATTATTGTCGCAATAGTGCAACAACAAATTTCAGTGAAGGTAGCCAGCCATATGGTATCACTTATTGTCAGAAGATATGGCGATTGTATCCGGGTTGGTACTAAAGAATTCTGGGAGTTCCCATCACCAAAAGAACTGGCAAAAGCCACTGTCAAAGGCTTAAGAGATTGCAAATTGAGCGAACGGAAAGCGGAGTATATTCGTGATTTCTCGCAGGTTGTTGCAAAAGGCGCGTTTTACCCCGAGAGCCTGAAAAAGTGCGATTATGAGCAGATTGTAGATAAAATAACTTCTTTTCGGGGCATGGGGCTGTGGACAGCGGAAAGTGTAATAGTAACTTCCATTGATGTTGAAAACGTGAATCCTTCTGGCGACCTGGGTGCAAGAAAGGCAATTTCTCATTTTTATAGTGGTGACAAACTCATGAGTGAAGCGGAAGTCAGGAACTTTACTGAAAGATGGGGGAGATATAAAGGGATTATTACCTACTACTTGATGGCTGAATATGTACCTGGTGAGTGACAAAATGGCATTAGAGACTATTTTAGCAACGTTTGAATAATCGCCTCTTAAGAGTTCGACGAGTGGTGACGTCTTGGCGAGAACTAACCCGATATGAATAGTTACAGAAAGGACATACGTATGCCGCGAGACCTTACGACGGTATCACATTTCCTATCGCGACATCCACAAGGTCATAGATGTGCATTGAAAGCATATCTACATACGGTGCGAGCATCTCCACCGGTCTCAAGATGAAAGCTAAAAAGAAGATAACCGAAAAAATCGCGGTTATCGCTAACGGAATGACCACAAGAGAAGTTGATTCTTTCACTTTTGGCTCTGCTACCGCGCCCTCCGGTTCCTTAAAGAATGCAGTATGTAATATCGGGAAGAAATAAATAACATCCAGTAAAGACGCAATCAAAAGGACGAACAGGAATATAATCATCACAGGTGAAATAGTTTCGTATGCCACATATGTACCCATGCACAAATACCATTTACTTATGAAGCCAACAGCAGGCGGAATACCACACATTCCAAGCGCACCTACGGTGAATGCCAGCATAGTTATCGGCATTGTCTTCCCTATGCCACCCATCTCACTTATGTTCTTCTTACCGGTAGCCACCATTATCGCACCGGCACACATAAAAAGCGTTATCTTCATGTAGCCATGGAACGGAATGTGCATCATTGCACCCCGTATTCCTGGTTCTGTTAACAACGCCGCGCCCAAAAGGATGTAGGATAACTGATTTATGGTAGAATATGCAAGTCTTCTTTTCAAATTGTCTTGACCGATAGCAAACAAATTGGAAACGATCATTGTAAAGCCCGCGATACATGCAAGTAGCAGACCCAATCCAAGCGAGGTCATCAAGTCCACACCATATATGAAACACACAATCCGGACGATTCCGAACACTCCCGCTTTCACCACTGCTACTGCATGCAATAACGCACTTACAGGTGTCGGCGCAACCATCGCTGCGGGTAGCCATGAATGGAACGGCATCCACGCCGCCTTCAAGAACCCCATAAGGAAACAGACGAACAAAATTATCAGCGTCCACTTATGTGCAGGATTAAGAGCAGCAAGTGCAGCTATCCCACCATTCGTGAAGTCCGTGGTCCCTGTAAGATAATAGACCATCACCAACCCAAACAGGAAGAAACAGCCCGAGGTGAGCAGATACGCGAAATATTTATGACCCGCGCTCAAAGCCTCTGCAGTCTGATCGTGAACAACCAGGGCATATGTTGAGACCGTTAAAATCTCATAAAAAATGAACAGCGTGAGTAAATTCGCGGACATTGCAATGCCCAAAGCACCAAATATGGCAAGAGCAAAGCTAAAGTAGAATCTAGTCTGTGCATGCTCCTTCAACGACCTCATATAGCCTATGGAATAGAAAGTGACCAATATCCAGAGTGAAGAAGAAGTGAGTGCGAATAGCATACCGAACGCATCTACTTTTAAGCCAATTCCCAGGCCCGGCAATAAAGTCTGGCTAAAGGTGCATCTGATAACGTCGCCATCTAAAACAGGCTGTATCATGGACAGAACGAGCGAGAACGTCGCTATACTCGCTGTGATTGCCACTCCTTCCCGTATATTCGGCCATTTACCTAACAGAAATATTAAAGGCGCTGCTATTAACGGGCATAAAAGGACTAACAGTGGCGTAAGCATCTCTACCATTGCGGCATCCCTCCTACACCCAATTCACATAACATCTGGTCCATCATAGGTGCAAACACGCCGGTAAGCCATAAAATACCCACGATAATAGAAAGGACCGCGAGTAATAACATTGGGACTACCATGCTGAGCGGCACATCCGCCTTCTTCGTGTCGTTATGATGCCCATGCCCTGAGTTGACAAAATAAATACGGTCAATTATTCGCCAGAAATAAGCAAGATTCAGAAGTGTACTGATCATGAGTATAACCACGAATGCGTAACCGGAAATAGGCATAGTTGCCGTAGCCTCTAAAGACGCAAAAAGTAAAAACAGTTTCGTGGCAAAGCCCGTACACGGGGGCACACCAATCATGGCAATCGCAGCTAAAGTGAATGCCGCACTTGCAAATGGCATCTTCTTCCCTAACCCTTCAAAATCTCTTATATCCCAAAGGTTCAATTTATAGATGAATGCACCCGCCGCCAAAAACAGGCAGCCTTTCATTATCGCATGATTTAAGATGTGCGCAATCGCGCCGACAAGGCCCCATGCTGAAATTGGCGCCAGCCCTATTCCCAACACGATATAGCCTATCTGGGCAATGCTGGAATATGCAAGCATCCGCTTCAATTTTGTCTGCTGTATCGCGAGTACCGACCCTGCTATTATGCCTATCGCCGCGATCCAGCAGAGTGCCATTTCCACACCGCCATAGCTCTGCAAGAACTTGATTGTGAACACGGAGAAAATAACTCTTATTAAGGCATATACAGAAACTTTGGACATCGTAGCTGCGATTATCGCGCTTACAGCAGAAGGTGCGTACGTATATGCGTCCGGCTGCCATACATGTAGCGGAAATAGCGCCATCTTTATGCTCATCCCGACAGCAAAGAACACAAACGCTGCTTGCACTGCTCTGTTCCCATACAGCGGTGGCAGCAGTGCCGAAAGGTCGGCCATATTTAACGTGCCGGTAACCGCGTACAGGAAACCCGCGCCTAACAGGTAGAAACAGGCACCCATAGAGCCCATAATCACATAGTTGTAACTCGCTTTTAACGCTCTTCCACCTGCAACGGCTATCAGTGCGTATGACGCTAATGCCGATATTTCCAGGAATACGTACAAGTTGAATATATCCCCTGTCACAACTATGCCACATAAACCGGTGATAAGTAGTTGAAAGACCGAATAGAACGGAACTATCTTAAGCGGTAGCTCCTTCTCTACACTTCGTTTTGAATATATAGCACAAATAAAGCTAAGAAGTAGAATCACGATGAGTACATACGCATTAAACGTATCTATTACGTATTCTATGCCCCATGGCGGTGCCCAGCCACCCAATTGATAATGTATGGGGCCTTCTGCCAGGACGCGCTTCAGCATAGAGAACGCCATTAACAGTTGTATGAATATGGTAGCTAACGAAATAGGAAACGCGACTTTCTTATTTACCCAACCGGCGATTAAGATAGTAAATGCAGCAAACATCGAGATTACGATCACAAGCACCGGATAATGTTCAGCTAAAAACCATGTCATCACTATTTCTCTCCCTTCCGCTTTTAGTTCGCTCTCTCGCCACTGCCTTCCTTAGTCATTTCCCTTCTCTTCGCCATCCGTACACCAAGCTAAAGAGGATAGAAGCACTATATATATCTTTCCTTTTTTCGATGTTGTATCACCAGGGCACATCTTTTCGCCCCAGTTTAAAACCGATGTAATTTGTAAGTAAGTGCAGTATAGGCGTAATTATAACTACAATAATGATTATTTCCAGAGTGAAAGTGTCAATGAACCAATCGCGTGCAAACAGGAACAGAAGCAGCCACGCGCCCGCCACAAAGTCCAGTTGGTCCATAATGGGGAAAGGTGCACCTCTTTTCAGACCCACGCGCCGCTTTACGAGACTAGCCAGGAGGTCACCAAGCATTGCACCTGCGGATAAGCAAAGAATCGTGACTAAACATAACGGGAAAGGCCCGAACGAGTGGGACAAGGGTTGTTGGATTATACCACATAGGACTCCGCAAGCGGTGCCCTTCAAGAAGCCTTCATATGTCTTACCATCACCCAGCAACCTGTTTTTACCCCAATAAATACCGCGGTCTATGGGCGTTTTCCCTTTGAAGAACCCTGCACTCAGATTCGTGATGTACGCAGGCAGCATCAGCCATATCGAATAGAAGATAATCATAGGGTCCATATTCACTTAATATCAGGACGGTTTATAAAATCCACGAGCTTTTTTGAAATACCGAAACTACCGTATCATGCCACTATCAACTTAACATAGTCCATCTTTCGACTCGTCTGGAAATGCCGGACCAATTGCTTTATCCGCGCTGCGTCGCCCTCCAGAATGAATACTTCGAGGCATTTGTCCTCGCGTAAGTGGTTATGAATCTGCGTACTTATGATGTCCTCAAATTCGTGCTTTATCTCTGTTACTGTATCTTCCACTTTCTGTGCATGTATGAGCAATAGCACGGAATTGAGCTTGCCTTCTAAAACCGCTTTATCCCGGCTATCCGCGAGCAGCATCCGTACCCCTGCTCTTACCACTTCCGAGCGGCCAGAAAAGCCAAGCTCATTTTGTAGTTTGTCTATTTCATCCAATATCCCTTCGTTTAGTGATATGCTGACTATTGCCATTTTTCGTGCCTTGTTTTGTTTTGTTTTGTTTTGCTTTGTACGTGCGAATGACTATTAATAAACTCTATATAAATAGGCCCTAAATAATATTAACAATTTGTTTAAAAGCTATTAATCCCTATTACTAAACCAGTCTAGCTGTAAAGGTGAAGAGGCAAAGATGGAAAAGCGAAGAGGGATATTAGTTGTAATGCTGTTTGCTGTCATCTGCATAATCGTCGTGAGTGCCACGTACATTCACACTAACCCTGATAGAGGCAGAGTAGCAGATGAAGAAGCAATAGGGGTGGTTGTGACTATACTACCACAAGCGGATTTCGTGCATCAAGTAGCAGGCGACAAAGTGAGGGTTACGGTCATGGTACCGCCGGGAGCGAGTCCTCATACATATGAACCAACACCGGGTCAGTTAATGGAAGTCAGCAAGGCGAGGATATACTTAAAAGTAGGCTCGGGCGTGGAATTCGAACAGACCTGGCTGGACAAGATTATTGGTGTCAATCCCGAAATACAGGTCGTTAACTGCTCTTACGATATTACAAAACAGGGAAAGGACCCGCATATCTGGAATTCACCTAACAATGCCAAAATTATGGTTACGAATATCTGCAATGGACTTGTCGCGTTTGACCCCGGCAATGATACTTTTTATACCGCAAACCGCGATAATTACTTGCAAGAGCTCGATACGCTCGACACGTACATCCACGATAGGCTGGCCAAAAACGCTACAAACCGAGTATTTATGATCTACCATCCCGCATTTGGGTATTTCGCTAAGGACTATAATCTAACGCAAATAGCGATTGAACATAAAGGGAAAGCGCCAACCCCAAAAGTGATCCGGGATTGTATTGATAACGCGCGGGACTACAACTTGTCGTATGTTTACGTGGCACCACAATATGCAACAGAAGATGCTGAAGCGATTGCACGCGAGATTGGCGGGCAAACAGTCTTTATAAACCCTATTCCGCGTGATTATATCGCAAATATGCGCAATGTAACAACTTCTCTCGCGATAGAACTGGAATGATTAATTATGCCGCACGAAAGTACAATAGTAAAGTTAGAAGATGTAGGAGTACAGTTTAGTGGTGTGCCGGTACTTGAAGAGGTAAACCTCTCGATAAAGCAGCATGACTTCCTTGGTATAATAGGGCCCAACGGTGGCGGTAAAACTACCTTGCTCAAAGTCATGCTCGGCTTGGTGAAGCAAAATAGCGGAAACGTCACAGTTTTTGGTGATACGCCCAAAAGGAAGAGGCGATGGATTGGCTATGTACCACAACACAGCATTTTCGACCATGATTTTCCGGTAAACGTCTGGAACGTGGTGTTGATGGGACGTTTAGGCAATATGAGGCGGTTTAAACGCTATAGTGATGAAGATAAGAAGCTTGCGCATGATGCTCTGGCGACAGTGGAGATGCTCGATTTTAAAGATTTGCAAATCGGTGCACTGTCCGGTGGGCAGCAACAGCGTGTGTTCATCGCGCGTGCGCTGGTGACCGAGCCGAAACTGCTCCTGCTGGACGAGCCGTTAGCAAGTGTAGATTCTCCGATGCAGACCGAGCTTTATGAACTCTTTGAGAAACTGCGGCAGCGAATGGCGGTTGTTCTGGTATCGCATGACATCAGTGCCGTCTCAATTTACGTGGACAAAATTGCATGTCTTAACCGTAGGCTGTTCTACCATAACACAAAAGAGGTGACAGCGGAAGACCTTGAAGCCACTTATCAATGCCCCGTAGAGATAATAGCGCATGGTGTGCCACATAGAGTATTAAGGGAGCACAGGCGATAACGTATATCCACTCTTTGGTAAAGCGTGCTTTTGTTGTTTTTTATATGTAATAAGAAAGATAGTTTTGTTCAGAGCGCAAGAGTGAAGGGAAGAAAAAGAGGTGGATGATAAATGATTAAGAGGAGAAAACCGAAATTCGCAAGATATGGCTGGTGGAAGAAGAAGAAGCTGAGTAAAAGCTGGAGAAGACCGCGAGGGCATGATAACAAGATGCGCGCGCATGTATCCGCGAAGGGTGCAATGGTGCAAGTGGGCTACCGAAGGAAGAAAGAGGATAGAGGATTACATCCTTGTGGAATGCGGGAAGTGCGTATATTCAATACGAATGACCTTGCCAAGGCGGTGCCGGGCGAAATAGCCGTACGGGTAGCATCAGGAGTCGGCGGGAGAAAGAGGGAACAGATAGAAGAAGAAGCGGCAACACTGGGCATAAAAGTGCTCAATCCTAAATATTAGACCAATAATGTAAACCCATGCCAAAACGAGCACCCGACCCAATTACAGAAGATGAGCTGAATAAAATCCTGGATGCTGCCATCGTGAGTGAACGTGACTATTTAATACTACGGCTACTTGCGCGGACGGGTATCCGTATAGGGGAGCTTTATGGCGTCCATAAGCAGGGTACGTGGATGTATGGGATACAAAAGAAGGATATTGATTTCCAAAACAAGAGGCTGTGGGTATATTCACTGAAGCAGAGGAAATATGTACGGCGGGAGGTACTCGTGGACGATGCCACTATCGGGCTTTTGAAGCGGTACACGGCGCAGATGACGCCCGAAGATCACGTCTTCAGAAATGTCTCGTACAGACAGATTCAGAGGTTGCCGAAGAAGTATGCTCAGCAGATGGGCATCGAGAAGAACGTTTCGTGCCATTCCTTTCGTCATTTCTTTATCACGAATTCATGGCGAAAAGGGATTGATATTGCCCGGCTTCAGCACCTCGCGGGTCATGCTGACTTGAAGACTACGATGATATATACGCATGTGACGACCGAGGATGTAGAGAAGAAATATCGAGAGATTTACGAAGGATAATTTTTATTCACTAAAAAGAAGTGCGGTGCACCGATCATGCCGCCCCGTAATGAATGTGGTAGCAGCCACCGGCGGAATGCCGGGCAGGGGAGTAGGTGTAGACCGAAGTGACGCTAAGTGTATTCATCACTGGGG
>Ga0255453_1014_pt1 | contig 19865 bp, 17 predicted proteins | sample ANMaggQLBNCT01G4_FD_182628 | JGI IMG/M metagenome (GOLD analysis project Ga0255453, IMG submission 182628) | Sediment cell enrichment communities from methane seep in Santa Monica Basin, California, United Staets - ANME aggregate JGI... | ecosystem: Environmental > Aquatic > Marine > Cold seeps >...
GGATTTCAGTGCGGCACAGGGCGAGCTTATAGGTGTTATCGGTCCGAACGGCTCGGGCAAGACGACTTTGTTGCGGGCAATCAGCCGTATCTTAAGACCGAAAGTAGGCACGATTTTATTAGATGACCGAGACATATTGAAGATGAAGGACCGGGAGTTTTCACGTAATTTCGCTGTTGTACCGCAAGATACGGCTGTTAATTTCGACTTCTCTGCTCTGGACGTCGTGCTTATGGGTCGGAATCCACATCTTGGTCGGCTGGAGCTGGAAACCGATAAAGACCTGTCAATAGCGAAACGGAGCATGGAGCTTACTAACTGCTGGCATCTGTCAGAAAGACCGATTACGGAATTGAGCGGGGGCGAGCGACAGCTTGTTATAATCGCGCGAGCGTTAACGCAAGAGCCCCGGGTTTTACTGCTGGATGAGCCTACTTCTCATCTTGACATAAATTATCAAATCGAGATAATGGAGCTTCTGAAGCGGTTGACCACGCAGGAGGGTTTGATAGTAATAGCAGTAATCCACGACCTAAATTTAGCTGCACAATATTGCGACCGTTTAATATTGCTGCACAAGGGCGGAATCGCGGCTGCGGGTACACAAGAAGAGGTATTGACAGCGGCTAACATAAAGAAAGCATTTGGTGCGAACGTTATAGCAAAACGACATGCGTTAACTAACCTCTGCTACGTGTCTCCTGTGCCATCACATTTAAAAAGCAGCGCGAGTGCAAATGAGGCTAAAGCCACGATTCATCTGATATGTGGCGGTGGCGAAGGCGCATTGTTAATGCACGTGCTCACGGCGAAAGGCTACAAAGTGACTGCGGGTGTGGTGAACCTGCTGGATACCGATTATGAAGTTGCACAGCTCTTGAACATTCAGATAGTGACCGAAGCACCGTTCTCACCGATTTCGGATGATGCGTTTCAGGCGCATTTGAATTTGATTGACGAAGCGGATGTCGTTGTGCTATGCGGTATCCCGGTGGGTTTCGGTAATTTGAGGAACCTGGAAGCGGCAGAAGCGGCGTTGAAAATGTGCAAATCCGTACTTGTGCTGGATGCTAATGGTGTAGGGGCACGAGATTTCACGGGTGGAGACGCTACAAAACGGATCAATGAGCTGAAGACCAAAGGTGCATTGCCAGTTATGACTCAAGTAGAAATGCTTGAGAAGCTTAAACTTATACAGGACAGTGTGGCTAAAGTGGTAACTGCACGTTCCAAAACATAACTTAAGACTACAAAATGCAACGAGAATATAAGAGACACGGCTTTTTCTGTTTTGCGCCTCAGGACAGTGGAACCCGGGAACTAAGGTGCTTGAAGCCAGGTGAATCAGAAATAAACACCCTTTGTAGGGTCCTGGAAGTTTCGACAAAAACGATGAGGACAAAAGAAGGCAAACAAAAAGTTGTTCTTACAGGTGTAATTGCCGATTACACCGCGAAACTGCCGTTTGTTGCGTGGTCGCAGGCGCGAATGGTGAAGAATAAAGTAGTACGGATAGAGAACTCTTATGTGAAGGTGTGGAAAGGACTACCAACGCTGTATATCGGTAAAAAAACGCAATTGCACGAGCAGGCGATAGATTTTCCGGGTTATGCCGAATTGAGAAAGCCGAAGAAGAGGACGATAAAAGAGATAGTCGATTGCTGCGGTGCATTTGATGTGATAGTAGAAGGCGATATTGTATCAAGTCCAGCGGAGGAACATAAAAACAGAAGCGTGTTAGATGATGGTACCGGCGCGGTATATCTGGATTCAGGTGCGAATAGAACGGATATTTCGTTTGGCACGCCGATAAAGATCCGGGGCAATGTAGTAGCGGAATCGGAAGGAGAATATGTATTGATAGCGGAAAAGGTTAAAGTAACGGGCGGCGAGTTTGTAATACGAGAGATGAAGAACTTTTTGTCCCGGTACAATTGACGTAACTGCAAATCAAACGCTTTTTATGTGTGGACACGTATTAACATGATATTAGTATGGTGGATACAGGATGAGAGTCACGATATTAGGCGGTGCCGGGGGTATGGGGCAATGGTTTGCCGGTTTTTTCAAAGATAACGGTGCTGAAGTTAAAATAATAGATAAAAGCGCAAAAACTGAGGCGATAGCAGAAGAAATAGGTGTGCAGTTCTTGAATACCGATATTTCAGAGCTGCCCGACGAATCGCAAACAGAAAGAATTGTGGATACTGACGTGTTGCTTTTAGCGGTGCCCATAGACTTGACTGGAGCTGTAATCGAGCGTGTAGGGCCGAAAATGCGTGACGGGTCGTTGTTGATGGACATAACGTCCGTGAAGAAAGTGCCGGTAGAGTTGATGTGCCGGGTTACAAACGAGTGTGTGGAAGTATTAGGGACACATCCGCTATACGGGCCTTCTGCGAAGAGTATGCGGGGTCAAACGGTTATATTCGTGCCGGTAAGGAAAGGTACGTTATACGAGCGTGTATACAAGATGTTTGAGCGTAACGGTGCGAAGATAGAGATATTGACGGCTGAGGAGCATGACGAGGTGATGTCGGTCATCATGGGGTTGACACATTTTGTTCTTATTGCGTTTGGCGTTACGGTAAAGGAGCTTGAGTTTGATGTTGGAGGGTCACGGAAGTTCATGAGTCCAATGTACGAGATTATAACGGATTTCGTTGGTCGGATATTGCATCAGGACCCGCGTCTGTACGCAATGATGCAGACGAATTTCGAGATGGGTGCGGTACACGCGACTTTTTTGGCGTGTGCTAAGCGGTTACAAGAGTTGGTTGCGGCGGGTGATCTGGATGCTGTTATGGCTGAGATGGCGGCGGCGAAGACGCATTTTGGGGATACGGAAAGGGCAATGGAGGATTCGGATGGGGTTCTTGAGGAAAAGATAAATCGTAGTTGTGAGAACCACGAGAGTGCACACGATTAGCACAGAAGGGCTAAAATGGGGTGGATACAAATAAAAAAGATAAATATGGAAAGGGGATTTTCCCCTATTTGAAGTCTATTCAATCTATGATAACCGAATCGCCGGTATCCAGTTGTCATAAGTGTGACCGTTCGCATCAGTAAACTCATCGCAAGTAATAGTTCCGCCTATTGCGTCTGTGTAGTTATGCACATGTATTATCTGCGGATACGAACCCGTTTCTATAACGTAACGGTATTCCCGACCTTCCTTTAGGGTAACAGAAGGCGTAATTGTTATGTTCTGCCAGTCGTGCTGGTAACCGGACCAGTTGCCGCTTGCTTTCAAAGCATCGTTTTCGTATAGCTTTATTGACTTGGTATGCCCGCCAGTGCCAGCACAAGGATATGTGTACATTTTGCTAACCACGATGTCAACGGAAGGTTTTATTTTACCTTCATGTCTGCCCGAGAAGCTCGGATATGGGTTGGCTGATGCTCCGGTATCAAAAATAGTTTCTACTAGCAGAAAATCCTCGAAAGATGCCATCAGTGGATAATTGTCGCTATCTGTATCTATATTATAGGGCGTATCATCGATTCCGTCGTTATTACTGTCGCTTCCCATGTAGTTGCCCCAATGGTTGCCCAAGTAGTTCTCGTAAGTTTTTCTTTTGTAAAAGTATGTTATTTTTTCGGTTGAGTTCCAGATGTTGGTTGAATTCCCGGAATATAAATTAACGTTGTTGCTTATGAAATTGTTGAGATAGATGTTGTTGCTGATGGTATTCTCAACGTAGATGCCGTCGAAGTTGTTACTGACTTTGTTGCCTTTGATGGCGTTGCTGTTGGAGTAATTGATAAGAAAAAGACCCTCAATATTGTTGCATACAATGTTGCCTACAATAGTGTTGGCGCTTGATCCTTCGAGGTCGATCCCGAATATATTGTTGCTGACTTTGTTGCCTTTGATGACATTGCTATTGGCGTTGTTGACAAGGAAGATGCCCTCGGAGTTGTTGCTTGCATTATTGCCTGCAATACTGTTGTTGCTTGATTGATTGAAGGCGATGCTGACTATATTTTCACTTATGCTATTGTTCTCTATGCTTGAGTTATTGGTGTTGCGGAAACCAATACCTACGAAGTTGTTTGTGAACGTTAAATCTTTTATCGTGATGCGGTCGCAGTTGATACAATAAACTGTTCCTGCATTTGAAGACGAATTGATTACAATGCCAGAAGCGCCATTGAGGTAGTAAATTGGTTTTCCATCCACAAGGTTGCTGATGTCTGCATCGTTATAAAAGTCAGAAGTGCTATCACCTTCAACACCAAAGTTGTAGAGATTACCTGTCATCAAATTATTCCTTAGAGTATTATTGCCGGAATACTGCAGGTGGATGCCATAGTAGCTATTGTTGCGGGCATTATTGCCAGTAATGGTATTACTACCAGATTCGTAGAGAACTATGCCAGCTTGATTGGTGCTAAGGTAGTTGTTCTGTATTTTTGAGTTACTGGTGTTGGTGAAAACGATACCTGCGAGGTTGTTTGTGAAAGTTAAATCTTTTATCGTGATACTGTCGCAGTTGATACAATAAACTGTTCCTGGATTTGAAGATGAATCAATGACGTCACCAAAAGCGTCCACAAGGTAGTAAATTGGTTTTCCATCCACAAGGTTGCTGATGTCTACATCGTTATAAAAGTCAGAAGTGCTATCACCTTCAACACCAAAGTTGTAGAGATTGCCCGTCATCAAATTATTACTTAAAGTAGTATTGCCAGAATCCAACAATAAGATGCCAATATCACCATTATTTGTGGCGTTATTGCCATCAATGATGTTACTGCTGGAACACTCTAAATGGATGCCGTTTTGGCTGTTGTTTGAAGCATTATTCCCGATTATTTTATTGTGTGTGGAACAGTTGTTTAAAAAAATCCCACATCCTTCATTCAAAAACGCATTATTGTTTGAAATTATGTTCTGACTCGAGTCTATCAGATATATACCATGTACGTTGTTTGAAACAATATTGTTAGTCAGCGTGCTGTTATTAGATTTGGAGTGCTCTATTCCAAAAAGACCACCTTGACAGTTTAGTCCGGAAATAGAAACGTTATCAGCAGTAATGATTATACAAGGTAGAGAAGTATCGACTGATTGTATTATGGCTTTCCCACTTGGTGCATTGATGGTTAGTGGTTTATTTATTATTAAGTTCTCGTTATAAGTCCCCGTGGGAACTTCTATTGTGTCTCCGGGCATTGCTGCTTCCACAGCTCCCTGTACAGTGCGATATTCCATGGGAACTCTGATCTGTTTGGGAATGTGTGTTTTTAATTTAACAAGATAGAGCTTGTTTGCGATATTATCTTCTGGCCATAGTAGAGGATGCTGTGGATAATGACTTTCATATATATCCAGGCGTTTAACTATTCTTGGATAAGTGTAATCATATAATTCTCTAACAGAAATCTTGTCATCACCATCCTTGTCCGCGGCACCCCACAGTCCTTGTACAACATAATAAGTAAATAGGCCATTTTTCAAATCATAAAAGACTTGGCCTACTTCATTAATCCTGCCTGATGCAAAAACCACGCAATTCGCTTTTTCGAGATCGCGGGCAAAACCATCGGGCTCATGCACTTCTTCTATTTGAAATGGTGTGAGAACTCCTCCTGTATAGCAAGCATCTAAAATCGCAGCGACTTTCTGCGCTTTCACCTCACCAATCCATTCTTCAAGCTCGTCATCTAATATTGTCTCATTGTAATAAGTACGTAGTGACTCGTCTAAACCGTCAAGCTCATCACCATTATCATCTATTGACTGCTCTCCATGTCCTGAGAAAAAGAATAAACAGGTATCCTCGGTATTCGCATTATTTGCCATCCATAGTATCGCATCCCTGATATTTGCCTTCGTTGCACTTTCGTTAACTAAAAGTCGGATATGGTTCGCATTCCAGTTTTCTGATGCCATAGTCAGCACATTGTACATATCCTCGGCATCATGATCTGCATATAAAGAATTACCTCCTACTATAACAGCCCAGTATTCCTCTTCCGAGGACCCAAGCTGTTTTCCTGAGTTACTAATAGCGGCTACGGAATCAGAGGAGTTATTCAGTTGTACTACCGACTTCCACAGAGGATTTACGACTCCATTTTCATTGGCAAATCCATTATAAGCTTATACTCAGGTCGCAAGTACTTGTCGTAACCACAACATCCGGGGTTGACTCGCAGAATTCGCAGGAGTTAACATAATGCGGTTCCACAATGTATGCGGTTCCAATGCTTACGAACGTTGCGATTAGAACCAAACAGACGATTACACAAAATTTCACATTGTTCCTATCCCTTATCGTTTTCCTTGCGCCTCCTAAATGAATATTCATACTTCACCGCACTATAAAAATATTCGGGTGTCTATAAAGAAAGGGGATACCCCCTTGTTGTCTATTTTATTCTAATCTAATCGCTGGTATCCAGTTGTCATAAGTGCGACCGTTCGCATCAGTAAACTTATCGCAACTAATAGTTCCACCTGTTGCAGCCTGGTATTCCGGCACATGAATTATCTGCGGATACGAACCCGTTTCTATCACGTAACGGTATTCCCGACCTTTCTTTAGCGTAACCGAAGGCGTAATTGTTATGTTCTGCCAGTCGTGCTGGTAACCGGACCAGTTGCCGCTTGCTTTCAAAGCATCGTTTTCGTATATCTCAATAGACTTGGTATGCCCGCCAGTACCAACGCAAGAGTAGGTGTACATTTTGCTAACCTCGATGTCCCCGGACGGTATGATTTTACCTTCGTGTGTGCCCTGGATACTCGGGTAAGTGCCTGTGCCTGTGTCGAAGACAGAAGATGCAGATGCGAAGTAACACTCCCATTGCAGCATCAGCGGATAGTTATCCTGTTCAGAATCAATGCTGTAAGACGTATCGCCAATACCATCGTCATCAGAATCGTTGCCTGTGTAACCGTTCCAGTAATTGCCCATGCAGCTCGTGTATTGTGTATTGCGGTAAGTGTAGCTTATTTTCTGTGTCGAGTTCCAGACGTTGCTTGAATTCTGAGAATAGACATTTTGGTCGTTCTTAAAATTGTTCAGGTATATGACATTGTCAGACGAGGATTGGAGATAAATCCCGGGGTTGTAACTATTCGAAATAGTGTTCCTGGTAATCACAGAACCCGTAACACCGTATATATGTGCACCATAACTTCCACTGTTGCTTATCTCGTTTTCTTTTATGCTTGCTCCTACCTCCGGCATATAACAATAAAGCCCTGTTCCTGAATTGCTGTCAATCCGGTTGTTTGTAATCTCGGCACGCTTTGCTTTTGCTAATTGAATGTACAACCCGTGACCTGCATTATTTCTTATAACGTTATTCGCAGCCACTGCTTTTCCACTGGCATAACCCAATACACCCCCGCCATTGTTCTTAATCGTGCTATTCTTGAGTATGAAGTCCTCGCCGGATTCAAAATATATCCCGTAATCTCCATTCTCTTTTATCGTAACGCTTTCTGCACAGAGGTCCGAGTTTGTAGCGTTGATTCCGTATCTCTTTGCATTCTGTACTGTAAAAGGTTCTTTAATTGTTAGATTGGAGCAGGAACAAAGATATAAACCATCGTTCTCTGCCACACCGTCAATACTCATATTCGTGATTGCCGCGTCCGTAACGCCGTTCAGAATCACCCCGAATTTGCCGCTGTTGCTTATCACGTTATCCTGTATTGTTGCTTTCCCTCCTTCCGCTTTTATGCAACATCTAAGCCCTGTTCCGGAATTGCTGTCAATCTGGTTGTTTGTAATGGTTGCACGCCTTAGAGGTAACAGTTGAATATTCAACCCGCAGCCCAAATTATCCCGTATTACGTTATTCTCTGCCACTGCATTTCCATTGGCATAACTCAGGAATGTCACACCACCCTCTTTATTGTTCTCGATTGTGCTATTCATGAGCGTGAAGTCATTGCCGGTATCAAAATATATCCCGTATCCACCATTTTCTTTTATCGTGACTCCCTCAACATAGAAGTCAGAACCGGATGCGTTGATCCCGTGTCGCTTTGCATTCTGTATTGTCCCGGATTCTTTAAGTGTTATATTTGTGCTCTGATCAATACGTAATCCATCGTTCTCAGCCGCGCCGTCAATAGTCATGTTCGTGATTACAGAATCTTTAACGCCGTGAATATAAACGCCGTAGCACCCGCTGTTGCGTATCACGTTATCTGCTATGGCAGCTCTTCCTGCTACTCCGGTTTGCACATAGCATCTAAGCCCGGTTCCGGAATTGATGTCTATCAAGTTGTTTGTGATCGCGGCACGTTTTCCTTGTGCCAGTTGAATATTCAGCCCGTAACCCAAATTATTTGTTATAACGTTATTCGCGGCTACTGCATTTCCACTGGCGTAACCCGGGAATGTCACACCACCTTCTTTATTGTTCTCGATTGTGCTATTCTTGAGCGTAAAGTCCTTGCCTGTATCAAAATATATCCCGTATTCACCATTTTCTTTTATCGTGACTCCCTCAACATAGAAGTCAGAACCGGATGCGTTGATCCCGTGTCGCTTTGCATTCTGTATTGTACAGGATTCTTTAAGTGTTATATTTGTGCTCTGATCAACACGTAAACCATCGTGCTCAGCCGTGCCGTCAATAGTCATGTTCGTGATCACAGAGTCTTTAACGCCGCGTATATAAACGCCGTAGCACCCGCTGTTGCGTATAACGTTATCGGTGATTGCCGCTCTTCCTGCTACTCCGTTTTGCACATAACATCTAAGCCCGGTACCTGAATTGATGTCAATCAGGTTGTTTGTGATTACGGCACGTTTTCCTTGTGCCAGTTGAATATCCAGCCCGTAACCCGAATTATTTCGTATTACGTTATTCTCCGCAACAGCATTTCCATTGGCGTAACCCGAGAATGTCACACCACCGCCATTGTCCCTGATCGTGCTATTCTTGAGCGTGAAGTCTGTACCGGATTCAAAGTATATCCCGTATTCACCATTGTTTCCAATCGTAACATCATCAGCGCAGAAGTCAGAATTCGAGACGTGGAATCCGTATCCCTTCGAATCGTAAATAGCCATGTTCATAATCACAGAATCTTTAACGCCGTGCATATAAGCACCATCTCCTCCACTGTTGCGTATAACGTTATCTGCTATGACTGCACCTCCTCCTCCTCCTGCTACTCCGTTTTGTATATAGCATCTAAGCCCGGTTCCGGAATTGCTGTCAATCAGGTTGTTTGTGATGGCTGCACTCTCTGCTTGTGCCAGTTGAATATTCAGCCCGTGACCCGAATTATTTGTTATTACGTTGTTCTCAGCCACAGCATTGCCATTGGCGTATCCAAAGAAGGTTAGACCACCGCCATTGTTCATAATCGTGCTATTCTTGAGTGTGAAATCCTTGCCATTATCAAAGTATATCCCGTAATTATTATTGTCTTTAATCGTGACGCTCTCAGCGTAGAGGTCCGAACCTGAGGCATAGTATCCGTATCCACCTGCATTTTGTATTGTAAAGGGTTCTTTAATCGTTATGTTGGAACAGGATTTAAGCCATAAGCCATCCCCCGCCGCGCCGTCAATAGTCATGTTTGAGATTATAGCGTTTTTAACGCCGTATATATGGACTCCCTGGCCCCCACTGTTGCGTATCACATTATCCTTTATGGTTGCTTCTCCACCTACTCCGTTTTGTATAGCACAACCGAGCCCTGTTTCTGAATTGGAGTCAATCAGGTTGTTTGTGATGGTTGCATGCTTTGTTTGTGCAAGCCGAACATACAACCCATGACCCGCAACATTATTTCTTATGACATTGTTCTCAACCACGGCATTTCCTTTGGCGTGTTCCGAGAAGGTTACACCACCGCCATTGCTCTCGATCGTGCTATTCGTGAGTGTGAATTCTTTACCTTTACCAATGTATATCCCGTATTCACCATTTTCTTTTATCGTGACGCTATCAGCATATAAGTTGGAACCGACAGTGTGGATCCCATATTTATCTGAACCACGGATTGTTAATCCGATTATGCTTGCATCTTTCGTCACAACAAAAACAGCGTCATCTGTATTTCTGGCTTGAACGCTGCAGTTGGTACTTCCATACTCAGACCGGATTGTTAACTGTTTGTTCACCACCACATTTTCTTCGTATGTGCCGTCCCTTATTATTATTGTCTCTCCGGCAGTTGCATTATCCACGGCCCATTGAATTTTAGTATATTTATCGGGCACAAAAATGGTATCTGCGGAAGCGCATCCAATGCTTAGCGCCACCGCTGCGAATAGAACCACAAATGCTAATATCATAAATTTCATTTTGCCTTTTATCACGACCACAACTTGATCGCAGGTATCCAGCCGGTATATTCATTCCCGTTTGCTGCGATAAACTTATCGCACGTAATAGTTCCACCGGTTACGTTCACGTACTCAGACTCATGAATTATCTGCGGATACGAACCCGTTTCTATGATGTAACTGTATTCCTTACCAGCCTGTAGCGTGACAGAAGGAGAAAGAGCTATGTTCTGCCAATCCCCCTGGTAGCCGTTCCAGGTGCCGCTGGTTTTTATTTTGTCGTTTTCGTATAGCTTGATAGACTTGGTATGCCCGCCAGTGCCAGCGCAGGAGTAGGTGTATAAATCGCTAACCACGACGTCATAGGACGGTTTTATTTTGCCTTCGTGTCTGCCCATGATGCTCGGGTAAGTGCCTGCACCTGTATCGAAGATGGGATATGCAAGTACCGTGTAGTCCTCACAGGGTTGCATCAGCGGACAGTAATCTGCGCCGTAAGATGTATCGCCAATACCATCGTTATTTGTATCTTTTCCGGTGTACTCACTCCAGTAGTTGCCAATGTAGTTCGTGTATTGCTTGCTGTTGTAAGTATAAAGTATTAATCGGGTTGTATTCCAGATATTGCTTGAACCCACCGAAAAAATGTCATTCGTGTTGTCTATGAAATTATTGAAACAGATTTGGTTATTGTTGGACTCCATAAGAGCGATGCCGTTGTGGTTGCTGCTGACGTTATTGCCTCTAATTATGTTGTTGATGGAATTGCCAAGGTTAATACCGCAATAGTTGTTAATGACTGTATTGTTTGAGATCAGACAATCTTCTGTTTCCCACAGCTCGACACCAACGTTTGTATTAGCTAATTCCAGATTCTCTACTGTGATATTAGTGCAATTTACAAGTATAACCTGCCCGGCATTTGTAATCTTTTTATCGGCGGTCTCTTCAAGATAAACCAGGGGCTTACCATTTACTGTATTGTCTTTCACAACGTTTTTATAGGCTGATGAAACAACAAGACCATCATTTGTAAAGGTATTCCCAGAAATGTCGTTGTTGCTGGAATAAAGGAGGGAGATACCGTCTCCGTTGTTACTGATGGTATTGCTGGAAATAGTATTGTTGCTGGAAACCTCGAGGGCGATACCGTCTTCGTTGCTACTGACAGTATTGCCGGAAATAGTGTTGATGCTAGAACCGATGAGGGCGATACCCTCTTCGTTGTTGTTACCTGCAGCGTTGCCGGAAATAGTGTTGTCGCTGGATAAAGAGAGGACGATGCCGGACCAGTTGTTGTTGCTGATAGTATTGTCGGAAATAGAGTTGCTGCTGCTGTAATTCCAAAGGCGAATGCCATCATGGTCATTGTTACTGGCATTGTTATCTATAATGTCATTGTTCATAGAATTCTCGAGGTGGATACCCATGTACGTATTAGTATTAGCCTTGTTATCTTCTATTATATTCTCGTTTGAACTCCAGAGTGCAATACCTGTAACCTGATTAGTGTTTGCAACGTTATTTTGTATCTTATTGTTGTTTGATGCATTTAATGAAATCCCATTGTGGGTATTGCTTGAAACGTCATTGTCGGTTATCGTGTTGTCGTGTGACTCTGTGAGGTGGATGCCGTTACCGTTCCAGGTATTTGAGACGTTATTATAGGTAATTTGATTGTCAGAGGAACCGTAGTTCAATGAAATCCCCCACTGTTCGTTAGCTAACACGTCATTGTTATAAATTGTGTTTCGAGTCGCGTTAAAAATAGAGATACCCTGATAGTTGCCAGAAATGTTATTGTACGAGATATTACAGTAATTTGCCTCAAGGACAAGAATTCCACATACATTAGATGCTTCTTCTATTGTGAACCCGATTAGGTTCACGTGGTCCGTGTGAATCCTGCAACCATATTCACTCACCGCGTGAATAAACGTGGAATCAGCACCATTTTTTGATTGAATAGTTAATCGCTTCTCCACGCTTATGCTTTCGGTGTATGTACCGTCATGAACGATGATAGTATCGCCTGCGGTAGCATTGTATATCGCCATCTGGATTGAATGATTACCGGGATAGACATCATGCGTTGCTGCGGATGCTGTTCCGATGCTTACACACGCCAAAGTAGCGAATAAAACGGCAAATACAACTGCTTTTTCAAATTTTCGTATTCTTATATTCATCTTTTTCTTTCACCTCATTACCCTTTATTCTGCTTTGTTCTATATAAGTCACTCTGTTTGTTCACAGATAGCAACCCGGTTTTTGATTGTATATGAAGTACAAGTTCTAACTATTTAGGACGCAGATTCACACGGATTCACACGGATTTGAGTTCTTCTGCGTTCATCTGCGTGAATCGGTGTCAATACTTAATTTTAGTTGAATTTTATGCTTTCTTGACAGGCTAAGTGGAAGCAACAATTGATGAGAAACGGTATTCTCAAAACTCCGTAGGGTCGGTTATCTTACCGGTAATAGCAGAAGCTGCAACCACCGCCGGATTCGCTAAGTACACCTCCGAATCCTTGTGCCCCATCCGCCCGATGAAGTTCCGGTTCGTAGTGCTCACGCAGCGTTCACCCTTTGCGAGCACGCCTAAATACCCGCCCAGACATGCACCGCATGTGGCGCTACAGACAAAAGCATCAGCTTCTAGGAATATCTGGATTAAACCTTCCTCTATCGCTTGCTTGAATATCTGCTCACTTGCAGGTGTCACAATCATCCGCACGCCAGGATTAACAGTTTTGCCTTTTAATATCGCAGCAGCCACACGTAAATCTTCGATTCTACCGTTTGTGCACGACCCTAAATACGCCTGGTCAATAGAAACGTCCAGTTCACAGGCAGGCACGGTATTATCGGGCGTGAACGGTTTTGCAACCGTAGGCACAATCTCAGAAGCGTCATACTCGAATACATCTTCGTAGTCGCTATCGGTATCGGCATAAACCGGTTCATACTCGCCGCGTACTCGACCCTTGAGGTACTCGAATACCTTATCGTCAGGCGGAATGATACCAGCTTTTGCTCCTGCTTCTATCGCCATGTTCGATATGGTTATCCTATCCGCGAGCCCCAAATTGTTTATCGTGGTACCATAAAACTCTTGCGATTTGTATAACGACCCGGAAACGCTAATGTCACCGATGATATGCAGGATTATGTCCTTGCCCATCACGTATTTATTCAACTCGCCGTCCACCACAAACTTCTGTGTTGTCGGTACCTTGAACCATAACCTGCCGGTAGCCATAGCCGCTGCGGCTTCCGTGGACCCGACACCGGTAGAGAACGCGCCCAGAGCGCCATAAGAGCATGTATGTGAATCCGCACCTATTATCAACCTACCAGGAGCCGCGAATCCGTCTTCTATCATTACCTGGTGGCATACTCCGCCTTTTCCTATCTCGTAATAGTTTACGATACCATATTTCCGTGCATAGTCCCGTAAAGCTTTCGCCTGTTCCGCAGAAGCTACATCCTTGTTCGGTACGTAATGATCCTGCACCACTACCACTTTCTCTTGCTGCATCGCACGTTCAAGCTCCTCGAATACTTCAAATGCGGGCACGCCTGTCACGTCGTTCACCATTACGTAGTCCACTTCTCGTTCCACGATCTCTCCTGCTTTTCCCGTCAGTATCTTTTCCGCTATAGTCGCCATTTTTTTTCAAACCCTCTTCATTTAGTTCTTATGCTAAAATTTATGCCGCGTATGCGACACTACTTTATCCGCACCATTAATCCATTCACAAGATCCAGCGGAATCGCTATTTCGCCTGTCAGTCCGGCATTCATAGAAACCCAGGAGTTTAATGCCGTACAAAGTGTTAATATTTTATTTTCGTCCCGTGTCTTTTCGATAATCGCTGCGATGACCTCTTCTGAATTGGTAATCCGTATTCCGTACACGGTTTCGATCACGTGTATTTGCGCTTTTGCCCGTGCTTTTGCTTCTTCGGTGTTCATGTATAATTTGTGAATGGGGTCACGGCTATAAACTTTTTTCTGTTTGTACCCCATTTTTTGTGGGTTTGCTGTTTGTTCTCGTTCTTTATTCAAATTTAACAAGATTCGTGAGTCATAATTGTAATCCTGTAATCGCTTGCTTGTCGTACACCTCTGGTAACTCTATCGTGTTTTGGTTGTTTTTGTGTCCGTAAACCCATTTCCTATTTGTATAGCTCTCCTATGGCTATAACCGTAGTTGTCATCCCGACTTTAGCAAAGCTTTCTTCCTGTTATTTCGGTGGGTGTTGCAACCACAAGTCACGCAAAACACAGAGTAGCTACAGTAGGATGTTATGGGTATTTCCCGTCTGTGGTGGTTCCGCGAAGTGAAGAAGAATTCGCAGTAACCGCACATGTATGGTAATGAGTAATGGTAATGGTAATGAGTAATGGTAATGAGTAATGGTAATGAGTATTGCGTTTTGCCACACGCAAAAAAATTAAGATGTATTCAATTTATATCAAAGTAACATAACCTGTTAGGCACAAGCATAACCTATGAGAAGCTTCTCGCACGAAAGGTTAAAGGAGCCGAAAGGCATGAAAATATTCAAAAGGGGGTTAAGAAAGTGATTGAAAAGCACGAAAAAGGAGAAGAAAAGAATGCGTTTGTAGGGGCATCAAGGCTAAATGATTTGCTGAAAGACCGGATTATATATTCTGGCGGGGGACGGTGAGGTGAGTGAAACGCATGCCCGAAACCATAACCACATACGAACCCGACAACTCGCTGAAGAAAGGGTATATATCCCTTTTCCGCGAGATATTCAACGAAGTTAAGAATAACAAATGGCTTACCTACCAATTATTCAAACGTGATTTTATTGCTGTTTATAAGCAATCTTTTATCGGTATTTTATGGGTGCTTCTCGTACCTCTTGTCAGTGTCGGCACGTTTATTGTATTGAATCAATCGGGAATATTTAACATCGGCGAGATTGATGTGCCGTATCCGATTTATGCGTTACTTGGCATGGCGTTCTGGCAGTTGTTTGCAACCGGGGTGGTTGCGTGTTCAAATTCGCTTGTAAGCGCAGGGGCAATGCTAACGAAGATCAATTTCTCTAAGAAATCGTTGGTGATTGCTTCTACCGGGCGGTCAATAGTAACATTTCTTATTCAATTCGTTTTTGTGTGTATATTGTTTGTTTGCTATTGGATAGCACCAAGTATAGCGACTTTATTAGTGCCAATCGTGATAATCCCACTCATGCTACTTACGCTTGGGCTTGGCTTTATGTTAGCGCTTTTTAATGGTATTGTGCGGGACATTGGAAACGTACTATCACTACTGTTGACTTTTTTACTGTTCTTGACACCTGTGTTGTACGCGAAACCGACAACCGGAATACTTGCTACTCTTACAAACTACAATCCGTTATATTATTTGGCTTTAGCACCAAGAGACCTTGTACTGACGGGCACGATCTCCGAATGGAACGGCTATTTAATCGCAAGTGTTATATCAGTTATTGTTTTTATAGTGTGTTTGGTTGTATTTCACTTAACGGAGACGAGAGTAGCGGAAAGGATTTAGAGGGCTGCGGAGATGTGGGTAGCAGAAGAGTAGAAAAGAGCGGTATGAACAGGCCAAAAGAATGCCCGGTTTATATCCGCGCGATGAGTCCAACATCAGTTTGAAACAGATTGAGCTTGCCTGATTAACTGTGGAATTCTTGAATACCCTGAAACAATACCGGGCTACATTTATATGTACTAAATCAAAAAGGTTATAGCATGTTAAGCACAAGCATAACCTATAAGGAGCTTCTCGCTCGCTTCAAGAAAGGCCAGAGAAACGGTAACTGGAGAAGACTGAGATTCCTGGACAAAGCACTGTACAGAGCTTCGCTTTGGTACGCGAAACGCAGTGGTAGCATAGTTAACGGAACGCTCGTGGAGAAACTACTGGCTCTTGTTGATCGGTTGAAAGAGACGAAAGGTATGCGCATATTTAAAAGAGGTTTTAAGAAAGCTGTTTTAATGCTTGAAAAAGGCGAAGAAACGAATCTGTTTGTGTGGGCACCTTCGCTAAGGTACTGGTTGAGAGACCCGGACTACATCTTTTGGTTGGGGACGGTGCGGTGAATGGGTGAATCAGTAGCTGAGTGAAAAGAACAGAATGAATGAAGACGCATAAAGATCTGGATATTTGGAGAAAGGGTGTTGATTTAGCAACTGAAATATATAGGCTTACTAAAAGTTTTCCTGAGGACGAGACTTATGGCTTAAGTGCTCAAATGCGAAGAGCGGCGGTTTCCTATCCCCGCAATATTGCTGAAGGTGCAGCGAGTAACTCTAAAGCTGATTATATTCGCTTTACTTATATTGCTTTGGGTTCGTTGTCCAAATTGGAGACACAAGTTCTAATATCAAAAAATTTAGGATATACTTCTGATATTGAAAAATGTTAAATAAAATAGAAATATTACGCAAGATGACGCTCAATTTTATTAAACATTTGAAAGGGCAAAAACAGCAAATGAGTGAGTCTGTAGATGAGAATATAAGTAAGGAATAGACAGGAGAGAAAAGAGGGAAGAAAATGAAAATAGATAAAGATTTAGAAATTCGGGAAAGGCATCTTGATACTCCACAACACAACAACTCTCATCCACTCTTTTCCTTAAAGGCAGAGTGGGTTGCACTCATTGAAGTGGGCACAGGTTTTCATCCTATGCTCGTGGATTTATATCAACGGTGAACATAAAAGTTTAAATTCTTTAAGTGCAAAAGTAAAGTTGATTTTGATGATGCAAAATGAAAACAAAAGCGATATATGAGGGGGATGTTTTGAAGCCGATAGGGAAGATCGATTTGAAGGAGGGCATGAAAGTGGAAATAGAGGTGAAGAAGAAGATTACGGAAAGAACATTTGGTATAATTCAGCTTGAACATGATGAGATTGAAGAAATAATAACGGACACGGAATATGGCTCTTGGTGAGTTATCTGCACTTCTAAGCGGTGAAAAAGTATTCATTGATTCCAATATATTAACGTACCATCTCCTCAATGACCCAGTACATGGAAAGAGATGTAAAGAATTTATAGGGAGAGTGGAGAATAGAGATTTTGAGGGTTTTATTTCTCCAATAATCGTATCAGAGTCTCTCTTCAATTTTATAAAAGCTAATATAGTCAAGGAGTATAGGATAAAACCAAAGGCTGTTGTTTCCTTCTTAAAAGCCAATCCTAAAGCCATCAGCAAGATAGACATTGGAAGTGCATCAGATATATTCAGAGTCTTTTGTATATTGCCCCTTTCCGAGTTCGAGGTTGAAGAGTGCTATAAAGCTATAAAAGGTCATGCTCTGCTAACAAACGATGCTTTTCATGTCGCCACGATGAAAAGGCATGGAATAACAAACATAGCGACAAACGATCCTGACTTCAAGCGGGTGGACTGGTTAAAAGTTTGGAAGCCATGAACATATTGAAAAATGGGTGTAAATGGGTGAGTCAGTGGATGGGTGGAACAGTAAATGAGTGAGTCAGTAAATGAGAAAATGAATAGTACTCATCCTCTCACAAACTCATCCACTCATCCACCTTCTCCCGACATCGCTATCAAAGTAGACCACGTCTCAAAGAAATACTGCAAATCGCTGAAACGGTCTATGGTTTACGGTGTGAAAGACATCGGAAGGAATACGCTGGGCTTAAGTTCTCATTCCGATAATTTGCGGAAAGACGAGTTCTGGGCGGTTGATGATGTCTCTTTTGAAGTGCGAAAAGGTGAGACATTAGGGCTTATTGGGCCCAATGGTTCCGGTAAAACAACGCTTCTTAAGATGCTCAACGGTATTTTCTGGCCCGATAAAGGTAAAATCACTGTTAAAGGCAGAGTGGGCGCACTCATCGAAGTGGGTGCGGGTTTTCATCAAATGCTCACGGGCAGGGAAAATGTATATTATATATCAATGCGGCAATACGGGGGATGGCAAAAGAAGAGGTGGATGAGAAATTCGATGATATTGTGGAGTTTGCAGATATTGGTGACTTTCTGGATACACCGGTGAAGTTTTACTCAAGCGGGATGTATGTGCGGCTGGGATTTGCTGTGGCGGTGCATTGCGAGCCGGCTATTCTGTTGGTTAGACAAGGTGTTAGGTATGGGCGATAAATATTTAAGTAAAGAGGATTAAAAAATAAATGTGAGGTGATGAGGGATGAACAAAATGAATATTAATATAGAAGAGATTGAGAATAGATTGGTTGGATTGGATGAGGAAATCCACGGACTTTTGCAATATATCTCCAGATCGAAGAAGTCAGAAGTGGAAGTAGAGCTTAGAGACTACGAGGATTTGAAGAAAAAGATAGCAAAGGATTTAAAAGTGCCATTGGACCCTACGGTAGAGATTAGAATGATGAGAGAGAAGCAATATCTGGTGTAGCAGATGAAACTAACGATTGATAGTGATGTACTTGCTTATGCCTTTATTGAACCTACTAAAGAGGTGTATAAAGAAAGATTTGATGAGTTCACAGCCCTGCACAATAAGGCTGATTACATATACAAAGGTGTGATCAAGGGAGTTCACGAATTAATAATTCCCGCGACTGTTTTAATAGAAGTGGCGATTGTTATGAGCAGAGCAGTGGGAGAAGAGATTGCTAAAACTGTTTATGAAAGACTAAAAAAGCATGCTACCGAAATTCTATACTTAAATGAGAAGTTCACAGCATATTGTATGCAAAAAGGAATCAAAACCCATTTGAGTGGATTTGACACTGTTGTTTTCGCTTGCGTTGTTAACGCAAAAACCGCTCTCGTAACAAATGACCAAAGTTTTTTCCGCAATGTGAAAAAACATCATCCTGAAATAAAGACATGTCTTCTCAGAGAAATGGATGTTGATGAGATACATTGAATTTGAAGTAAGAGAAAAATAGTTGAAAGGTTAAAGGGTTGAAGAGTTGAAAGTTGAAAGGTTGAGACGTTGAAAAATGGGTGGAACAGTAAATGAGTGAGTCAGTAAGTGAGAAAATGAATAGTATTCATCCTCTCACAAACTCATCTACTCATTCACCCTCTCCCGAATTCGCCATTAAAGTTGACCACGTATCCAAGAAATACTGCAAATCACTAAAACGGTCTATGGTTTACGGTGTGAAAGACATCGGACGGAATGCGTTTGGGCTTAGTTCGCATTCCGGTGGATTGCGGAAAGACGAGTTCTGGGCGGTTGATGATGTCTCTTTTGAAGTGCGAAAAGGTGAGACATTAGGGCTTATTGGGCCCAATGGTTCCGGTAAAACAACGCTTCTTAAGATGCTCAACGGTATTTTCTGGCCCGATAAAGGTAAAATCACTGTTAAAGGCAGAGTGGGCGCACTCATCGAAGTGGGTGCGGGTTTTCATCAAATGCTCACGGGCAGGGAAAATGTATATTATATATCAATGCGGCAATACGGGGGATGGCAAAAGAAGAGGTGGATGAGAAATTCGATGATATTGTGGAGTTTGCAGATATTGGTGACTTTCTGGATACACCGGTGAAGTTTTACTCAAGCGGGATGTATGTGCGGCTGGGATTTGCTGTGGCGGTGCATTGCGAGCCGG
>Ga0255453_1031_pt1 | contig 19666 bp, 24 predicted proteins | sample ANMaggQLBNCT01G4_FD_182628 | JGI IMG/M metagenome (GOLD analysis project Ga0255453, IMG submission 182628) | Sediment cell enrichment communities from methane seep in Santa Monica Basin, California, United Staets - ANME aggregate JGI... | ecosystem: Environmental > Aquatic > Marine > Cold seeps >...
ATGTTCTCTGCATTGTAGAGTTTCTCCCATGCCTCCTTGATCCGTTTTAAAGGCACATTGCCCGTGACGCGCACCATGGCAATAGCACAGATTTCCGCCCAACAGTCAGGGAAACCCTCTTTCAATAATGGTTTGAGGTCCTTCATCGTTTCATGAAGTAGCATCGAGTTGCCATATTCCGTAATGTTTCTGATATCAGACGGATGAATTCTATGTCTTCCACAGGATTTGATAAGCCCTTTATTAGGATCAAGTGTTCCAAGATATTTTGAGATTTTTCTCGGCTTTTTGAGTGCTTTGTCCCAGTAAGTGCTCGAATGATACACATAGTAACGTTTTCCCCGCATCTTTACCTCAAGGCATTTTACACCTTGATCCCTCTGTTCCTTCACCCATTCTTTGACCCATTGTTCCATATTCGGTACATGGGGGATAGGTCATTATAAAAGTATCGGTTTTTATTTATGTCTGATTGGCAAAAGAGGGAATATTACGGGATAATCGGATTATACCTATTCCCTATTCAAACGGAGTTTAGGTATTAAATCAAACTCATTCTTGAAATTGATTTTGTTGATGTTCATCACTTTGAAAATCAAATTATTTCTTTTCAGCTCTTTTGCAATTTTGATCATCCCCTGAGATGCATCAATACCAATAACCTTGCCTTTTGGAACAAGTTGAGCCAATTTTTCAGTTAAAATTCCATCTCCACAACCGAGATCAAGAATTGTTTCACTTCCTGTCAAGTTCAATTCAGAAATTATTTTTGTTCCCCATTCTTTTTGAAGAGCCGACGCTTTTCTATATTTTTCACCATCAAATTCAAAAGTTTTTCGAACCCCGCTTAAATTATAGGCAATCATCTCCCTCACTCCAGTAACAGTGTCGCTTACCCCTGGTTATCCAGGCTTCAAGCCCCATTTCTTTGATAGCTTTCAAATTCTTCACAGAGGCATCATAATGAAGTCCCACCATGAGTGATTTAAGTTTATCACAAATCTCAAAATCATCGCATTCATAACAAGCATAAAAACCTCTATCTATGCAGCATTTCCTAACCTTGCATGCTATGCCACTATCTTCCCTTTCCCTGCAAATCATCGGGCATTTTAAGCCAGTCATAAACCCAAGCATCTCATAAATTTTGTCATAATCTTTAAGCTGCTCAGATAACACACATTTTGCAGTCCGATCGAATTTATATTTCTCCAGCACCATCATGAAGTTCTTTGTTGCATCGGCAATCACACCTGTATAACCTAAACAATCGCCACAATAAACCCCACAATAGGCAAGTAATTCTTTTCTCTCTTTCATCTCCTCGCCTCCTTCTCTATTTTATTTATATTTATTATGAATTCAATTCTTTCCAATCTTTCACCTCTCCCATTCACTAAACAGTATGCAGGACGGCCTTTTAGTTTTCAGCACAACTGTCCATTCCTGAAGAAGTGCCTGTCGGTCAGTTCCGTTGGTTTTGACGAATACTCCTGCCGCCAGAGCTCCCGAGCGCATCTTCTCCAAGATTTCACCATGCTTGCACTCGGCGCGCTCGTTACATTCGGTGCAGTGCTGCAATCCCTTGTTTGAGGCACAGGCTCTAATCTCGCAGTCGTCTCTGCCCCCACCCTTCAAGCAACCTAGGCACAAAGGCATACGCTGGATCGATGCAAGACCTTCCGAAAACTCACCATAGTCAAAATCCTTGGGACACCACTTGCCCAATCCATATGCATTGGTCGTCTCTTCATATCTCTTTGTCAGTTCCCGCAGAGTTCCATTCCCTACCATACAACTGCCACACCAAATGCCACAGAAACCAATCTGACTCTTTACATTTTCGAAGGTTTCGGCTTTCTCCGCATCCATTTTTCTTTTCTCCTTTCCTTTCTTAAAATTTTTCTATTTCTAATTTTTTTTCAGATTTGCTTTTTGGTTTCATATAGTTTGCCTCATTTTAAAGACGGGGTTCGGAATTTCGGCTAACGTTTCGCGGATAAAAGAAGTTGCCGAAGGCAATTTGGACGTAGTGAAACGAAGCCTTTTATCCGCTGTTGTGCGAGTGCGATAGTACCGAAGCGAACGGAGTGAACGAAGAGTTGCGAATCCGTCATAGTTCATATTGCATACAATACGATGGTAACTAATGTAATTAAAACGATAAAAAGTATGCGCCAGTATAACGGATTATTCCATTTTGATTTTTTTGCTTCTTCTTTTTCACTATGAGAGAAAAAACCAAACAGCCAGTAGCAACAAGAATAAAAAATTATAATATACACTATATCATCTAATTTGACATGTAGGACATCCTTGAGTACCACAACAAGACAAAAAAGACTAAGCGCAGCCACTATTGATACTTTGTTTTCGTCAGTTAGTTTCATAATTTTAGTTCACCTTCTTTTATTTATTAATCATTGTTTCTTTTTTATGCTTTATCATTTTTCAAGCGGGCTCGCAATTTCGCCTAACTCCGGTATATCCGAACTTGAGTTCGCATATACTTCCATTTTGGCATTATATCCGAAGTTTACTTCGTATATACCCCCTTATAGTTGAACCTTCTAGCATATTTCCCATCCGCCTCAATTAGGTAAGTGTACTGTATTCTTTATCCCATATACGTTCATCTTTCCCACTCACGAGGATCAAACTCAGAAGGAGGAATATAGAGAACCTCTGCATATTCCTTCTTACCATCGTCTTATTTAGATTTGTTTCATTAACATAAACAACCGCCAGTATCCTATAATACGAGTCATATTGCTTCTCATCATCCACATCAAGTTTGACCTCTTTCCACATGCTGTTTCATTCAGAAACTCTTTCGCTTCTTCATATCCTTCCTCGCCTATATCTGGTGCATCAATCCCCACTAATCTTACCCTTTGGATCCCACAAATGTTGAATGAGACATCAATCGTATCACCGTCAACCACGTTCTTGACGTATCCGCGCCATAGCTTACCCTTCTCTAAATCCTTAACGCCAAAAGTCCACCCTGAGTTATTACGCATCCAATATCTGTTATCGCTCTCGTTATCGTTTACAACGGGGGTTCTATCTACTACTTCGCCAACTGCATCTCTCAGGATTATTGATTTGTTGTTATTGTCAATCCAGCGATAAGAAGGGCTAATAGTAATATAGGCTCCGGGGTAAAGGGTAGTGCATTCGGCTATCCATACACTTGCTGTTGAGCCATTAGTGGTTTCTAAAGTCAGGTTTACTATAACCCTGCTTTCATTGGTGTGATTGTGAATGCCCATTCTTTTTACACACCTCAATTCACGGCACCAACCCCGGAAACCACAACCCCGCCTCTTCCTCCAACCCGAACATCACATTCATATTCTGAATCGCCTGTCCGGAACCACCTTTAACCAGATTGTCAATTGCCGAAACCACAACAACCCGATCGCTATTCGCCTCTACGGAAATCCCAATATCACAGAAGTTAGTACCCCTTACAGAACTCAACGACGGCGTACCTTCTCTGAGCCGTACAAATCTTTTACCCGTGTAAAACCGCTTGTATATCGCTTCGAGTTCCTCACGTGTTTTTTCTTCTACTAAGAATACATGCGCGGTGGTAAGTATGCCCCTTATAGAAGGAATGACATGCGGCGTAAAACTCACTTTCACACCTAACTCGTTTCTCATCTCGGCTACATGTCGGTGCTCCGTGATTTTATAAGGAATGATATTCTCCGCGAGGTTAGGGAAATGCGACGTTTCAGACGGTTCTGCACCCGCACCCGAAATCCCGGACTTCGAATCGAATACCACTTGGCTTACCAGTCCCGCGTTCACCAGCGGTGCAACCGCAAGTATAGCACCCGTGGGATAACAGCCCGGATTCGCAACCAAATCCGCTTCTGCTACTTCGGGATGCAGTTCCGTCAGCCCGTATACCGCTTCTCGCTCCTCTTTGTCCTTGTGTTCACGTTTGTACACCCGTTCATATTCTGCCTTCTTCAGCCGGTAGTCCGCACTCAAGTCTATCACTGTCACGCCTTGTGCCATTAACCCCGGCACGTAGTCCATCGCCGTTCCATGAGGCACCGCCACGAACACAACATCGCTTCTTTTTGCTATCTCTTTCGTATCTACGTCTTCGTATTCAAGTTCTATAAAAGGAAACAGGTGTGGGTACACCTTGCTTACCTTCTCACCTTTGTATCTCCGTGACGTTACTACCGATAAATCTACTTCGGGGTGCATCACGAGCAGCCGTACTAACTCAATACCCGTGTAGCCCGTTCCGCCGATTATACCTGCTCTTATCATTTCTGCCCCTTAATATACGGAATCAGCCCACCGCTATCCAATAACTTCTGCATGAATTCCGGTAACGGGTTGTACTTGTATTCTTCGCCTTTTGTACGATTCTTTATCAGCCCTTCGTCAAAACTTATCTCTATTTCGTCCCCTTCCTCTATCCTGTCGAAGACATCTGCCTCTATTAACGGCAACCCGATATTAATAGAATTCCTGAAGAAAATCCGTGCAAAAGTCTTTGCAATCACGCAACTTATACCAGCACCGATTAATGCACGTGGCGCATGCTCCCGCGAACTACCACACCCGAAATTATCGGCTGCCACGATGACGTCACCTTCGTGCACTTCTGTTGCGAATTCCGGTCTTACTTTTGCGAACGCATGTGCTGCCAGCTTCTTCGCGTCTCCCGTGGTCAGATATTCCGCCGGAATTATCTGATCCGTATCTACATTATCCCCAAATTTCCAAGTTTTCGCTGTCATTTCTAATCTAAGTAACTCAGAAATCGGTCATCACCCTGTACTGGTCTATCTCGTCCTTCATCAACCTCAAAAACCGGCGGCTTACTCCTTCTACATCCTTCGTATTCGTTATGCCGCGACCCACGATTAAAATATCAGCACCGCCTTCCAGCGCTTCCGGCGCGGTTTCTTCCCGTACTCCGCCAGCCACTGCTACCAGCACCTTACCGTCTATCTGTTTTATCTCGTTGATATTGCCCCAAGCATGCTGCTCATCCTGTTCCACATCTATCGCACGGTGTAATTCTATTACATCCGGCATAAATCCGCTTTTGTGCAATCCTTTAATCACTTCTATCGGGTCTGCAACATTCAACATATCCAGGCTGGAATAGATGCCCGTCTTTCTCGTTTCTGCTATCGCTTTCTCTATCGTCTGATGGGGCGCTAACCCCGAAATTACTACGGCATCCGCACCGGCATCCGAAACCATCCTCACCTCTAAGTTGCCAGTATCAAGCGTTTTCAAATCCGCAATCACGAACGTTTCGGGCTTTATCTCCTTTATCTTTCCTACTATATCTACCCCGTATCTCTTTATCAGCGGCGTACCGGCCTCTATAATCAGATGGTCGTTCCTCGGTAACTCTTTCACTACCCGTCCAATGTGCTCCCAGTTCGGTATGTCCATAGCGACCTGCAAATATGGGGGGTCCCATAACTTCGTTACTTTCATACCCAGTGACGGGTGTCTCGACCTGTCTTTCTCGTACAGCACCTTCTTTATATCCGGGAATCCATCCATCGCACGTTTTATCGCTAACTTCGCAGCGCCGTAATTGAACCGATATATCTTATTATAATCCTTCGCATCGGGGTGCAGGAACACGCTTACGATTATCATAAGCTCCTCTGCTTTATTTTCCTCTAACACACCTTCTTCCACAGAATCCGCAACTGCTTTCGCTATTGCACTCTGTGCAGGTCCAAATATCTTCTCCGCATCCTTCATGTTCTGCACGGTAACCTTCGGCACGATCAGTGTAGGTGGCTTGACCGGCAGATTTGGTCTTAACACCGCAAATATCGGCGTGTGCCCCACTGACAACTGACTGATTGCATTCGTAAATGCCGCACCAACAGGCCCGTATTTGTCCCCTATCATCAAATCAACATGTGCTACTTCAGAACCATCTCCTACTAACGCTTCGCCTACATACATAGCAGCTTTATCACTCACCATTTTTGTTTTCTCTCTATTATTTTATCTTATCCTATTTTATCCAACGCTTCTCGCACTTTAGGCAGCAGCCCGATCTCAAGCTCCAACTGGTGAAACCCGGGCCTCGGACCTCCCTTTCGTGTCGCCCGACACACCCGCGTATCTCCGATAGGAAAACCGCGTGGTTTAGAGAAAATGCCGTGCTCATCCATATGCCTCACTTCTCGCACTATCGCCCTCACTTTCTCCGCTTCGCCCTCCACTAACGCACCATAACACGTCTCTTTTAGTATAACATCCGCACTAGCGATACCCGCCACGTCTTCGCTAATTAAAGACAAAATTCTGCTCTTCATCTGCGCAGGTGTTATATCCGAATCCGGTGAGATTAAAATTAGTCTTGTTTCAATGCCCATTTCCCTTTCTCCTTTTTTTGATGAAACTTCCTTTTCAATGACTTATTCCCCTTTTGTTTCCTTTTAGCACAGTTTTTTTTTTTTGTAAAAAGGAAAAGTGTGGATGGGCCCGCGGAGATTTGAACTCCGGGCCTCTCGGTTATCAGCCGAGCGCTCCAACCAGACTAAGCTACGGGCCCTTCTTATTTACACCTCTTCTTCTAATTTGCCATTTCTATTTTACCCTATATATTTAATGTTTTGATAACGCATAGTCCTTTAAGATTTAAGAATTGTTTTGGAAAAACTTTTCTTTTATGAACTCCTATCCAATATTGTTTAATGTGTACACCAAAAAGAAGATTTACATAAAGAAGTACAACAGCGGCTTGAACGTACTGGTAGCCGTATGCGATGAGGAGTTGGTAGGGAAGAGCTTTGCCGAAGGTGAGTTCACTCTTACGATTACAGCAAGTTTCTACAAGGGCGAAGCCGTAACAGAAGAGGAAGTGGTGGATTCGTTGACACACGCGGACATCGCGAATTTAGTGGGTGCAAGAGCGATTAAATGCGCACTGGATAATTCGTTTATCGAAGAGACCAATGTGATTTTTGTTGATGGCGTGCCACACGCGCAGATGGTGAGGATGTGAACTCAAAATCATGTTGACGCCTAACTAACTACCTGTAAAGACATATATACCTATTAATCGCTTTCCCCTTCCTTCATCACCGATAGGAAACGTCTTGATACCGCGTCCTCCGCGAGTTGCATTACCGTATCTTTATCCTTTACACCACTGAAAACGCCCAGAGGTAACTGTGCAGCGGCCATCGTAGCGTGCCCCCCTGCAGAACCCGTAGAACTAAACGCACGGACAAAAGCATCCCCTATATTCACCCTTATGTCCTTACTCCTGCCAGATACGCAGATCTTATCCTCACATAGCCCTATCACTACAACTGTTGTGATACCTTCAAGTCTAAGCAAATAATCCGCCGCCAGCGGTATTGCATCCCGATTCGCCACGTTTCCCACGTTCGTGATTAAATAACTACCTTTTATCTTTTTATGTTGTATCGCACCACCTATCACGTTCAGCATCTCGGTGGACATCGGGGGAGTCTCTATCTGATCTAAAAGGTCTTTACTCGCGGTTACGTGCAAAAATGCCGCGGCCGAGAAATCGGATGTATGCGTCTCTCGCCTAAATCCAGCCGTATCGGTTCTTATCCCATGCAAAAGAGCAGTTGCCAGCACCTTATCCGCGGGAATATCTAATTCCTGCAGATACCGCATCATTATCGTTGAGGTCGCGCCATTATCTGTTCGTATATCCATAAAATCAGCATCTACTTTTCCATTATTCACTGCATGATGGTCTATGATGATGTTTACTTTACTGCCTGGGGGTAACGGGTTGTTTGCTCCGGGAATGGCTGCATCTACCAGTGCCAACTTATCATAATCCTTAAAGGCATCCTCACCTTCTATTCTCCGCATCTCTATCCCCAAGATGTTCACAAACGCGCGATTCTCATGATGCCCTATCTCGCCTCTGTACAATATATCTGCAGATACACCCACAGTTCTTGCTATGTGCTGCAGTGCAAGGGCAGAAGCTATCGCATCCGGGTCCGGGCTGTCATGAATCACAATTCCTAATGTACCTTTGCCATCTCCCCGTACCTGTATCGCTTCTAGCATCGAAGTCAATCCTTTTGCTTTACGCCGAAACTTCATCCGCTCCAGATAATCCATCGCCGCTCTCGCGGTTATATCAGGGATAGCCAGGATTACATCAACATCTAACTCTTTCAACGCTTCTTTGTCCACGGGGCCAATCGCACGTACTGCTAATTGAGCATCTGGGAGTGCTTCCTTAATATTAGTCACCGCTTTCCTGTTCGCTTTGCCGTCACTGCTCAGGATAAAAACTACTTCTGGATTGCCCTCTGTCTTTACCACGTCAATCACATCGGGATCGCGTATGTCGCCTGCAAATGCAATTAAATCTTCTTCTTTCAGTAGTTCTACTTTCCGCTCATTTAGGTCCACTATAACAATATCAACTCCGCGCCCTTCCAACTCTTTCGCAATCGCAGAGCCTATACTCCCACAGCCGAAGATTACTTGTATCGCCTTCTCTTTCGATTTGTGCTCTGTTCCGCTTTCTGTTCCCTCTTGCCCCATTCGCGCTATTAGATTTATAATACCTCACACTACAATTTCTTCATCACAAAAACAATACAGAGGATATATAATAACTTCATTGATAAACTATTCCTTCCTGCTTAATAATATGCGATATCGCGATTGGGAGCCAACATACGAGGAGATATTGGCGGATTTTGGATTTGATAGAGCAAAAGACGAAGCGGCAGCGAGGATAGCGGTTGAAATACTTAGCCGCAGCGATAATAAAAGCGAGCACGTAGAGCAAGAGATAGAGCGGCTTATAAAAGGCAAAGCGGTGATAATATGTGGCAATGCACCCTGTTTAGTGAGCGATATAACGGAACAGGACATTTTTACTGCTTCTCGTGTTGTAATAGCAGCAGATGGGGCTACTTCTGTACTTTTGCATAAAGGCATTATACCGCATATTGTGGTTACCGACCTTGATGGTGATGTTGCGGATATATTATATGCGAACCGGCTCGGCGCGGTAATTGTTGTGCATGCGCACGGGGACAACATAGAGCTGCTGAGAACAGTTTTACCAACGTTAAGCGGGAACGTGATCTGCACAACGCAGAGCAAGCCCATTCCTAAAGTTTACAACTTCGGCGGGTTTACGGATGGTGACAGGTGTGTATTTCTTGCAAAGGAGTTCGGAGCTATGGAAATAGTGCTTTTGGGTTTTGATTTCGAGGATACAGAGGTTAGCGCGAGAAAGAAGAAGAAGTTGAAGTGGGCGAAGCGGTTGATTGGAGCTATTTTGTGAAGTTTCTGGTTTGTAGGTGATTAAAGTCACCGACCACACCCGAATGAATTGCAAAGGGCACCCCTGGTGATCGATAATTCTCTGTCCCTATTTATCTTAGTTCTCATTAGATTTTAGTTCTCGAAACTGTTATCCATTTGTAATTCAAACGTATCTCTTACCCCATTGACATCTACGGTGTAAACGCCTGCTTTCAGCCCAACCACATCCAATGCGATAACTTCCTCAAATGGCGTAATTACCTGTGCACACATTACGTCAGTGGGTCTTGATGCGGTTAGTGTGACGAAGATGGTATTTCCTTCACGTCTTGTCGTAATTTCGTCCGCTTTCGTACAACTATCGGGATGCTCGCCTTTTGCAACAACGTTTATCTGAACAGGAAATGATTCAAGTAGCATAATTTCAATATCTTTTACGTTAGCTAATCTAACTGATTCAACCATATTTTCAATTTTACTCGCCCAGAAATCGTTGTGTGTGCAGTGTTGCCCACCCGATTTGAGTTCACCGGTTACGATAACCCGGTTACCATTTTCGATTCCTTCTACACTTACAGCAGGTCTTTCTGTTTCGTCATCCTCTACCATTGAGCCGTACCATACCCACAACAATTTCCCTCCTGAAGTCAATTCAAAGCATAGACAGTCAACTTCTCCTAATGCGCTTACAATCCCATAAACTTTGACTTCCGTGTCGTACACCGGATCTTCCAATAATTCAGAAACACTCAGAGCCCCTTCGGATTTTTGGGTGGTATCTAACTTCGCATGGTACACCAGTGCCCGCCCGTCTTCTGTGTGGAGGGTAAGCTGGTTCTCCTCTATTGTAAATGTCGTTACGTCACGCAGTATTTCGAGGTATTGTGTCTCCTGCTGCATTACACCTTCCGGGTCCATGCAGAGCATTTCAGTCCATGACATCTCGTTGAGGACAATCTTATCAGCAGCAGTATATGATCCCGAGTACTGGTTACACCCCGCCGTACCGCTGATCTGCCCATCCTCAAAGCGAGCAGTGATTGTAGTCCCTGATAGGGGTAAACGCACATTACCATCACTCTCTGCAATGAAATTGGTAAGCGTCCAGATGTTCCCTTCCAGGCTGGAGCCAGTTGGCGTTGAAGTGGGTGTCAATGTAGGTAAAGGAGTTGGCTTAGGTGTTGTTTTTGTAGGAGGTGTGGCAGTCGGCGTGGGGGTGGATACGGGTGGTTGCTCCTCAATGCACCCCGCAACTATCAAAACCGCTACGATTGCTACTATGGCTACTAAGCCAGTTATGAGTTTCTTTTTCATATGTTCCCTCCTTTTAGATGCGGAGCCCCCGTCATGCCATACACGAATAAATTCCGGGGCAGCCGTGAGCTGTATACTTTTTTTTCATATCTTCTAACCATTTTATTACATTAAACCTCCTTTTCTCACTCTAAATTTCTTTTCCCTTGGTACAAAAAGATAAGTGGGGGTTTTTACTACCCCCTTTTTTGTTTTTTGTACTTGTTTTCACAACCACAGTATTTTATCTGCGTTTAGCGCTACACCTACTGCGTCTGGCACCTTCACAGGCGTTACGAAGTCTTCGATGTTTGTTTTGTCGTCAATAGACGTTGCAAAACCATCTATAACGTTGAAAGTCCCACACGAATAGATGTTCACACCCAGCTCGTCTTTTTCAAACATTGCTAACTGCTCAAGGTTGTCGGGTAAGTCTTCCGGCTTCAAACCTTCAAACTGCCCTGCAATTAACGTTTTCACTTCGTCTGCTATTGCTAAAGTTGCCAAGTTACCTTTCTTCGTCACTTCAACACCGTTCGGTCCATAAAATACTGTTACTGTTGGGACACCTGCTTGTTTCGCTGCAAATGCAATGACATAACTTGCATATTGGTTCTTCGGGTTGTCCATTCCACTATTCACATATATTACCAAATTCTCTACTTTTCCCATTTCTACCACTTCTTCTCCTTTCTCATGCCTACTATACGACAAAGCACCAAGCCCGAGTGCACAATCGCGATAACGATTGCTGCGAGTGCTAAGACAGTTCTACCTTCTATTTTTTATATTCACACCTTATCTTATTTCCTCTTTCCCTTTGGGGTGTTCTTTGCACCTCACAAGTAATTGAACTTGTGTCGCATAAATAACTAAGCCCCGACCACTCCACAACAAGGAATAAATTCCGTTGCCTCCCCAACTATGTCCAACACTTCGATGATAACAACTTGGTGCCCATAGACTTTGGTTGCACCACTTTTTAAGTTCTGGGAATTCCTTTCGTAATATCCTGCTAGTCCTACCTTTGAGCATCGTTGCAATAATGCTTATGGAATACTTTGGAGGAAAATAAATAAATAGCAAGAGCACTGTGAAAGTAATATTAGAAACCAAAAGACACAGAGGGCGAAAAATGAGCGATGAAATTCGAATAGGGATTATTATATGCGACCGCTACCGTATGTGTGCCGGAGGCAAATGTCTAAGGGCGCTTAAGAACAGGGAGGGTGCATTCAGCATTTATAATGATAAAGAAGTGAAACTGGTCGGATATACTGCGTGTGGTGGCTGTCCAGGTGGAAATATCGAATACGCTCCTGAAGAGATGAAGAAGAACGGGGCAAATGTGATACATCTTGCTACAGGTCTGGTCGTTGGATATCCACCATGCCCTCGTGTGACAGATTTTCGTAACTTTATCCAGGCAAAATATGGGCTTGATGTTGTAATAGGGACGCATCCGATCCCCCAGAACTACTATGAGATACATAAGAAACTTGGGACATGGAACTCTTCGCGATGGACTAAGATCATTCAACCAACACTTGCGGATGAAAAGACCCGTTTGTTGTATGATTGATGTTAAAGGGGTGGAATGACATAATGCTGTATTTGTTGAAGATAACTATTTATAATTTTTTTATTGATGCCATCCGCAAATAAGTTTGCTATAAAGTGTAATCTATCCGGTTTTGCGCGTTCTTTTTCCTTTTTATAGAAGTTACTCATAAAGCCTTCCGTGCGTTCTTACACCTCGGACCAATACGTTCTTCGTCCACCGTATACATCTCCAATCCCGGCACGATTACTCTAACCACGGGAACACCTATCACCTCACACGTCAAATCCACCACCACCACTCGTTCCAGGCCAACATCCCGTATCCGCTCTATGGTATAGTTAATATCATCAAGAAAATCTGCACTATTCCGTGATTCCACATTCTCGAAATCCGTATACTCCGAATTGGCGAACCAATATTTGTTCTTCTTACGCATCCATTCATAGCCCATTATCCGCCTCATATCCTTAATAGCCGTGTTCTGCTTCGCACTGTATATCTGCGTAAGCCTACTCTGAGCAACTTCTGTAAGCGCACGTAGTATCGCAACCCTCGCATCCGTATGCGTACCCATACCGGTAGTGAGCAGCGTTGGATCCTTCAACCGGAGATCATCAGAAACCGCAGCGAAAGTTGGGATGCCGACATCACTCGTTATATCCCGTATAAGCACCGAAACCTCCGCATCCGTGAATTTAGCCATAAGGTCACGTACCCGTTCTTCTCTTATTCGCACAACAGCACCCGTATTACGTGTGATTTCCACCAGCGACCAGGCATCTCGTTCTACCAATTCTGCGAGACCATGAAAAATCGCTTCCTCCAGCTCGTTTCCAGACGCCAATCCGTTCGTGTTCGTTCTGAACAGCCGTACTCGGTCATATCTCGAAGGCAAAGGATGAAAAACAGCACTCGCAGGCACGTATATCTCCTCTTCTTGTACCAAGTCATACCCCGCCACCCAAGGGATACTTATTTCATCAACATTCTTTACATAACCCGGCAGAATCAACTCATTCGGGTTTAAAGCATTTTCCTGTCTGCTAAGCCGGACATAGCTATCCTCTACAAGTTCGCGATCTTTGACTTCCGCGGAATAGCGTTCAATCGCTTCCATCAATGCGGACACTCTCGCTTCTTCCGCGGTCGTACCTTTGCCGTTATACAGCGATACCGCTCCACCTTCCGCAGAGGATCTTATGCACGTAAATACGGGTATCCCTATCCGGTCAAGTCCGGTTATGTCCGTAACCTTTTCAACACCCGCAACGGGCATCTTTGACTCTACCCGTGCTAAAGTATCAGCCGGAGGAACTACACGATGCGTGCCTTTCTTATAGCCCTTTATACATGACTTGAGTTTCATCTTTATCTTCAAAAATTGGTCCGCCTATGCTTTGATTTGGGTACTATTTAATATAGTCATTCCAGTAATAAATTGCAATTACTAAATGATAAAAGAAAGCGAAGAAGACATGGCAGTTGTTTTGATAGGTCATGGTAGCAAAATGGCGTATAACAAGGAGCTACTGGAGGGCTTGCAACGATTGATGGAACTGCGAGGTGTTTTTAAGGACGTAAGGGTCGCATTTTTGCAACTGAATTCGCCGAGCATAGAAGAGGTAGTGCGAGAGCTTGCTAAGGGTGGTATAAAGAAGATAGTAGCGTTGCCGGTCTTTTTAGCAGATGGTACGCATACGACAGAAGACATACCTGAGACGCTGAAAATAACGTTCGAGGGTGAATGGGCAGAGCTAGGGCGAGATGTAGAACTAATCTATGGTGAGCCAATCGGGGTGGATGAAAGGATTGTGGACATACTACTGGACCGGATAAAGGCGGCAGAAGCGGGTAACGGTGAGTGAACAAGATGCGGGGGGAGGGATTCGAACCCTCGTATCCCTACGGAACAGGATCTTAAGTCCTGCGCCTTTGTCCAACTCGGCTACCCCCGCTTTGTTCTTTTCCTGTTGCTTCTGCCAAAGTAGTAAAAACAAGTAGGATTTAGATGCTATTAATATTATCCAAAGTAAGTTCTTGCCTACAATGCCTTGATAGTACACAGCTAAAACCGCTTTAGCTTTTGGAATGCCCGTTTAGTTCTCTAATAGACTTGTTTATATTGATAAAACCGTATCTATTACGATAAAACACATAGAAAATGACCAGCGAAGCTGACATCAAAACAATTGAGGACGAAATCCGAAAAACATCTTATAATAAGGCGACCTCTCATCACATCGGGCGTTTAAAAGCGAAACTTGCCAGATTAAGAGACGAACTACAAAAGCAGGCAGTATCGAAATCATCACGTGTGGGGAAGGGCTATGGCATAAAAAAATCGGGGCATGCAACCATCATAATGGTCGGTTTTCCGTCTGTGGGCAAGTCAACGCTGCTCAACCATCTTACTGGCACCAATGCAGCGGTTGCGGCTTATGAGTTCACTACGCTTGAGGTTATCCCTGGCACTCTGGAATACAAGGGCACTCGTTTGCAATTCCTTGACGTACCGGGGCTTATCCGGGGTGCTGCGGCAGGACGTGGGCGTGGCAAGGAAGTCATCTCGATAATGCGAAACGCAGATATGATCCTCATTATTGTGGATGTGTTCCAGCTAGAGCAATACGATATTCTTGTAAAGGAGTTGTATGACGCGGGCATCCGCATTAATGCCCGACCGCCTGAGGTCATCATACGCAAATTGAGTCGTGGTGGGATGACAATAAACAGCACAGTTAAGCTAAATCAAATCGGACTAGACGAAAAAATGATTCGTGTAGTGTTATCGGAATACCGGATACACAATGCGGAGGTCCTTATACGAGAAAAAATCACTCTTGATGAACTTATAGATGTGGCAACAGGAAACCGCAAATATCTACACGCAATCACAGTCATAAACAAGATAGACTTGGCCGACCCTTTGACGCTTTCGAAAGCCCAGGAACGATTCCCTGATGCAATTATGATCTCCGCGGAAGAGAACTTAAAGCTCGAGACACTGAAGGAGCAGATATACAAACAACTTGGTTTTATGCGCATCTATCTGAAGCCGCAGGGCGCACCACCCGATATGGATCACCCTCTAGTCTTGAGAAGGGCTTCTACGGTTGCTGATGCCTGTTCTACCATCCATCGTGATTTCATAGAACGATTTCGGTATGCAAGGATATGGGGCCTGTCTGCGAAGCATTCAGGACAGCGTGTAGGACTTTTGCATGTACTATCCGCGGACGATGTGGTTAGCATAGTGGTACGGAAATAAAAACCGAAAAACTTTTTACCATATAAGCGAATATATTATTTTGTATTGCCATGGAAGAAGAAGAGAAGAAGGTATCGGGAGGATTTTTGGGTACTGTGGATGACTTTTACCGGGGAAGCGACCAGATATTCGAAGAGTTTGATGCAATATTGAGTAAGCATTCGAAAGGGGATGACATTATGGCGGATTTAAAAGCAGTTAGAACTAAAAATCCACGTATTTTTGGGTTGATTGATAGCATTTATCATAAAGAAGCGGAACTCGAGGATAAGCTGGACAGTGGGAAAGTAAAGCAAGAGCTGAGGGAGAAAATGCTTGAATTTAAGGTGCGGTTCTCGGCTTTGGAAGAGGATATAGATTTGTTAGTTATAGGGGAGATAGGATTGCTCAGGTAGGCATCAGCACAAGAAATTCTGAGTATCTTTGTGTTCCTGTTGTGTATAAAATATAACATCTACCTATTTAGGGCGCAGATTACACGGATTTACGCAGATTTACGCAGAAAATCAAATGCCTTACGTTTAACTTCCGGTTTAGCGTCAAAATCTACTAAATTGCATTCTCATAAACCTTTTCCAGAAATCAACCCAATTTATTATAAACTCGATAGAAGATTCTAATAATCGCATCCGTAAATTCCGTATATTTAAAATCCGGATTATCTGCGTTCATCTGCGTCCGATTATCAAATTGTATTCTTTCTTGTCACGAGATAGCGAAGAGAAAGCAGTTCGGACATGCTCCTCGGTTTCCGTGATCGTGCCACCATTATTTATAACGATGTTTGCAAACTTCACCTTTTCGCTAAGCGGCATTTGTAACCCAATCAGTTTCTTCGCATCTTCCCCCGTTACCTTTTCTCGTGCCATCACCCGTCTTATCTGCGTCTCTTCGTCTAAGTAAACAACAATCACCGTCTCAAACTCGTTTTGCAGCCCTATTTCTATTAACAGCGGGATGTCAATAGCAACCAGTGGGTCGGGCTCTATCTTCCTTATCGCCTCGATCCTATCCCTGCACATTTTTATTACTTCTGGGTGTATTAGCCCTTCTAACTCCTTGCGCTTAGCTGAATCGTGGAATACGATGTTCCGGAGCTTCTTACGGTCTATCGTCAAATCATTCTTCAATATACCCTTGCCAAAGGTGTTCACTATCTTCCACCAGGCATTCGAACATGGCATCACTACTTCTCTGCTCAGGGAATCGCAGTCTATCCCGTAAGCGCCTAGCTTCATGAATAAATTAAGCACGAGCGTCTTCCCACTTGCTATCCCGCCTGTTATAGCCACGATTTGCATTGTTTCTATCTATATTTATTTGTAATCCAATGCTTTAGTCTTTAGTATTATTTCCTGGAATTTGTTAAACTCTCATTAAGTCTTTCTTCTATTAAAATCTTCTCTACTTCTTCAAAACGGCATTTATACTTTTCCTGGATTGCTTTTGTTCCCGCAAGATACCGCTGTGGTAGGTTTTTTCTTCCATTCTTGCGTTTCCCGTTATTGCCGTTATTGCCATTATTTTTTTTAGTTGTTGCTGCAACGCCATGTTGCCTTCCCGGTAGTTGTCGAACAAAGGCATCAAAAACGTCCTTGAACCTATACCTATTAGGGACTAAATTCAACGTTATTCCATGTCTTTCGCGCTTATAGAAGCGTTCTAACAATTCGAGCTAACAAACTAAATTGGTTAGTATTTCTAGAAATAAGCGGGAATCCCGAGGTAGAAGTGGTGCTAGAATAGCCTTTTGTTTAAACCTCAGGTTAGGGGTATATCTTGAGACATAGCTTATAACTAAAACAATTTAACGTATAAACATGATAAAAGCGATAATATTTGATCTGGATGGTGTACTGTTAGATTCTGTCGGACGGGATATAGCTATAACCGTTCAGGTGTTCAATAAATTTGGGTATTCAATTACACAATCAGATGAGCAATACATCATCGGATGGCATCCTGCGGACCGTATAAGTGTCTTTGCCGAGAAATTCAATATATCACCAGAAGAGCAGCAATTGATAGTGGAGGATGAGAAACATCTTTACCGTGAACTCTGGGATTCTACTTCTAAACTGCTACCCGACGTGAAAGAGTGTTTGGATACAATGAAAACCAAAGGATTGACTCTCGCGCTTGCCACTACGTCCACGGGAGAGTCAGTAAGTAAGTTTTTACAAAAATTCCATCTTCACGGCTATTTTACATTGATATTAACCCGGGAGGATGTATTCACACGAAAACCGAATCCCGAGGTTTATACCAAAGCCTGGAATGAACTGGGTTATAAAAGTGAAGAGATAATCGTGGTAGAAGATACGGAAATAGGTGTGCGTGCGGCAAAATCAGCGGGTTTACCCTGCGTAGCGGTACCGAATGAATACACAAAGGCTCAGGATTTTTCAGGTGCAGATTATGTAATTAAGTCAATTGGTGAGCTTACTAAGATAGTTTGATTTTATATTTCTGCAAAATATAGCTGTTTATAAGATGGTGAAAAAAATATACGGCATTATCGGCGACCCGATAGAGCACAGCCTTTCCCCGGCTATGCATAACGCTACATTTGACGCAATCGGCCTGGATGCTGTTTATCTCGCGTTTCGCGTTCCGCAGCACGAAGTAGGTGATGCGATAAAAGGCGCTAAAAGCCTTGGTATCCATGGTCTCAACGTTACTATACCACTGAAGGAAAAAGCGCTTGCCTTTGTGGCTACCGAAGAAGTAGCGACTAAAATTGGTGCAATAAATACCATTGAGTTCAGCAAGGGCACACCTGCCGGCTATAATACCGATGGCTTAGGCTCGCTTAAGGTACTCAAAGAGACCGTGGGCGACCTAAAAGGAAAAACCGTATTAATTCTTGGTGCAGGCGGCGCGGCAAAAGCTATTGCCTATTATCTCGATACCGAAGGTGCGAAGGTAACGATAGCAAACCGAACGAAAGAACGAGCTACATTGTTGGTGTCTAATCTTCGTAATGCGAATGCTATTAGTCTGGCTGCTGCTGAGCTTAAAGACAGCATTAAGGACTCAGATATATTGATAAATACTACTTCTGTGGGTATGCACCCCAATGAAGATGCTACTCTGGTAACTGCGGATTTGATGCACCCGGAACTCGTGGTCTTTGATATTGTGTACAATCCGATGGAGACGAAGTTACTGCGAGAGGCGAAAAAAGCGGGCGTTAAAAGGATAATAGATGGTGTGATGATGCTAGTATATCAGGGCGCTGCTTCGTTCACGATATGGACACAAAAGGAGCCACCGATAGGGGTAATGGAGAATGCGGTTAGAGCTGCTTTGAGTCATGATTTTTAAAGGCTTAGTTGCTCATGACGACATAGAAAGAGCAAATAAATAAAAGATGAAAAGAGTAAAAAAATGGTTGAGATAACGTTTTATGGCGGAGTAGGAGAAATCGGCGGCAATAAGATTCTGGTGGAACATCAGGGCACCCGCGTAATGCTGGATTTCGGAACCAGGATGGGTTATTCCTCGGAGTTCTTCGCGGAGTTTCTTGGTGTACGTTCCAACACAGGGTTAAAGGACAAGCTCACCATTGGTGTCCTGCCTGTAGTCCCTGGCATCTATCGGCAAGATTTGATCCGTCCAAATGGTATGGAAGGCATCTCAAATGACACATACGACCGGGTAATCGCGGCCGATTCGGAGATGCTGAAGGTTCCGGGACTTGTTACTTATGAGGTCTACCGCCAAACGCACGATCAGAATTACCTTGACGGGATATTACTTAGCCATGCTCACATGGATCACTCAGGGGACATAGGAGTTCTCCATTCCGACATTCCACTTTACTGCTCCCGGACTACCCTTACGCTGGTCGAGGCAATTGACGAGGTTACAAACTTCAAGTCGGAAGCAATAAAGTCAAAGGGCGCCAATATTACGGCCACTAAGCGAGGTGCCATGCCGGGAAGCCCAAAGATTGAGCATAAGGAGATACTGGTTAGAGATTGCCGAGTCTTAGAGGATGGTGAAGAGACGGCCATAGGTACTTTTAGCGTTACCATGATCGAGGTGGATTATTCCGTCCCGGGTGCTTCTAGTTACGTCCTAGCGTGCCAGGTCAATAATAATAAGCCATTTCGGATTCTCTACACAGGAGATCTCAGGTTCCACGGTATTAAAGGAACTACGATTGATGATTACGTAAAGGCGATAGGAGAGGGTATAGATATATTGATCTGCGAGGGCACCCGGATTGATTCAGATTC
>Ga0255453_1032_pt1 | contig 19519 bp, 25 predicted proteins | sample ANMaggQLBNCT01G4_FD_182628 | JGI IMG/M metagenome (GOLD analysis project Ga0255453, IMG submission 182628) | Sediment cell enrichment communities from methane seep in Santa Monica Basin, California, United Staets - ANME aggregate JGI... | ecosystem: Environmental > Aquatic > Marine > Cold seeps >...
GCCCCAACCTTGCCACATCAGATTAAAATCGGGCGCATCCCTGCTTAACAGGGCTTATTAGTCTATTTAACATATTCTACGTTATCCATACCCTCAAAAGCATTATCTCCTGTTAAAAACTTTATTCCAAGCTTCTCCGCGATAATATACCCTAAGGCATCTATATAACTCAAATTCTTTTTCCCCTTTTTCATTTTCAATCTAAACCTCATACTTTCTTTAATATCCGTGTCATCAAAATCGATAGCATATCCAATAGTCTCATCATAATAGTGATTGGCAACATCTTCTCCCTTTTCCCTAAGCAGGTGGTAATATATCTCCATGAGGTTCCATTTCGTTGTAATTACATCTACATCGAGATACTTTCGGTATCGTTCGTTACCATAGAATATTTCGAGTAACGCATATGTGTCGAAGAAGTACATCATTCATCCCAACCAGCTCGGAGCTCTTCTTTAATCTCTTGTGTCGCTTTTGTCCGCGTTAATGTTCCGAATAACCGCCTAAGAGATTCATTTTTCTTCTTTATCTCCACATCCACCACTTCATCTTCGGCAAAACCCTTCTCTTTTACTAGATCCATGGGAAGTATAATCCCGTACCTATTTCCCCATTTTTTGACCTTCACATGCACCATTTTTTCACTACCAACATATATTACATAGTTTGTTATGCTTAAAGTTACCGACCACGGACTAAAGTCCGAGGCATCTTTGACCGATAGGAGTGGCGTGTTGGCATGTTCGTGTAAGTGCGGGCAGAGGTGAGAGACGCACGATGAAAAGAATATTTTGCAAATTATTTGTTAATGCCATGCTTTGATAATCCAAAGATGAATTTATTTTTGAGTTTAATCTTTTCTAAATACCCTAACTCAGTCAAATGCAAGAGGTCTTTACATGCGCTATCATAAGCTACATTATAGGTTGTCATTATTTCCTTGATGACAAAATTTTTCTCTGGATTCCTCATGAATTCCTTGAGTAGTTCTGCTTGACGTATATTTATATCTTTAATATCTCTAATCAAGTTAAGAGCTTCTGAATATTGTTTTTGTATTTTATTAATATAAGCGTCCATATCATAAAGCGCTTCCTCAATCGCATTCAAATTGTAAATAATAAAATACGTAAGATCATTTTCATCGGTCTCAGTATGAAGATATGCTAGCCCATATTTCGTTTTCGATCGTAAAATAATCCTGGAAATCGACATATACTCAAATAACCAGTATCCTCTTGAGAGCATATACCAGTAAAAGATTGTTCTCGCAGTTCTTCCGTTGCCGTCGTTGAATGGATGAATATAACCAATAAGAAAATGAAGAATAAATCCCTTGATCACGGGATGAATAAACGCCCCGTCATCATTACTTGCAAATTCACAAAACTCTTCCATCAAACCATTTATTTTTGATGATCCGGGGGGTATAGTAAATCTTCCTGTATTCCAGTGGGTCTCCAACAACAATTTCATTATTATCTCTGAAGCGACCTTCATCATTTTTATCTTTGAGGGTGTCTTTTGTAATCTTTTTATGCAATTCAAGGATGATTTCGGGTGTTAGGGTTCTATCTTTCATTTTTGTTATTTTTTGTATGGTTTCATATCCAGTGATGATCATCTGCTCGGAATAGTTTCTAGGCTTTTTCTTTTGGCGCAATATCTCTTTTGCAATTTTTCGGGTCGTGGCAGCCCCCTCCAACTGACTTGAAGCAATAGCTTCCTCCATCAATGAACTGATGATATAACGACTTTTCCCTTCCGTGTTTACAGATTCCAAATCGGTTTCTAAGTGGCCTGCCGCGCCTTTATCCATAAGATGTAGTTTTCTCTGGGCATCATTCAAAATAAGATAGTTAAATATCCAATCATTAAATTTAATTGATTTAAACTGCTGTTAGCGAAATATCCTAATAAGAGCCCATATATATTCTGGATTTATTTTGTTGGGTATTTCTTTATAGCGGAGTTTATCCCAATGAATATAGTCTTGATTACACTTTATGACAAAGTCGTAGACCGTTTCATCGTTTAATAGCTTAAAAACCTGCCCGCTATTTTTTTCGAGAATGTCACGTAAGTTCTTTGGTTTCTCAGGAACGTTCATAGTCAGATAAAGAACTTACTAATCTATAAACCTTTCTACCATTTTGGTAGTTTTTGGTAGTTTAACAAAATTCATGTTACGCCACCCAAAACCATTTTGATCATCCGATTCACACCCGACCCCCAATGCGTAAGAACGCATCGTTCCTGACTCCGAAGCCCCAGTCGTGCCACCCCGAATGAATTGCGCGGCATTCCTGTTGTTTCATTTCCTCCTTCTCTTTTGTTATCTTTAAAAAGCATATACTGCTATAATTGCTATTGTGACTATCACGATCGCGCCCATCCAAACATTTGCAGTATTGAATTTAGATTTGACATCCCTGCTCCAGGTATAAACAAGAAAGAGAATAACAGGAGAGATCATTGTGATGAAATTTAGTTCTTCCTGTAGCACATTCTTAAAAATTACTGCCAAACCAAAAGTGCATATAGCAGCAACAATCGATACCTTTACTTCATCTCTCATTTCTCAGCCACCTTTCTTTTTATTTCTGTTATTAAAGTCACCATACCTCGTACTTAAGAGGCTGTCTCACAATTGGTTTTGGTACCAAAAATATCCTCCTTTTTGATTTAGAGCATTATCTGCCTTTCTTCCCTGCCCAATTTTGAATTGTTGGACCGCTTCTTAAGTACAAGGCCTGTACTTAAGCACGACCGCCGATGACTTAGACTACACTATTATCAGGGATTAATGACATAGGCATATAAAAGTTTTTCGCTTTTTTTCCTTTTTCTTCAACCACCACAACCACGGGTACAGTATCAGTCCACTCGTAACCCTTCTGCCCTGATACATACTTCCCACCACAGCCCAACCTTGCCCTACTGACCCCTGGTAACACAATGGCGCCCACAGAGGCCCTGGACACCACTCCTTAAGCTGTGGAAATATAGCCCTCAATAACTTACTACACCACCACTTTATCCACTTCACTATCCCACTGCAAGATACGTATTCTCAGAACGCTAAGAAGACTACCCACTAAAAACGGTTTCAAAGAATAAGGTTGTTACATCTCATCCGGCGCTTCTATGCCCAGCACGTCCAGCACGTCACGTAAAGCCGCTCTTGTACAGTCAACAAGATGCAATCGCTCTTTCATTAGGCTTTCTTCCACATTCAATACGGGACAAAACTTATAAAACACATTAAACATATCTGCAAGTTCTCTCGCATATTTAGCCACCAAATGCAGCTTCAATTCCACAGACGCCTCCTCTACAAGATACCCGAACTTAGCCAACTTCTTTATCAGCTCCTTCTCGCTTTCTTCTCGTAGTAGAGCCGTGTCGTAGTTATATCCCTGCGTCAAGAAACTGCTGTCCTCAGCAGCCCGTAATATGCTGCAAGCACGTGCATGCGAATATTGTACGAACGGCGCACCCTTCTTCTCTATGTCCAGAGCATCTTCAAATACAAACACTATATGCTTCTCAGGCGAGACTTTTACCATATCGTATCGCAATGCGCCTATACCCACTTTCTTCGCTATCTCACGTTTCTTGTCTTCGTCCATATCTTTCCGTCTCTTATCCACTTCTTCATACGCACGAGCCTCGATTTTTGCCATTAGCTCGTCTGCTGATATATATCTGCCGGCACGCGTGGATAACGAACCGGTCGGTAAAGATACGAACGCAAAGATAACGAATTCCGGCGCTCTTACACCCATCAATGCCAGCGCTTTTGTTAATTGCTGCGATACTAACTCGTGGTCTTTACCAAATACATCTATCATCCGGTCACAGCTATTGCTCTTCCAGCGGTGATATGCAAGGTCTCTTGTGGTGTACAGTAATGTACCATCAGTCCTGCGAAGTACCAGCTCCTTCTCTATTCCATCCAGTTGCAGTAAAAGCGCAGAGCCTTCACGTTTTATGTTACCCTCACGAGTCAGCTCTTCTACTACCTCCGCAACCGAGCCATCTCGCACAAAAACGCTCTCATATACGAACCTGTCATGTTGAATATTCAACAGTTTCAGGGACTTTTGTATGCCCGAAAGGCTCATACTCACCAGTGTTTCATATTTCTGTACTACCAACTCATCGCCCGATTCGTAAAGCCCCATTATCGCTTTTAGTTCGCTTTGATATTCCTCGTGCTCCTCAAGCAGCCGGTTCGCAGCAATATAAACGTCCACGATCGCATGGTCCGCTTTTTTCGTTGTTGCAATAGGGATTCGCTCGGCACCCCAGACCACGACCGCTATCTGCCGCCCCATGTCATTCACGTAATATTGCGTTTCCACGTCATAGCCCGCACGCTTCAGTACACGCGCTAAACCGTCACCAATAATGGCATTCCTGAGATGTCCTATGTGAAGAGGTCCGTCTGGATTCGCAGATGTGTGCTCAATTACTATCTTGCCTTTCTTTTTCGAGTCCGCCTGCACAGAACCGGCGTCTATACGCTGCAACGTTTCATGCAAGTATAACTTGTTCACATAGAAGTTTATGTATGGACCGGCGGTGACAGCATCAGATATTAACGTGTCTCCAGTTGGTAGCGCGATATGCTTTACAATATCATCGGCTATGCTTTTCGGTGAGTTCTTATACTCACGTGCTAAAGCGAACGCAACTCGTGATGAAATATCCGCATGGTCGCTCTCTGCTAAGTCCAGGCTTTCATATTTGTAAGACGCTTTTTCCAATGCCTCTTTCAGCACGTGCTCAACTTCAGTTTTGAATTCTACAAACATCTGGTATCACAAAGATATAATCGCAACATTACTTAAAATGTTATCATTCACACCTGCTAAACTTTTCACGTACCGTGCTGAGATGAGAATGAGCGAGCAATCGCTTTGTTCGTAATCTGCTGCGGGCTACACGAAGAGACTAACGCCATTTCAGACGTTTACGGCATCCTAACAGTTGCACAACCCCAAACATTCTAATCCGCTGTAGCAGCCATCAGCACACCAATAACGGTCTTACCATCCTTTATCTCGCCGTTTCTTATTCTTTCCAATAAATCCGCCAGTCCCACGAACCGTATCGCAAGTTCCGCTTCAACGTCATGTTTTTGTTTTAACCCGCTCGCTTTGAACACATGTATTATCTCGCTACTGAACCCGGGCGAAGGAAAAAACGCAACCAGCTTTTCCAGGTTCGATACCTGAAAACCTGTTTCCTCGATTATCTCTCTGCGGGCACACTCTTCCGGCGATTCTCCTGCTTCAAGAGTACCCGCCGGTATCTCTAAAGTTATGCTCTCCACCGCCTTTCTGTATTGCTCCACTAACAACACCTCTTTGTTCTCGTTCAATGCAACAATAGCGGCAGCACCCGGATGCACGACAACTTCACGCTTCTTTGTTATGCCTTCGGGTAAGGAAACCGTATCCACCCGTAACTGAACAACCCTGCCGTTATATATCTGCGTACGTTCGATGGTCTTCTCTTCGCTCATATGTGTATGTTGTAAGAGCGAGCAAATAACTTTTTTGTACTTGTTTACCGCGGAACCCGTAAAGAACACCGCAAGTCAAGGCAATCATTAATTCCTGCTCAACACTCCCCGTGAACTCGGTGGCAGACAAATACCTTTTCACGACAAAAACCGAAACATTTTTATAGCGAATGGTATATCTTCGCATAACGGCGATAAAAATAAAATGTCTAAAAGAAATGTGTTGTGTATAGCGATTTTAGTGATTGCATGCGTATCCATAGCGGCTTTTTACGCCAGCCCAGTAGGTGCTGAGCAGGATCAGACAATCAAAATCTTCCACGCCGGCAGTTTAGCCGTGCCTCTGGAAGAAGTAGAAAAACAGTTTGAGGCGGTGCATCCGAACGTGGACGTGCGGCGTGAGTCATTGGGCAGCATAGCGGCGATACGGCAGGTAACGGATGTTGGGAAGAATGGAGATGTTGTTGCATCTGCGGATTACACGCTTATACCAAGTATGATGTATCTGGAGTATGCAGATTGGGTGGTACGATTCGCAACGAATGACCTGGTGCTTGCGTACAATCCAGAGAAGAGCAAGTATGCAGATGAAATCACGCCTGATAACTGGTACGAAATTCTGCGCAGAGATGGTGTAATCTACGCATTCTCAAATCCGAATCTCGATCCTTGCGGCTATCGAGCGGTGATGGTGTTTCAGCTTGCAGAACTGTATACAGGTGATGACATGATATTTGACGATTTGATTAGCGACAACACTGCGATTACAATAAGCGAAGAGGAAGGCACGTATCTAATAAAGACGCCGGAAGACATGAAGCCAAATACCGATAAGGTAAGCATAAGGCCGAAATCAGTCGAGCTCGTAGCGATGGTAGAAGAAGGTGGGTTGGACTACGCTTTTGAATACAGAAGCGTTGCCGTTCAGCATAACCTGAGCTATGTGGATTTACCGTTGCCGATAGATTTGAGCAGTGTCGAGTATGCTGATGATTACAAAAAGGTGAAACTGGAAACTGTGGATGGAAAGACGAAAACCGGTAAGCCTATTGTGTATGGTATAACCGTACCAAAGAACGCGGATAATCCGGAACTTGGGCTGGAGTTCGTAGAGTTCGTGATTGGCGATGCGGGACAGAAGATTTTCGCGGATATGGGTCAGCCGCCAATTGTGCCAGCAGAAGGAAGTGGTTTATTGCCTGTTGAATTAGAAACGTCAACTAAGCCGATAATGACTCTTGCAACCGGCAGTCCGTATGAACTAGGGTTGATTGATGCTTTGAGCAAACCGTTCGAGGAGCGATATGGCTGCAAGGTAGAAGTAACGAAAGCGGGCAGTGGTGCATCATTATATCTCGGTAGAGAAGGCAAGGTGGACCTTGTAATGGTACACGCACCGGGAACAGAGGAGCAATTTGTCGCGGATGGCTACGGGTTAAACCGGACTTATATAATGTACAACGATTTCGTGATTGCTGGTCCAAAAGACGATCCCGCTGGTATACAGGGTATGACAGACGTTGCAGAAACGTACAAAAAAATCGCGAATACAAACTCGCTGTTCTTTTCACGAGGTGATAATTCAGGAACGCATAAAAAAGAGATGGCGGTCTGGGCAAGTGCAGGGGTAACACCCAAAGGGGCCTGGTATAAAGAGACAGACGCTTTTATGGGCGATACACTAAAAATCGCGAATACCGAGCAGGGTTACTTCATGACCGATAGAAGCACGTATGTAACGTTGAAGAAAGATATGGATCTGGACATTCTGGTTGAAGGCGACCCTGTACTGGTTAATCATTACCATGCAATAGCCGTGAATCCTGCTAAACATCCGACTGTGAACTATGAACTGGCTAAGGAGTTTATTGCGTTTGTGTCATCGCAGGAAGGGCAGGAGATGCTTGGCGACTTTGGCAAAGACGATTTTGGTGAGCCGCTGTATCTTGTAGCAGCACCTACACCTTCGCCAACAGTAACGTCAAGTCCTGTAGCGTTACCAACGACTGTGCCTCCGGCAACTACAATGCCAAGTCCAGTGGCAAGTCCCACGCCACATACACCCGGTTTTGGGGTGGTATTCGCGGTTACAGCACTGTTAGCAGTTAGTTATGTCAGGTTGAGAAAGAGAAGGGAGTGAAAGCGAGGGAAATATAACACGGTAAGGCAACATATCGGATGGCTGGTATTACGCCCCATTTTTATCCAACGGCTTAGTACGGTCATCTGCGTGAGGCGGACGTTGTACCGTCTCGCGCTTTTTTTTCTGTTTAGACATATTTTTTTTACCTTGAATTACGATTCAGGTTGTGCCGATATTTTGCCCATGAGCAGAACTTTTTGCAATCCTATCAAGCAGGTATAAATAATCGTATATCTGATGGATTTACTGGACTATTAGAACTTTTCCAACCTTTTAACAGATGATATAAACAGGCACCGCAAGAATGAGTTCGGCGGAGATGAGAAGGAGTCCTTGCCCCCTGTCTTTCACGCCTTGTATTGCTTCCAGCTATTATTCTTGCCCTCTGCTTCATATGATTTTACCTATAGTGAACAATTGACGGCAAGCAATTACAATTCAACGCTTCTCATCTTCGCTATCAATTTCCGCTTTCCTTTGTTCGCTTCCATGAAACCCGAAATATATGTTTGCCATTCATCTTCATCACATATCCTTTTCATTGTCCACAGCATATCTATCGCATCATCATAATACACATGCGAGCGATTTATGAGATTTGAAACCCATTCCTGGCATATTTTTACCGCTTCTTCACGAGCACCCACCTCTTTCAGTTTCATCGCATACACCTTTAGCTCTTCCTTGTCCATACTACCCACAAACTTCTTTAACAGCCATACCACATATTCAGAACGCTTACCACAGCACAAAATGGCATTTATGAATATTTTCGCGATCGGAACCGTGCGAACATAGCTTATCGCTTCCATTAAGACCGTTTCGTCCGACTTCTCCACAAACAAAATTATCAACTCGCCAACCGGCTCCTCCGTAGATATTAGCCCCATCTTCAATGCCTGAAAGGTCAACTTCACCGCTTCTTCTTCCTTTCCTTCCCGTTTTGCAGCCTCTGCAACTTCTATTATCTGTGTGGGATGTACGGTATCGGAAAACATGGCGAGTTCTATCGCGTCATTTATGTATCCGTCATACACTAACACTGATATTGCGACATTCTCGGCACTTCTCTCTTTCAGGTTTGATATAAGCTCATCATATCTCCCGAGTTTTTTAAATAGCTCTTTTAGACGCTCGTATGCCTCCGGCCGGAAATAGGACATCATGAGCAGCGCAGCATTTAATGTTTCTTCCACGTCCAGATCATCACTTTTAATTTTACCTTCTGCTAAGAACCTATTTAATAGCTCGAAGTAAAGCTCGACAAGAGCATATTTACTCTCTTCTACATCCTCTTTTAACCCTGTCTGTATCAGTACAAACGCCTCTTCTTCCCTATTTCTTTTTATCAAAGCTTCTGAATACCTCAAATAATCGTCTGCATCTCCGAGCCCTGCTCGTTCCATCACCTTGAAGGCAGCATCATATAACTCGAAATGTTCATACAAGCCCGTTAATAAGGCAATAATTTTCTTTCTGTGATACTTAGCGCTGAAATCGTCACCAGCCGGTATTTGTTCAAGTAAAGCCTTTTCTATGTTCGGCATGTTTCCCTTCGTTGCCACACAAAAAAGCATTTCATCCAGTTCTAAGCCATAGTCCTCCTTCACCACCACATCCAGTATTCTATGTGCCAAACTATCTTTCTGCTTCTCGTCCAGCTTCTCGGCACTGATAAAGAATTCATTAACACATTCAATCACAAAATTTCCAAGTATACCATCTGAATCATCCACTCCAGACTCAAACACATCCACACCTCTTTCTATCAACATAAGATAGACCTCAACAGCATCTTCGAACTGGTCGTCTTCTGCAAGTTCATCCCCTATCTTTTTCACCTCTTCAAGCCCGTCTACAGCGCTAGGCACGGCATAGTAGTCCAAAAAATCACACAATACATATTCAATTCTTCTTGAAATTGCATCACGATTTACTTTACTCTCGCTAACGGAAACGGGAAAAGCTAATTTCGCAGCTAAAATTGGGTCACGTTCTAATAAAGAACCCATCAGTTTAATAATCTCTTCTTTACTCTTTTTCTGAAGCGAGAACAAAAAGTCATCAACATCGGTAAACGAAGCGCTGTCGTTTATCCATTGTAAAAGAAGTGCTGCTCCATGCTTGCACATCATTCCAACAGGACATGAGCATTCCGAGTATATTTCATCCTGTGCGATTTCAACAGCTACTTTATATGGATTCGGTGCGGAACCGTGCACAGTGCCATGAAGGGAATCACCCAGTTTTACCGCGTGCTCTACATACCCATGCTCAAAATAATCCAGCCCTCTTGTAAAGGTTTTAGTGCCGAATGCAGACCTTATTTCTTCCTCTGTTATGCCCCACATCTTCTAGTCTAATTCGGAATATTTACTCATACAACCGGTTCACACCGTTTATTAACGCATACACAGATGCTGTCACAATATCTTCACTCACACCACTTGCTGTTATCGCCTTATCGCCCCTGCTTATCTTTACTACTACATTCACCAACGCATCCGTTCCGCCTGTGATGGCATCCACGTGGTACTCCTCAAGCCGCAGATCGTCCATTTCCATCCCCGCCATTGCCTTCCTGAGTGCATTTATTGCTGCATCCACAGGACCGACACCCACGCCTGCTTCCACTATCTCTTCTCCATCTATCTGTAACCGCAGTGATGCCGTTGGATACACGTTCTTTCCAGATACCACAGATAAGTCAACGAGTTTTATCTTCTCTTCACGTTCTATACGCAATACATCATCCACTAACGCTTGAAAATCAGCATCGGTAATTAATTTACCCCTGTCGCCAAGCTCTTTCACCATTGCCAGTATCTTCTGAGTTTGTTCCTCATCTGCGGTGATACCTTTCTCTTCCAGTGCCAATTTCACTGATGCCTTACCTGTATGCTTACCAAGCGCGAATCTCCTCTTCCGGCCTATTATGCCCGGGTCAATAGGTTCATATAAGCTTGTACCTGCCAGTGTGCCATGAACGTGCATGCCTGACTCGTGCGTGAATACGTTATCGCCCATAAGCGGCTTGTTCGGTGCCAGCGGCATCTTAGTCAAATTCCGGACCAATAGCGAAGTTTCATACAGCTTCTTCTTCTTTATGTTCGTCTTTACGTTATAAAGCAGCTCCAACGCGGTTACCACTTCCTCTAAGGGTGCGTTACCCGCTCTTTCACCCAGGCCATTCACCGTTACATGTACCACCGCCGCTCCGGCCATCACAGCAGTTACGGAATTCGCAGTCGCCAACCCGAAATCGTTATGGCAGTGTACGGAAACAGGCGTATCGGAATTGCAAAGCGCCAGAAACATTTCCCTCGTACGCTCGGGATACAGCACGCCAACGGTATCGCAGAAGCTTAAACGGTCAACAATCGGGGCTAAATCGGTAAAGAACGATTTCAAAAACGTCATGTCCGCCCCGGGATGCGTCTTCTGCACCGATTTCCACTTTTAAGCCATGGCTCTTTACATATTCTGACATCTCGATGGTCATGGCCATTAACGTTTCTCGATCTATCTTCAATTTCTTCTTTATGTGGCTGTCAGAAACAGGAGAAACTAAATTTACCGTATCAACTTCGCAGTTAATTGCTGCGTCTATGTCTCCTTTCAAAAGACGTGCAAACGAGCTGATCTCGGCATTTAAGCCTTCACGCGCTATGCCTTTTATTGCTCTTTGCTCACCTTCCGATATGACCGCAGTTCCTGCTTCTATGATGTCTGCGCCTAATACGTCAAGCTGTTTTGCAATTTGCAGTTTCTGTTCCGGCGTTAGTGATACCCCTGGTGTTTGCTCACCATCTCGCAATGTCGTGTCCAGTATTTTTACCGCTTTTTGTTCTTGCATCTTACCAATAATAAAAGCAAACCCTATATAAAATTACGACTTCTTCCTGATGCACGTAATCACAGTCATACGATATTCACTCACAACGCTACGCGAAAAGGACAGTGTTACCAACAGCATTTAGTCGAAAAACGGTATTTGTTTCAACGTTTGTTTTTTTGTTTTGCTCGTTTCCACATTCGCATTACCCGTGGCAGGTTCTGCTCATAGTGTACCCACAGCGAGGGTACCACGTATTTGATGTACTTCGTCAGCACGATCGTAGCCATAGCGCATTTTAAAGGGACATTCTTTTCACGACCGATAACAATGCTCTTTCTTCGCAGAATATCCGAAAGGAACCCGTCAACGTTTTCTGCATGCGAACAGGTAACAACATTACCGAGGTCGCTGAGCAAGTGCCCGTCTGTGCCGCCGGTTATGCCCTTTTCAAATGTATCCGCTAGTTTCGCGGCCTTTACGTTCAGGTTCCGGGTCATGCCGCCGCAAATAACTTCGATGCCATCAAAATACTCAAGTATCTCTTGGTCTAGGTACTCAGCGTCAACACACTTCTGGACGCCTCGGTTTAGTAACAGGTAGCCATACGGATGTGCTGCAACGGTTACGCAGTTATAATCGTCTGTCTTTTCTACTATCTCCTGTGTGGTTAATGCGATACCAAGATACGGGCTTTTTCGCTTGTTCTTATGTATATATTGTACATAAAAATCCGTCAGTTCGGGAATGGTATAGAAATAAACAAGTATATGCGGCCCGTCTCGGGCGCTTACCTCTATGCCGGGTATAACAAGAACATCGGTTTTCTGCGCGTAAGCTTCAATTACGCCACTTATCTGGTTGTGATCGGTAATTGCGAGCCCAAAACCCTTTTGTTTTGCACGTTTCAATGCTGCTTTTACCGTAGTCGGAGAGTCCGAATGGTTTGTATGAAAGTGCATATCCGCTGCGTTAAGGCCGTGGCGGTTAATCTGTTCGAGTTCAGGTTTTTCAAATAGTATCTTCTGCACTATTAGCTATTGTTACGTAACGTTAAAAAACATCTGCAGAGAAAAATAGGTGTTGGGTATCCATATTCCAAAGTCTACCGCCTCGGCGTTTTCAGTGAACTCAGCATCAAATGGTACAACACGGTGCTATCCCCCTCTCCTGATACGAAGAGGTATCTTCAAACGCCGGAATATGCTTTCTGGAACAGATTACCGGTGAATGCGAATGCTGACATGGCAGCTAAAATCTGCGGATGGTGTGAATGATGAAAAGTAGCAGGAGGACGCCGAGGGAAAAGTTTTTGTATAGGCAAAAATAAGGGGATTATACCGTGTAACCAAAACATCGAAAGGGCACATATAAAGGAGGAATGAAATATGAAAACCAAAAATCAGAACTCTAAGAGTAATGTTGATCCTGGTAAAACAAAAGTTTACCTGGTAGGAAGTGGAATCGCCTCACTTGCAAGTGCAGTATATCTTATAAAAGATGCTAAAGTGTCTGGTGACAATATTCACATCATGGAACAGGACAATGTTAGCGGTGGTTGTTTAGATGGCTCGGGAGAAGAAGAAAAAGGTTATGTCGTACGTGGCGGCAGAATGCACGAAAAGCATTACGTATGCTACTGGGATTTATTATCTAACATACTGTCCTTAGATGACCCTAAGGTATCGATAACAGCAGAAAGTTTCGCATTTAACAAGAAATTTGTCTCAAATGCTCAGGCCAGGTTGCTGAAAAATGGCGAGATAATGGATGTATCGTCTTTTGGATTAAGTAAAAAAGATCAATTAGACATGCTAAAACTAATATTTTCCTCTGAGCACACATTGGGGAAAAAGCGTATCGAAGATTGGTTTACACAGGAGTTCTTTTCAACTAATTTTTGGCTTATCTGGACATCCATGTTTGCATTTCAAAAATGGAGCAGTTTGGCTGAAATGAGACGCTACTACATTCGCTTTATTCACTTACTGCCAAATCTTCACAAGCTTGGGGGCATTATGCGTACAAAATAGAATCAATACGATTCCGTGGCGCTCCCTATTGAAAATTGGTTAACAAAGCGAGGTGTGCATTTTGATATAGACACTCAGGTACTTGATTTTGATTTTGATGTCGCTTCCGATGAGAAGACGGCAACTGTTATTCATTACAAAAACAATAAAGGGGAGGAAAAGGAGATTGTTGTTGATAAAGAGGATTACGTCTTCATTACCAACGGCTCTATCGTGGAAAGCTCAGACCTCGGCTCGATGACCGCTCCACCGAAACTAAAAGGCAAGGCTTCATCAGGCTCATGGACACTTTGGGAAAAAATTGCAAAGAAAGATCCCGCCTTTAGCAACCCTGGGGTTTTCCGTGACCAAATAGATTTGCAGAAGTGGGAATCGTTTACCGTTACACTGAAAGATCCGACATTTCACGAACATATGGAAAACTTTTCCGGTAATACTGACGGCACGGGTGGTTTGGTTACAATGACCGATTCCAACTGGCTCATGTCAATAGTAATAGCTCGTCAGCCTCATTTTGCGAACCAACCGAAAGATGTTAAGGTCTTCTGGGGTTACGGACTCTATCCTGATAGAATAGGAAATCATGTTAAGAAAAAGATGTCTGAATGTTCCGGAGAAGAGATATTACAGGAGCTATTCTATCATCTGAAAATCACTGAGAAGATGCAACCAATACTGGTGCAGGCAAAGCAAATTGCATTCCGGTTATGATGCCATTTGTTGATAGTCTATTCATGCCAAGAGAATCAGGAGACCGTCCTGAGGTTATACCTAATGGATCAACAAACTTTGCCTTTTTAGGGCAATTTGCCGAAGTACCAAATGATTGTGTGTTTACGGTAGAGTATTCTGTTAGATGCGCACAAACGGCGGTTCACTCATTTTTTGAAAACGATAAAAAGGTATTGCCTATTTACCAGGGACATCATGATCCGGAAGTACTGATTAATGCAACTAAAGCACTAAATAGGTAGCATTTACTGAAGTTCCGTAGGGAACACACAACTAAGTTTTTACCCCGCTTTACCACAGATGGAAATAGGTGTTTGGTAACGTATCATTATACCAAAATCTACAGCCTTAGCGTTCTCCGTTGACTCTGCGGTTAATCTAAAACTATCTTATTATGGAACTGCCTTTGGCTAAACTGTTTATTTGGTGTTCCCCCTGTTTTTGAGCTGTTGGACCACTTCTTTCAACCAAAAAACTCAAGCATTCCTGCTTTTACTTGCTCGATTTCTTTTAATTCACGACTCCGTTTTAGTTCAATGTCCAACACGGAAGTAACAGGCTTAAGTAACTGAAATAGTTCCTCTTTCGAGACCATTATTTTATCTGGTACGACTTCGGTATTCTCAATGAAACTCAGGAACTCATCCATGAATTCTGATCGGTATTCCGGTTTCGATGGTTTCACTATTAAAGAATGATAAATGAAACCCGAATGATGGTCCACCCATATAAAAGCATAGGGATAATAAGGTCGTCCTTTTCCATCTCTCGCGCCTCGTGCAATATAGAAATAGTCAATTTCCCAAGTACCTTGTTCATGCCTCGCAATCCTTTTGAGCCGTTCCAGACGAACTTCATCTACTGGCTCAGCCACTTCTGCCTCGTCTTCTATGAGCGGTGGCTTCAGCCATTCATCGTGCCAGCGCAATTCGTCATTTCCTTCTTCCGGTACCCGAACAAAGACATAAACATCGTCAAGAGGCTCAAGCATATCCGGGTCTTCTTTAAACCGTAATGCAACATCTACCGCTTGGTGTAAGGCTAAAGTCAAAAATTTTGCCTCTTCGCTTGTCAAATACCAGGGATGGTAGCCCGGAAGGTAACTTCGAAAAAGAGGCCATTCTTTTCGCCCTCTAAACTTCAGCCCAAGTTTTTTTATCTGTTCCAAATCGTTTTTCTGCAAAACTGTTCTGTCTCTAAACGCAGCCATCAAACATTTCTGCAGCATGAATGTTTCAATACCACTTTCCGGGTCGCCCAATTGCAGTTTTAAATACCCTTTAAAACCTTCTGTACCTAAATAAACCGCTAAGCCAAAATAATCGCCCAATCTGCCCAATATGCAGCAGTACCCGATTTCGCCGGTTGCCGGGTTTTTTACGCCGAATATGTCAGAATCCTGCATCCAGTTCCAACACTCGACCTTTTTGAATTCTATCACAGCTTCGTATAAATTCTTCCATTCCTGAAGCGATGATGATAAGTCACTCATTTTTGTATTACACAAATAATTGTATCATATATATTAAAGAACTTGTCCCTTTTTATCTTTCGCACTGCCTCTTTTAAAGACGTCTATTCGAACTCTCATGATTTTTTGAGTGAGCAATAAGGCTAAGCTGTTGTATGTGAGGAAACTATTCTGGATTTTAAAGTTAGCTAAAATCCATGATCCAACGCACTAACCCTAAAAGTACGAGAAAAACGCCTTCGGCTCGTGTGAGTACCCAACCAGTCCGCATGAATAAAATAACTATTATTATCATACCCACAAGCATATACAGACTTCCTGTTGCGGTGGGGTCAATATGTAACGGTCGGAGCATACCCGCCAGACCAAGCACGCCTGCAAGATTGAAGATGTCACTGCCAATGAGGTTTCCCGCGGCTAGGCTATGACGGCCCGAGAGAGACGCCATAAGAGACGTTACGAATTCGGGTGCAGAAGTCCCGGCAGCAACTATAGTCACACCAATTACCCATTCCGAGATACCCACCGCGTGTGCAATAGTAGTTGCAGATTCTACAAGTAAATGAGAGCCGCCCAGGACCAGAATGAACCCCATAAATAAGAACGGAATATCTTTCCACGTACCTTTTACCGCTGGTGGTTCATCGGCTTCTATTATTTCGCGGGGTTCCCGTCGCCAGAAAAGATAGCCCAGGTATAAAACTAACAACAAGAACAAAACGGCGCCTTCCAGGTGGGTTAGCGTCAGGTCACGGAAGAAAAACAGGAGTGAAACCGACAGGGTAAGGAGAAAAAGACCATCGCGATAAACAAGTTTCGGGGTGATGCGAAGTTGATGGACGATTGCAACCCCACCTAAAATGAACCCAAGATTAAAGATATTCGAGCCTACGATATTACCCACGGAAATATTAGAGTAGCCTTTGAGTGCAGCCATAACAGTAACTGCGAACTCAGGAGCAGAAGTGCCAAGCGCAACAATGGTAAGCCCGATCACGAGGTCGGAAACACCCACCAAACGAGCAATTCGCGATGCCGAATCTACTAACCAGCGGGCACCCACCCACAAAGCCCCAATAGAGATTACAATAAAGACAATCTCAAGTATCATAGTTCATCACCTCTTGTTTATAGAGATACAATAATGTTTACTTCTGTTAATGGTACCGGATTTATCACTAACCTTATATATAACAGTTGTTATACCTTATTTATGTGTGGAACTATAGGGGGTAAGAGAAGATGTGTAGTATAGGGGGAGGCGATTTTAATATAGAAATCGAGAAGATGGAAGTAACGCGATACGAGTGCAAGGACTGCGGGAATAAGTTTGATAGTATGGGCGATAAAGTGGTTTGCCCGTCATGTCTATCGGAAAACGTTGTAGTAGCGTAAAGTTTTAAAAAACCAGTCCTTTTGTCGAATAGCAGTTAGATGCTGCTGTATGTTTAACCATAGCGGAGCGGTTGGTGCTGTCGAAATACACATTAACTGGATTTTTTATTCGTATACGCTATTAAAGAATTAAACACGGGACAAGGAAGGAGTGGGTAGAAATGCCAAAGGTAGATGTGCGTGATATTGAGATCAATTACCATGAGGAAGGAACGGGTTTTCCCCTGGTCTTGATCCATGGCCCTAGCGGAGATCAGGCCGGATGGGTTTGGGTAATGCCGGAGTTTTCCAAACACTATCGAACTATCGCCCCTGATGTTCGAGGTCATGGAGACTCCGGGAAACCGGACATACCCTATTCAATCCAACAATTCTCTGACGATCTTTTTGCGTTCTTTCAGAAATTTGAGATCTGCCAGGCACACATGCTCGGCGTTTCTATGGGTGGGGCAATAGCCCTGCAGTTTGTCCTTGACCATCCAGAAAGGGTTAAGTCGCTCGTTCTTGTTTCCACATTCAGTCACATAGACCTCCAGCTCAAAAAGGCTTTTACCCGTCTCCGCAAGAGCCTGGATAGAGGTGGATATTCAACATTCTTTGAGGAGGTAGTACAACTGGCCTTTAACCCGGATTTTGTCACTGCTAACACCCATTTCATGGAGGAGATAAAAACAATAGGAATTAAAATCAATTCACCTACTGCGATCGCACATGCAATCGAAGCCTGCATGAAGTTCAATGTGAAGAATAGAATCTCCCAGATCTCAGTTCCAACTCTGATAATCTCCGGAAGAGAAGATACATTTACACCGCTCGCCATATCAGAACAGATCCATCACTCTATACAAGGTTCACAGTGGAAGATACTCGAAGGTGTGGGACACAACATATATATAGAAAAACCAGCCGTCCTAGCACAGGTCGTCCTGGAATTCCTGGGACGTCAGTAGGTGTTTGCCCCGTATCAACATTTAGGAATTAGGGAATACCCAATAACATAGTTTACCCAGAAGCATGCCCATAAAAACGCGATAGTGTCTGATTAACCGCAGAGTTCACGTAGAACGCTGAGGATGTAGATTTTAGAATATGGCTACATGATTGCCCAACACCTAATCTTCTCTGCGGACTCAAGCGAACTCTTGCGGTAAAGCAGGGTAAAAAATTAGGTGTGGGTTCCCTAAGACGGTGAGATGTTTGTGTTGAATTATCCGAATGGATCAGGAAAGACCCACTGCGAACGCGCTCACTAACAAGTGGAAAATCATAAACAACAGCAAAAAATCTATGCCGTAAAGAAACAAAGAGGCGATTTCAATATAGAAATCGAGATGATGGAAGTAACGCGATACGAGTGCAAGGACGGCGGGAACAAGTTTGATAGTATGGGCGATAAAGTGGTTTGCCCGTCATGTCTATCGGAAAACGTTGTGGTGGCGTAAAGTAAAAAAACCCAGTCCTTGTGGCGAATAGCAGTGAGATGCTGCTGTATGTTTAACAATAGCGGAGCGGTTGGCGCTGTCGAAATAGCCTGTGAAATCCGTCTATCCTCGTGTTTTACCGATTGCTTTTGAGCCTCTGGAACCGCCAACCAAATCTTTCTAATTTGCCTTTATTCCTGTAAGTTCTTCGCTTTTGCTCTAAAAATTTGTTTGCTGCCTTGTCAGCCTAATCCAAGTTCATTCTACGGAAAGCAGTAGGCGATCTCATGAGGTCTGTTCTACCCACATGATAGGCCGTTATTCCGGTTAGATGAGTCGTTATTCCGGTGATGAGCATGTACAGCTCAGCTTCTATTGAACCCCTATTAGACATTTCATCCCTTCGATAGCCACATTTGTCTCTGCTGAAGCTCCTTTCGCATTCGCTCCTTCTATCAGCTATTCTTTCCAGAAAAGAGGGATTGTTTACTGCTATATACTCGGGTCGGAAACACTTCCCTTTTTCCGTTTTGACCAACTCTCGTTTCCCAAAATCTCTTGCCTGTAGGTACGCTTCGATGCCCTTTTCAACGGAGTAGTCATTGTTCGCTACACGGTCCATTCCACGGTCTACAGAAATTATCCTTGGATAAAAGCCATAAACTACGTGAAATTCGTCAATTGCAAGCCGATATAACGGATTTTCATTTGAACTGCCTTTATAGCGTTGTATTAGTATAGGCAAGCCATATTCAAGGTCATCCATCTTGTATGAGAGATGTCCAACACCTTTTATGTAGTTTTTACGTATATATAGCCCCGCATCCTTATCGGAGTATTCCCCAGTCTCTTTGTTTTTGTAACTACTCGTATTTGACTTGATAAGACTCCCGTCCAACCCAACGAGTCGGCCTTTCCATAATCCAAGACTCCGCGATGTCTTCGACAAGTCA
>Ga0255453_1033_pt1 | contig 19380 bp, 21 predicted proteins | sample ANMaggQLBNCT01G4_FD_182628 | JGI IMG/M metagenome (GOLD analysis project Ga0255453, IMG submission 182628) | Sediment cell enrichment communities from methane seep in Santa Monica Basin, California, United Staets - ANME aggregate JGI... | ecosystem: Environmental > Aquatic > Marine > Cold seeps >...
CGCTAAAATCGCTTCTGATAAACTGTTTAGATGCTTTTTTTCCATTTCCCGTGCGAAATTATCCATTTTCTTGTTCAACACTTGAATCTCATACTTTCTCAACATTCCCTTTATCGCACCCGTCAGGAACTCCTCTTCATTCTCGAACATGCCACGCTCGATGATCTTTTCAACTCTGCGTGCCAAAAAATCATCCACCTTTGTTTTTAATATTATTTCTGGCATGTTAAACGCTTTTTTGCTTTTTACTATTTCTTCAGCAATTTATTAAACTCTTCAACGGTAAGTCCGGCATCTTTTATTAGTTCTCTTTCTGTCCCTTTAGCAACCGTTTCATGGTCGGGTATTACCAAAATGACATTTCCCTTTGACATCACGATATGACTGCCTCTCTGCCTATCCACCTGGAATCCAATTTTTCTGAAGACTTTTACCATTTGTTTATAGGGGCAATAGCCTCATTTCTGTTATACCGCCATCTCGACAAGTATGCTCTTTGGTTGTTGCTCTACTCCGTTCCTTGCTTTTTCGTTTGCCACTTCTAAGTACAAGTGAATGGCTTCCTGGATATTCTTTAATGCGTCTTCTCTCGTCTCACTTGGGAATGGCATCCTTTCAATGCAGGGCAGTGTACGGAATACGTTCCATCATATTCTCGTTCCAATACGAGTTCCAATTTCATCTTTCTTATAATACTCTTTGTTGATCTATATAATATTTTCTCTTCTTAAAACCATGTTTTGTGAATCCGTAAACAATACCCTCAAATCTCCTCAATATTTTATTCAAATCCCTCAAAAAATCCTTATAATCCTTCGTATGTACCGCATGCCGCCCCACACTATGCCCTTTTTTTACCAATTCCTGAGCAAAATCTTTATTCGGCCCTCTTGCCTTAATAAAGCGGCAATCCGATTGAGAATATTTTCTTAGCACAGGTTCTTTTTCTAAAAGAAAGTGTTGATTCACTCATCCAATCGTGGATATTTTCAGCCGCCCAATAACAAACTCTTCTTTGGCTGGCATATCCACTCATACTTATTTATTACGCTTCTTCAGACGTCTCTGTAGTTATCCTCTGTGCGTTCTTCCTTTATTTCCCGGTATAAACTCCGCCTCTTTATCCGCTCTGTTATCTCATCTATATCTGATTGCATCCTTTTCTCTCTTATATCTATAACCTCTACACTATGTCCCCTCTGTTTCATAAAATTGTTTATGCACTCACCTTTCAATAATCTTAAATCGCTATTTCCTAAAGGTGACATAAAAACTCGCTTATTGCTGTGATGTGTTTTATAGCTACTTCATAGCAGTTAAGGTATTCGATGGTGTGAACCGTTCCAACTAGCTGTTTCACAAGATGCGAGCCAATGAAACCCGCTCCCCCAGTTACAAGAACCGATTGACTTTTTTACGCTCATTTTTAAAATATCACCTCTTCATCCAAGTTCCAGGATTATTCTTTTACCAATACACCAGATTTTGGTTCTTTTCTTCTCATAGACATCTAAACTTTCCACAATTTCGACCGGGATTCTCACAAAATATCCTTCTTTATCTTTATACACCTCAGTGTCTCTTTCGACTACCCTACCACCTCTTACCCCCAGTAGCCCAACCAAAACATCCGACAATCTTTTAGCCTCCGCAGACCCTAACATTGTTTTCTCGCATTTTGGGCAGTAATACTCTTTTACGTGAATAGTAATCTCCTCACTCGGCACATCAATATCCCGCTTTTGCTCTATCATCTTCTTACCGCAGTGAATGCAAATGTTCTCTATTGCTGTTTCTGGTTCATACTCCAATTCGATTTCTTCCCCCTCTTCCAAGATTTGTGTAGTGTCAACTCTATCCCAAAAATCCGCTTCTTCTTCATCCGACTTAAACTGTGGGAACTTTGTTTCTGACATTGTGTTTATCTATTTCATCTTCTTTTTATATACCTTTTTCTCGCTTTCACTCATATCACGAGCTGTGATTGGTCTGAAATTAGTTCCGGCTTTCTCAAGCACGGCTAAGATATGTCTTCCTGCTTCTGTCTCGCCGTAGATGAGATAGCTATTCTTTGCTTTTCGGGCAATGTGCCTACCTGAGCATACATCTTCTACATCCTTCACTGTAATCCCATGACAAGCAATATGTAAAATATTGCGTTTATCCCAGTTTAATCTTTTAATCCTCACTCTCTTCTATTCCTTGCTCGATTCTTTTTAACAATTCGCCTATCTGCTCCCCTTGCGAACCTGAACCAACGCCTAAATGATAATCCGGCTCAGGTAGTCCCAGGTCGTCGGAAAATACCTTGTACATCTCGTAATCGTAATGCTGCCCTGTATGAATAACAATTTCTTCAAACTGTTTTCTCAATTCTTTTGAAACCGGTGCTAATTTTATGAAATTTGGTCTCGCCCCTACTATTGATGCTATTTTCATTCCAATCTCCCGTATAACTCCAACAACTTCTTCTCCATCCGCACCCAATTATAATTCTCTTCCACTGCTCTTCTCCCGTTTTCGCCCATCCTCTTCGCTTCTTCGGGATGTTTCAGTAAATAGGATATCGCATCCGCAATCTTATCCACATTTGTCGGGTCAACTAAAATGCCGCAATCCGCTTCTTTAACCACCTTGGATATCTCGGGGAAATTGCTCGCAACTACCGGCAATCCACACGCCATGTACTCAAAGAGTTTTATGGATACGGCATTGATATATCTTGGAATTGGTTGTAGAACGCATAAACACGCTTTTGACTTGTTTATATATTCTACTACTTTTAAATGCGAAACATGACCCGTGAAGACAACGTTTTTAGTTGGATTCTCTGCCAGGAATTTATTTATTTCGCTTTTGTTCAACTCATCTGTAAAATCACCAACACAAATTAATTTTACATTCGCTTTGTTTGCTACGTCTATCATCTGATAAATGCCGCGATCTCTTGAGATTCCTCCAACATAGATAATCCATTCATTCTCGGAATTTAAATCGCTCGACCTAAATAACTCAAGCTTTGGATAATTTGAGATTATATGGACATTCTTATGATATTTCTTATATTCATTACAGAGAATTTGATCAACCGTAATCACAACTTCCGCAAACTTTACAAGCACCCGCTCTGCAATATCCGCCAAAAATCTTATTAAAGGTCTAATAAAACCAGGAAACAAAGAATTCTCGGCAATCAAAGAAGGATAGTGCTCATGTGCATCATAAACCAGTTCTTTCTGCTTAAGACACTTAAGAATAACACATACAAATAGAGAACTTGGCTCATGACAATGAAAAACATCACAGTCCTGCTTAAATCCTGCCGTGAATACACGCCACATCGTTATCGGATGCAAAAGTTTACTTTCGGCTTTTTTATCGTAATGACCCGCACACCACCCACTATTTTATCTGCTATTTCGTCATCCGGTGCGATCAACACAACCTAATGCACCTTTGCAAGGCTCTTCGCCTCTTTGTGGAATACTCGTGTATCATAAGGTTGATGCACAGTCGTGAGTATACAAACTTTCATGATTACTTATATAATCTGCTTATGGACTATATTTCTTCGCTCTAATCATCTAACGAACTCCGCACCCGTTAATAAAACTACCCATAATAAATGTCCCGTAACTCTACATGAATCTCTTTCAACCCCAACTTCTTAGCTAATTTTAGATTGTCAAAACAGTATTCACTGAGGTCTGACGAGCTTTCGAGGAGCTTCTCAAATAATAGCGCTACTAAATAGTTCTTCCGATCTTGCCCTTTATACCGCTCCCGCTTGATCTCAGCGTTTATAAAATCCGCTTTGCATACGCATATCTTCGGAATGCACAAGCTTGATTTATCACCAGCTATCGGAACAGACATCAGTATAGCCTTAAAAAGAACGCTTGGCACGAGCTACAATTTCGCTGTTCATCCCTCTTCTCTATTTTCAGCATCGCATTTAAAAACCCTTGTGCGAACTTGAGCAACATAAACCCTACGCTTCCTGCATATCCTCAAAGTCATAGCATAGGTATCCTTCTGCCCTTAGCTCACCTTTGCCCGCTAATCTCTTCGCAATCAACCCAAAATACTCTACTCTTTCGCCTTTATTCCAAGCCACGTATTCGGACTTCTTTTTCAATTCGGTAATAATCTGATTCGCTTCACCCACCGTCAAATCGCGCCATTTCACCTCGAAGAAAGCTACTTCTTTTCGCACTTCATTCAACGCAACCACGTCTATCTCATTATCTTTCTGCCACCATCTTCCTAATTTTGTGAATGCAAATGGCAGTTCCTGGTCCCATAGAAATTCGCTACAAACCTTTTCAAATACAAACCCGAGATACGAATTCAAATCATCTCTGATTATATCAAATAACCGGTCGGTTTTTCCTTCCTCAATCAAAGAGCGGTAGGGATAGACATATCTGAACCAGAAATTAAGATAATTGTCACTAAAGACGTATCTTGCATTTCGCAATTCCTTCTTTTGTGTTACCGGGTAGTCTTTTCTTACCAACCGAATAGCTGCGAGATTAGCGAGATATCGGGATATAATGCCCTTATCCAGCTCAGTAAAATTAGCAATCGTGCCAAATTTGTGTTTACCATATGCGATTGCCTTCAATATCGCGAAATATCTTGCTGTTTCTCTCAGTTCCTCTTTTAATAACATTTCCGCCTCTTGATAAAGAAACTTACCCACTCTGAACGCATTCTTCCTCAAGTTCTCCTCAAAATCCAACCGGGGATCAAATTTCTGGATATATAAAGGGATACCGTCCGTTACGCCATATACTCTTACAAGGTCTTCCATAGCGTAAGGCAAAAATTCAGCGAGATACTTGAATTTAAGCGGTTATAACTGTAGTTGTGCGGTTCTCCGCCCATACAGCGGTGCTCGGTAATCCAGGGTATGATCTTCCATCATTGAGATAGAAGACCCAAGCAAAACGAGGCAGAATTCTCTTTCCGATAGGATCAAATCCCATATCTTCTGAAATATCGAGGGTATTGCCCTATTTGACTCTATAAGATACGGGAATTCATCAATAACCAATATAACCTTCTCGTTTAATAATTTATCGGCTTCTCTAAATAATTCTATCCAATCGTTAAAATCTACTTTCTCAAACAGAGGATTACGGATATACGAAGCGACCGCTCTCTGCAGCTCCTTTAGATTAGCCTTATCGGTTCTCGTATCAGCTAAGAAATAGATGTGCGCTCTATCTTTTATAAACTGTTTCACGAGTTCTGTCTTACCAATCCGTCTCCTACCATAAATGATGATGAAAGAGGACCTATTCTGTTTGTAAGTATCCTCAAGTAATCGTAGTTCATTCGCCCGATCTACAAACTGTTGAAACATGATTATGATAATCGTATTTTAAGTAGTTAAAATGAATGTGTTCTGAAAACTTGTAGTAAATAAGAAATATGATCTTCGTAAATGCTCTAATTACCCCAGAAGCGCCATCACCGTTTCCTTATCCAGTTCCGGTCTATGCTTTTGATCATTCCATATCTTCCGGTAAAAATAGAAATACTCATAGAGCTTGGGTAAATCACGGCAAGAAACAACCCGGTGGTTCTCAATATCAACTTTCTTGTGTCAATCTCGTGAAATCTCGTGGTTTCTTAATCCAACTATAAATCCACAGTTATCGTTTTACCTTCCATCACCGCTGCTTCCGATACATTCACTTCTTTCTCCGTGGTCCACATCACTGTTGCGTTCCCTACATCCTGCCCCGTCTTTACGGTATAGGGTGACGCGAAAACATCGAAATTCGTACCGCCTTCTACCGGTCCTTCAGTCGAATACGGCACGATGAACTCGTATGTACCGTTTGACATCTCCCGTTCGATATACACAAACGTTCTACCCTGATTCGTACTCACTGTAGTTGCTATTTCGACTATCGAGCCGTTAGGTGCAGTCCCTTCTATCCGTGCACCTTTCACGTACTCAAATACCTTCACGAACTTTATCTCCTGTCCCCCAAAAGTGATTATAGTACTTGGCGATTCGTGAACAAGCCGGTAATGCCGCAACGGCTCTAAAAATAAGTCTTCGCTTAAGGCTACCCCGATACCGTCTAACACGTGAAGACGTGCTTCTATCGTGCTGAAATACTTTGCGCTGAGTACAACCCGGGTTCCTTCGTCAGTCTTGACCTGTGTATAGTAACCGCCCGTATCTCCAGCCCATACGGTCATCGCACCGAATTTGTTATAGAACGCATTGAACGCATCCGCCATCATGAAATCACTTACCACGTAGCGCACACCGAGCGCATCCGCAACTTCGTTTGCTTGGTTTACATCACGCGTGACAAAGAACACGCAAGCGCCGGGGTTACCATTTCCGATAGGGCCACCTATGCCTTGCTGAAACGGATTTGCAACCGGAATACGATGCGCTATTCTTGTTATCCAGTGCCCGTAGTCCCACCAGCTTATTACCGAATATGCCTCAGGCGGATAATCATAATCCTCTAATCTATTCGTTGTTTCATTAAAAGGCGGCTCTTCGTACAAAGCGTAATAATCCACACCAGGACTCGGCGTATTCTCTTTCATCCAGGAAAGCGATTCATACCAGTCATTTTCTGGGCCTCCACTATATTTTGCAGTTGCTAAAGAAGTCGTTAGCGGTGGGTAAAACACAACCAGACCAATTAAAATTAAAGTGATGATAATATCTGCACGTGCATAACGTTTTAGTTTGGCTACGCCTGTGCGCTCTTCATTATCCGCTACGGGCTTCGCCTTTTCTTTTGTCTTCTGTGCCGCAGCACCTCCTTTCTTCTTCCCTTTTATCTTCTCCCCCGTACCTTCTCCCCGTGCCTCGCCTCGAAATGCAACAAACTCGATTAGCTTCCAGGACACGAACCCGGTGAGCAGTGCTGCATTCACAGCATAAAAATATGCGAACCTGTTCTGACCTCCACCGATAAACGGGTTCCAACAAGCAAGTAGCATCACCACGCTCCAGACCACAAACAAAATCTCCTCTGCACGGAATTTACGTGCTATTTCATAGGCAAGCCATGCGAAACCGATGAACGCAATGAAGAAGCTAGTAGTGAACCATTGCCATGCCTCGGCATCAGTAATCTTTCCCGTATAAGGCGAAAAGATGTGCATCGGATGAATCTCTGCTACGGTTAGTGCAGTCTCCGTAGGAAGGAATATACGAAGGCTGCCAGTCAGTAAAGCATATAAAGACGGACTTACCGCATTCACAACTACAAAAGACAAAATCCCGAGTACCAATATCACGATAGGATAACCATAAGCGTCTATTTTCTTGTAGTTCATCAAGAACGAGATAGCACCTAAAGCTACGAATACGAGTAGGCCAATCACAAGTGAGATAACGTGAAATGATTTCATAGTTCCCGGAGGATACGCTAGGATAACCATAATCAAAGAAATAATGAAAGCGGGTATGGCTACAATACAGAGATAATCCGTGCTCTCACCACGCATATGGTCAATGATATGCTGAACCACGGCGTAGATGAGCAATACGAATATGAATAGCGATGCGCCTTTCCAGGAAAGGAAAAAACAACCGAAGAAGATACCCCCTAAGAAAGAATAAAACAACGGTTGCTTCAAACCACTCCAATCCTTATTTGAGACCGAATAAAACGTTATTTCGTTCTTCTTCGCACTCTTTACTGCAAGGATAAAGAATAAGATCACTATCGTGCTTAATAGCGTCTCGGCAACGTGATGGTCCGTGAACCCGAGCAGAGAACGGGACAAGAACTGCCCGGGAAGAACCGCGATTAGTGCAGCGGAAAGAATTCCGGCGTTTCTGTTCCATAAAACTTTACCGATGAAATAAACTGGAATAACGGTAAGCGCACCTAAAACCGCGGGATACCAGGCACCTATTGCTTCTATGTTATGCTGGTTCAAAGTAGCAAGCGGGTTGCCAAGCCCGATTAGCCAGATGATAACCGCAAGCAGGTAATCGAACAGAGGTGCAAAAGGCACGTTTGTGCCGTGCGGGTAATACGTGAGGGGATCGAAGTAGATACGATGCGGGAAGTTATGCAATGTGTTTTCCACGAGCCGCATGTTGTACCACGGGTCGTTACCTCCGAATCGCACGAACGTGCCATTAAAAACGCTGTTATGCGGTAACGATCTGATATAAAGTGCTAAGCAAAACATCGCTGTTAAAATGGCACCGTAGATAAAATGTACTCTTTCTATACTTTTCAGGCTTGTCTTCATTTTTCCCCTTCCGCTTTCCTTAATCTTTCCTTAATACTACAGGTAGTTCTTCTTGCAGCATTATAAATATCTCTCTCTTTTTATCTTTTTTATTTTTGTTTTTGTTTTTTTATACATAACAACCAGCCCATCGGCACTAAACTCAGCACTTTTGTCCTTTTCAAAATCGAATATAACCATCTCACCCTCGGTGGGATCGTTTCTATCGGATAAATCACTTTTGATTTCTTAATATCAACAAAAACGCCTAAGTCTTCTATCATCTTCTGTATCTCCCTTATTGTAGGAATATTTATCTCTAAAAGCCCTTCATAGCCTATTTTCCTGAGAAACCACGGTTTTATAAAAGAGGGGATGAGGAAATAAGCGGGTAAGCCGGTATGTAACTCCATAAAGAAATACTTATTTGGGAATTGAAGCACGAGTTCTCCATCTTTATTCAATACATCCAAAAGCTCTTTTAACATCTCTTTCTTATCGGGAACATGCTCTATAACGGAAAACGCGGAAACTAAGTCAAAACACTCTGGCTTGAAAGGTAGTGACTGCGCATCGCCACTTACAAAGCATAAGATATTATGGCTTTTTGAATTTATACGACTTCTACACTCTTCCACTTTTTTAGAACTGAGATTGAAATCGAGACAAAAAACGTTATTAACGTCTTGTCCAAATATAGATGAATTAACCCCATATCCACATCCCACATCAAGGTAGTTATTACGTTCTGTGCTTTTACTCATACCAGCATAGCAATTGTACAAATAAAAAGCTCGTGTATCTAAGTTTGAAGTTAAGGTGCTTTGTATCTGACTTGTGATTTTAAACTTCATTTTTCTATCAACTCGTTCAGCACCGTTTCCAATTCCGCTGCTTTTCCTTTCCAACTGTAATCTTCCACATTTACATCGTACACTCTGGGATCGTCCATTATTTCCTTTGTCTTTTCCAGGAACTCTTTCCTGTTTCTGTATATAAAAAGATTCTTACCACCTATTTCCATAACATCTGGAATAGTGGTGGATAGAATTGGCTTTCCGCACGCACTGTACTCGAAGAACTTGTTTGGTAGAGCAATATTACGCCATAACCGGGGTGCCAGCGGGATAAGACATACGTCTATCGCTGAAATGTATGAGGGAAGTTCCTTATATTCTATCAATCCTGTAAATATAACTTTATCGCCAATCCCCTTTTCTTTTACTAAACTCTTAAGTTCTTTTTCATAATCCGTGAACAAAGATCCGCCCACTATCAGCAATTTAGCATTAGCTCGGACCTGTAATAAATCGCTAAACGCTTTTACCACCTCATCTAGCGCATACCACCGTTCTATTGCCCCCACAAACCCCATCACAAAACAATCCTCATCCAAGCCCAGCAGTCTCTTCCCCGCTTGTGAATCCATCGGCTTAAAAATAGCCGTATCCACACCATTTGTAATCAACTTCGCGTTATATCCATATTTATTCAGCTTTTCTACGAGCGAAGGTGAAACCGTTGTTATCCTATCGCTCCTATCGAGGTTATACTTCGTAACTCGCCACACACCGTTCCACAGAGCCCACTTCAGCATACGGTTTTTATAATACGCCGCAGCCGAATCCGGAAACCAATCCTTCAAGTCGAATACCACCGGCACACCGTATTTCTTCGCCGCTTTTATTACCGCCGCACCAGCAAATATGTGCGCAGCCACTACCACATCTATCCCCGCTTCTTTTATTATTCGCTTGAATACCGCGTACTGATACGGTGCATTCAATGTGTAGTGCAATATAGGACCCCGAAAAGGAAACATTGTCGCCTCATGTACGATCAACCGCGTCTCTCGCTCTTTGCCACGGCTGACATGAAAATGTGGCACGTGCACCTCATGCCGCTTCGCCAGTTCCTCGAATATGTAATGATGCCTTGAAGGAATGGGATGATGTATATAATCCTGTGTAGAAACAAGCAATATCCTCATTTTTTGTGTTACCCTTTGTGTCATATGACACCTGGTTCATGATAGCATATATAGCTATAAATAGGAGATGCACATGAATCAGGAAGAGTTGAAAAGGTTGGTAAACAAATCGGATCGGCAACGGTTCATCAATGACCTGAATACGGGTTTTGGACTGTCCAAAGTGGAAGCAGATGCACTATACGATAGAGTCACGCTATTTAATCGTGATTACTATGATGGGGCCAGAGGATCAGGTCAGATAGCAAAAACCGTGGTTGCGTTAGGAGAACCAGCAGGGAAGCAAATAAAGCATTGCCGGCTGGTATCGGTGAATTTAACCATCTTACATAACGAAGACCTTGAGATACGGCAAAAATACGGCATCGCGGCGGAAAGAAGGAATAAGGAACTGCGCCTGTGTGACGAAGCGATAGATCAAGGAGGAGTTCTGACTCAGGAAGACCTCGCAATCCTACTTGGTTAAAGCCTGAGCACGGTAAAGAGAGATGATGCTTATCTTATGAAACCGGAGATCTCGTTACTTACTCGCGGCATGGTTGAGGACATAGGACGGGGTGTATCGCATAAAACAAAAGCTGTTGAGCTTTATCTTAAGAATTACACGTTATCGGAAATCGGCAGGAAGATGGCCCATTCTCCTGCTAGTGTGAATAGATACTTGGAGGACTTCCTAGTGGTTGCATTCCTGCATAAGGAATTTTATCCCCTCTTGACCATCAGAAAGATAACAAAACTATCCGAAAGACTGATTACTGAGTACATAACTTTAATTGTGCGAGCCGAGAGCGAAGGATACACCGATAGAATCAACCAGCTCCTGTATCAGTTTATGGTCCGCGAAGATTTTTAAAAAACGTCACAGGATGGTGCTCAATGACTGATAAAGGCATGCACAAAAGGGATTATGCGAAAGATGTCTACGGACCGCTTCAAGAGCGAACACTGCGTAATGTACTTTTAAAGAAGCTCATTGATGGTTATGGATATTCCGATAAGCTGGAAATAGCGAAACGACTCGTAGATGATTTGTTAGATACCGTAGACCGATTTTCGCCGTCCGTGGATAAGGTAAAACCCGGACAGATGGTCTGGATTGCACGATCCGATAAGGATAAGCAGGGGTATGGTAAAAAGAGTGCGGACACCGAGGCAAAAAGGGTTATACTATCACTGGTAACCGAAGAAGATACCGCTACGCTCGCAAAGGTGGGAAGGATTAAAGAAATAAAGGACAAAAGAATGGTTCGCTTGATTAAATAGGCTAAACAGCAGGGTGTGGTGCTTAGTCTGGCAGATTTGAGTGCTATCATGCTGTTAGCCACTGCTACACTCTCAAAACGCACGAGAAACTATCAGAAGGAGACGGGAAAGTTGCACCCCACAACGGGTAATGTGCTGGACATCGGGCGTGGAATCACACATAAACGAGAAACCGTTGAACTATACGCAAAGGGTTACAATGCTATGGAAATATCAAGGAAGATCTATCACGAGCTGAAAAATGTGGAGACATACATAGAGGATATGGAACGGGTGAAAATAGTGGCTTCTAAGGATAAGCAAACAATCTCCAGGCTCACAAGACTGAGTATTTCCCTTGTGGATGAGTATCTGGAGATTATCCGAACCTACTATCCAGAATGCATGCATTTAAATAGAAAGAAGGAGAATATAGATGGTGTGGATGAGTATATGTCATTTGATACTATTACAGTTTAAAAAAATTTCGGATTATTTAAATCCTGATAGAAAGATAGAAAGCACAATAACAACATATAGCGTGCTATAAACTTCTATCCGGTGAAATTGTAAGCGAAGAAAAACGAGGAATAAAGACTAAAAGGTGTAGACGATGGTGGAAGAGAAATGAACTGACGTAACGAATCGTCAGATTATCGTCAGGTGAATAAAATACCAACCCATGACATAATGACAACCGGGAAGAAGTCCTGTTAGAGCACGTGAAGAACCGGTTCAGGAACTCTGTTCGTGCAAAGTTCGCAAGTCGGCTATTTCTTTACCAGCAGATTAGCACCTATTATAGAAGAAGTCCAAAACCTGAACGATTTCAAGATTCTTATTGGTAATGTATCCAACAAAACGGATATACCCGCATCAAATCCACCAACAACCATACAATATTTTTGAATATTCACCGCTTCTTATGCCTAAATAAGGTGATTGCGTATTATGAAAGGGCATGAGCGGATAAAGGTTTTAAAAAACCCGTTATGGAGTAAAACGAGAGTGTACCGGAGTATATCAGAATTAGCTATAGCAAAAATGGAATAACCGAAGTTATCAATAAGAGCAGCTAAGTAGTGGGGACTTATAGATTTATCTGTCTCCACGCATTACGATCAGATACAAGTACATGGAGAACTTTTTATTACAGGTTCAATGTCATTAGAAGACTTCCTTACATTTATCTCAAGTGACACCAAGATTTACGATGGTACCTACCTAAATAGGGAATGGAAAAAGGTTTATGGCACAAAACAGCTTAGAAATTACAATAAAGACCGTTATGTGTGGTTACAGGACGTTTTATCGGGTGTGAAGCGATATCACGATAAACGACACCGTACTAAGCCTCAAGAGATTATAACAATGAAATAAATCCCGGCTTAACAAGAGGTTCACCCTTATCTAACGGTGTAGCCCCCCAGATGAGCTGAAACGAGGTAATGTGTGGATGTGTTATAGGATTAACCTTATTGGAAGCTTCTAAGAGGTGATGCCGACATTGCGACACACACAGGACAGAAAAAAAGGATGAGGGTTTATCAGTCCTCACCCAAAAACTTCCCCAGCTTCTCCGGGTCCACCTGCATATTCAGTATTCTAACAGGCTCACACTTATCGTAAATCTGCTTCAAGTTTCCTTGTTTCTTATACGATGCCAGCTTCCTCACGCCATTCACTTCCTTTTCCGAAAGTTTCTTCGTTTCTATAACACCCGCTTTTTGGGCTCGCTCCACCAAGTCCTTAGCAGCATCGGTTCTCGTTATCACAGTTGACCAACCGAACTCCGAGCCTATCGAGCCAACCGAGATGTCAGCAAACTCAGCCGCGAAATCGTAGCAATAGTCGCACGCTTCACGCACGCAGCCACGCATATTCTTTATCGGCGTCTTTATCTCCTTACCTGCTTTCGTATAAACGATGAAACTACCTTTCTTTATGTTGAACTTCGCAACCTCTTTTATACTCGTGCCCAACTCCTCAAGTTTCGTCATAAGCATCGGCATATCAAAAGTTTCAGAGCACAGCAGCCCAATCAGTAACTTCACCCTATCCGCACCGACATCAAAGCCCGTTGACAATTGTACTTTACGCATACCCTGTATATGACATGGCAGCCCAACAAGTGCCACATTTTTGTAACCCTGCTCCAGAGCGTCTCCAACACCAGATACCGAAGGGCACTGCGTGTATTTCGAGCCAGCCGCAGCCACTATATCCGCCCTAGTTGTTGCAACGAACGGTTCCGCCACCCAATCTTCGGACGTCTTCGATACAACCGCAGCATCTATCTCGCCCTGCTCAAGCAAGTAAACAAGCAATGCCGATACCACACCACCATCTTGTGCACTCTTTATTATAGCGTCATCAGTTGCTCTTGCGGTAAAAATGTCACCTTTGTAGTAGCCCAGGAGGTTATCGGTTCTTGTCTCGCCAAACACCGCTCTTTCTACTTCAAAAGGTGCGAAGAAAGTACGTGGACAGAAATCGTAGCACGCACCGTGTATCTCATAACATTTCTTCTTGGTCACCGGCATCTCATTCTCGTACGTTATGTATTCTTTACAGAATGCGCCACAGGACCCACAGTAGCAGCACAACCCGTTATATATCACTTCCGCTTCCAAATCCGTTATGTTACCTTTATCTTTTCCCATGGTCACTACCCCTTTATGCTCTCCACCAACTTATTCAGCATCTCCTTATACTCATCTTCCATCCGTGGCATGATATTCGTGAAACTCATCCGCGCATTCGGATGGTAATACCGGTCAATAGAAACCGTACGCATCAAAGGATCAGTCGCGAAATTCTTCAGACACGAAAGCATCTGCGATGCGTAATAATAGATGATGCCATAGAAGATAACGAAATCGTAATTCCCGGTACCGTCCAGGCCATTCCAGTTCGGGTCTCGTAAACAATTAGTGAGTTCATGCAAGTTGTAATAGTATACGTTCTCCGTGTACCCTTTTTCCACGAACCCTTTTATACTGTGCCCTGTTGCTGCTAGGGGAATCCCTTTTTTGCCTATTCCTATCGCTATATCCAAAAAGAAACCGTCCCGCAGTAGCTCCGAGCCAACCACGAGCAAAGGTCTACTTGCACTTGATATATAACTCCCTATCACTTCCGGCGGTGCTACATCCCCTGCCTCAGGACCCCCGATATTCGCCACGTCAAACGGTATTTCTATGCCCATTTTTATTACTCCTATTTCTTCCCCCGTATCAACCGTTCTAAATTAGTCGGGTTAAACGAAGGGTTGTATCCCCTAATCGGCCCTGCCTCTATCTTCTTCTTCTTCCAATCTATCTTCCAGTCTTGTTCATCCTCAAGCTTCTTCAATAACACATCCCTCGTAGCAAGCGGAAGGTCACTTGCCACCCTCACGAATAGGTGCCAATCTGGCGGATATGTGCTGAGATACTTCTGGCTGAGGTCTATGTAATGCGTCAGTTTTATCGAACGCCCACGATCCGTATCCGAAGGTCGGAAGCATAATTTAGCCATCATCGGTAACGCTTCCTCTACCGTTTCACATGCCACGAGCAAATCCTGCGGACCTGGCTCGACATAAACATCGGAACCGTCACTGGCGTCTATCAACTTCCAATCTTCTTTTATGTCAGGACGACTCATAAACGCTCTGCGGTATTTCACACCATGAGGTCCTACCACTGCGGGAACACCCAGTCTATTGAAACCCGTAGCAATAGAAGCAGCTTTCTGTGACATCGCGCCCCACGCAACACCACATGCACCCACTCGGCTCAAGATATAATCCGCGATCTCCTCATAATTGCCCCTCAATGGCCGTCCTGCGAATATACTCGCCACTTTTATCGCGGCATCGTGTATATGCGCATTGGAAACGCACGAGCCTATGTTCAGAACACCGCCACCGCCAAAACCACCGTGATGCGTCTCGTATATCGTTTTACCGTCTTTATCCTTCCAGAGCGCACAATCTATCGCCATGCAGCCTGTCAGCGTAACGATATAATTCCGTTCTGCAAACTCCTTTACGATAAGCCACGCATCCTCCGTACCATTCGGATAATTACCGCAGCCTATCGGTGCGATAATACCGGGAATAGTCCCAAGGACCAGGGGCGCACCAACCTTTCTTATCTCACTGTCCCATATAGGCCCCCGACCTATTCGCATCCGCCCTTTCTCTTCTTTCAACTGCGGATACGCCGCTTTTGTCATCACATCTACAATTGGAATATGCTTCTTACATACCTGCTCGCATCTACCGCAGCCAACACAGATGTCGAACAAGTCGGCAAGTGGTTTTATGTTACCCGCAGCGGCACTTTTATTTGCCTCGCCAATAGGGAGACCGTTAGGACATGCAAGTGTACAGCCCCCGCATAGTATGCAATCGTTAACGTAATAGTTGAATTCGTCATCGCTGAGTATAAACTTTAGCGACCTTCTCTTCTTATCCATTTCCAGCGCAGTTCTCACCGCAACCTCGCCCACCTGGTCAGGCTCGAGTATTATGACTCCGGGGACTCGTCCACTCACTAAATCATCCACTATTTTATCTGGGTCGTCATCAGTCCGATCTACCAGCCCGTGCATCGCTTTGTCGTTCGTTGCGATCATAGGTGAATGTACACGCTGACAGAGTTCTAATACGTCTGCACGGATGCACTGCTCGTCTGTTACGACAACATCCGCAATTCCCGCTCGTAGGACACGCAGTTGCCGGCCAAGTGCGGATACTATCTTTGCTTTATGGTACACTCGCGTGGTGTCAATAGACGTACAACAGATTCCACCGAGTTCTACTTTATCGTCAAGCCCGTTTTCCGTTAAATACACGCCTATATCAGCCGCCGGCGGTACGTTATGCCCTATAACAATAATAACTGCATTATTCGTGTTTATTGTGCCTATACCCACGTCAACCAAAGGCACGTCAGGCCCGTCGCCAGGGAAGCCCGAAGGTAGCTTATAACACGCAATCTGAATAACATCCGCGGCTTCTTTGTTCAGCGAATCGAGCATCCCCATGTGCAATGCTTTCGACTCGAAGTCCATGTACGAGCCTTCCTGCCCGGTATGAAGCGCATCTGCTAACTGAACTATCTGCTCTTCTATGTAACTGAATACTCTATCGTAATCGCCGATTGTCTTCGGTTTTATACCGCATACCAATCGCGTTAATGGCGCTTCTATATCTACCTCTGGCCCAAAATCTATCGGTACGTCCCGGCCGAATTTATTTATCATATCGTGCAACAGATGACGCCCATGCCCACAATGCGCACTACAACCCACTAAACAAGCAAGAAGAACAATTCGTGCCTGCTGTGCGTCCATCCTTATGCCACAAGCACCTTTTTTGTTACCTGTAAGGTCACATTTACCGTACGTGCAAAGACAGCACATGTCGCAAACCGGAGCGTAAAACGGCTTGTAGCGGTTCAAAATCTTGAAGTCCCAGTCTCGAAGCGTAGCGATACGTGGCATGGGGTGCGGCCCCATTGGCTCCCATTCTTCCTCTTCTTCCACTACCTCGCCTATGTTTATCCGCACATTGCTCATGTCCGAGATAGTGAATATCCCACCTTTTTTTAGCTCTTCCATCTTCCCTTTTTACAATTCTTTTATCTGCATATTTAAAGGTTTAGTATTTTATCGATGGAGACGCTCTCCGCTTTACCATCACGCATACGTCATGCACTACATTTATGTTGTTTCTGGAGCAAAAATCTATTGCCTGCTCGGATTCTGAGCCGGGCTGCATCCATACTCGCGCTATGCCCAATTCTTTGCATTCCTCAACTACCTTTTCGGTTACCGCGGGTGGGACTACGGTATCAACAACGTCTGGCATTTCGGGCAGTTCGCTCAGCGAGTGGTAGCAGCGGTCGCCTAAGATTTCGTCTATTGTTGGGTTCACGGCGTAAACTACGTAACCTGCTTCTTTCAGGTCTTTGTACACTTGGTGTCCGTATTTCGCAGGGTTCTTTGAGACGCCGATAACGACAAAGACGTTCTTTTTCCGCAGAAAGTCAGTTATCAGGTTAGGGTTCATATTTAAGTTTTATTATTCCTTCTTTAGTAAAAGTTTAAGCTCCCAAGAGTAATCGCGTAGAATATATGACGTTACTGAAGAACCCTGCGGCAAGCCACAGGGAATTCTCAAGTTAAAAAGGTGATAAAAATAAGTTTGTTAGAACATTTAAAAAGGGTCTTCGCTATTTCATGTGGGTAGGTGTGGTTAAGTGGCAGCCAAATAATCCAAAATATCAGAAGAGAGTGATATAGCTTTAAATCTAAAAAGAAGGGTTGAAAATGTTGGTAAGGTGGTTGCGAGACAGCTTCTTAGGCGGTTGAACTTGAAATAAACGAAGGACAATATTGAGTTTATCTTTGCAAACATGTCTATGAACTTTATACCAACTGCTATGATGTTCATAAAGGGTTGAGGGAACTCCCAGATGTTGCAAAGAGAGGCAGGATAAGTCCGGTAGCCGCATTGATGTTTTCTGGAACGAAGAGGAAGAAAACTTCAAGCGGATAATTTCAAGAGAAATAGGACTTATCCTGCCGGGCAGTGAGTTAATTCAACGGCATGAGTACAGGTAGTTACGGTTCATAAAGGTATATCGGTCGCTCCAATTTACCGCAAGCGACTGATAGACTATGACTAATTTGTTTATGCGGTTACATGGTGTTAAAATCTAAAGTTGGAATTATCCTAGCGGAGATATTTCTTGGTTATGAACTATTGTAGATTTTGATAACTATGGACGCTCGACATTCAATATGCCCCTCATGTAATCTGCTTCAGCGGATAGTAGGGATATTGAGTTACCCATACAAAACAGCGAATAGCCATTTAAAATCCCTAAATGTGATTAAAGCATATTTCCGCCATATATTCATAGCATACGTTATATGCAAATAAAAATTGTTTTGCATTATCATCACCTCCTTTGAACTCTTTATTTTATAGATGTTGAGGTACTCCTTTACGGTGAAAGAGATTATTTCGAGATTTCTTGCGACATCTTCTAAGTTCATCTTCCTACCCGCGAGCATATGAACCTTGTTAAAAGCCATGATATACCCATCACAGGCTTCTTATGCCCAAAGGGGAAGTTAGAAAAATTATTGGTCTGACGCAGGGCACTCTGTCTACATCATAAAGGGAGTTTGTTAAAAATGTCTGGCAATATTTTTTTTCTTGACAATATAAAATTAAGAAAATCTTCTACAGTACAGCAAATTTTGCAAACATTTAAGTATCGTTTCTGACTGCTTCAGGTCCGAATCTAAAATCTTTTCCCATAATAGCCTTTAAACATAGAATAATCATATTATAGCCTTCATCCTTTAAATCTTCGATAACCCGTTAAGAGGAAAAAATAATAACCCTATTTAATCTTTCTCAAGCATTGTGGGCACTTAATCTCATGTTTGGGTGCTAAAGGTGTATGAAGGTTAAATCCCAATTTACAATCATCATACTGACACTCCACGCCTAAATCCTTAAAAGGATATGGAAAAGTCTCCCCTTCTCTGTACTTTTCAAGAACTGATCTTGCATACTCAAATGTTTCGTCTTCACCCAAACCAGTAGGTAGATAATTATTAATACATGGCATTGGAAAATTAATTGAGACATTATCACAAATAGCCCAAACATCAATCCCTATTTGAGATGCTACTCCTATTTCATAAGCAATCCAATTCTGAGTGAACCGCCATTCGGGATCTCCGGATTCTTGGCTCTCCACCAGCTCTTTACCGATTAAAACGAAAATAGCAAATGAATTATTTATAGCCTTTATTATGTCCTTCCACGCTGGTTTTTCAATCTTTTCAAATTCAGATCGATAAGCCGGAAAACCCACTCGAGCAACTATACTATCAAATGTATC
>Ga0255453_1034_pt1 | contig 19373 bp, 19 predicted proteins | sample ANMaggQLBNCT01G4_FD_182628 | JGI IMG/M metagenome (GOLD analysis project Ga0255453, IMG submission 182628) | Sediment cell enrichment communities from methane seep in Santa Monica Basin, California, United Staets - ANME aggregate JGI... | ecosystem: Environmental > Aquatic > Marine > Cold seeps >...
ACGTTCCCTTGCAGCCGTGGTAAGAATCTGCCGGATAATATTCTTCTTTGCTTCTTCTAACTCCTGCCTCTTCTCTTCTTCCGCAGCAGCCCCTGCTTGGGACTGCATCATCTGCTCATACTTCCGCTTCCGTATCTCTTCTATATCCGTGTCGCCAGCCATTCGCTTCTACTCCTCCTTTATGCTGCTTCCCAGCGTCTTTATCTCATGTGCGGCATTATCAAGTAACTTTTGTCCCGTGGGCGAAATCAACCGCCCCTTCTTGCCCTTCTCGGGGTTTAGTACATACCCTGCCTGCTCTAACTGCAAAAGCACCGTCCTTATTACCTTACCCGATGCTTTTCGGAACCGCCCTTTTTTTACGCTCCTGTTATTCCTGCCACCGTAATGCGTGCGTAGCCTCGATACGCCTACGGGGCCATTCATATATATTTGCCGTAGTACAGAGGCACATCTCACATACCACCAATCGCTATCCTGAGGCGGCGATTCTCTGCTCACGCCCGTCTTTACGTCCATAGCCCACTTCGGAAAAATGATTGTTTTGTTCTTTTTCAACTTCTCTGCTACATTCTGCACCAATTTGTCTGGCGTCACATCGTATGCTGTTGTCATTTTGTCTTGTCTAATATAATTCCGAAAAGTATAAAAACTTATTTGATTCTATTGCATTTACACATCTAAACTTAAACGATTCACACCCCTGCGAATAAAAACCTTTTATCTCATTTTTCAGTCTAATATCTTTTAGCGAAGTGGATGTAAAAATAATACGCAGCCGGAAGAGAAAGAAGACGATAAGTGCGCGGGAAGTGGACGGAGTAATCCAGTTATATCTTCCAATGGGTCTCTCACGAGACGAGGAATTAAAATACGTCCAATGGGCGAAGAAGCGATTTGTGGCGCGGCAACGTAAGGAAGAACTCAGGGACGAGAATGCCGATACAGAATTGGAAAAACGAGCACAAGAACTCAACAGACGGTACTTTGCGGGTGAACTATCCTGGACAGAGATATGCTACACGACAGAGCAGAATGCACGCATGTTCGGGGTTTGTAACACGACAACTAAAACAATCAGGATTTCTGACCGTCTGCTGAAAATGCCGCGATTCGTGCATGATTATGTCGTGGTGCATGAACTCGCACACTTGAAGGTGCCGAGGCACGGATCCGATTTCTGGCAGCTCGTGAACCGTTACCCCAAAACCGAGCGCGCTCGTGGGTATTTAATGGCGGTTGGAATGGAGGATTGACACCCGCCTAAAAAGCGATTACACTGGATTTCGTGCTCTTAGCGTTCATTGTTAAAGTAAGATAGAGAACATAATACAAAAGATTAAATTGCCGAATAAGAGTGCAGTAAAGAACCCGGCGGTGATAAAGAGAATAAATGGTAGTTCAGGCGTGACCCACACTTTATCGCCGATCTTTCCCTGCGCATGATTTTTCTTTAGCTCTTCCACCACTTCTGTATTTATCTCGACACCGCCGAAGACAAAAACCCGTTTAAAATCGCTTTCCTCCTCTCCATACAAATGCACTAATCTTGTATGCTTATCCGCTTTGTCGGAAAGAGCTTCGATACGCGATTTATAGCCGATGAATGCAGAACCGAGATTACCCTTCAGCTCCTCGCGACTTAAAGTCAGAATATTATAAACGAATAAACCGAGGGGGACACACAAGGAGATTATCGCAGCATTTAAAAGCGTGGTGATTGCAAAGGGGAATAGCAGCAATTGAGAATACACGAACGCGAAATCCGGCTGCACAGGGATGAGCACGGAAATGGCTATAAGACATTTCGCATCGGCACCACCGAATAGCCGGAGTATGAAGAATAGATATGTAAGACAAAAAGTAAAAAGGACGGATAAAGTAAAGCTGAGTAGAAAGGGTAGGCCAAAACGAAAGCAGTTGTATAACGCAATAAGGCACCCCACGGCAATCATGAGTCCCCAGAGCCTGTTTGTTACACTTCTTGTCTTTATGTCAGAGTAGCATGCGTAGATTAGTATAAGCGTACAAAAAGCCACGCTAAAAATATCTGTACTAATCATACAATCGGAGTCAGCTTTATTTTAGGAATGTTCTCTGACATATCCAACACCATAGCATGGATTTCCGTTCGTGGGAACTCGCCATATATGCAGGGTACACCGGAGATGAAAATTGTTTTAATATGTGTTGAAGCAAAAGATTCCAACTCGTCACAACCCTTTTTCCCTCCAAAACACATTACCTTGCACTCCTGTTCCTTAAATAAGGTCATTATTTCTCTAACCGCCGTGTCAACATCTTCTATCTCTTCTAAGTTGGTTAAGACAATAGTACTTTCATCCTTTATCTTATCCCTGATGTCCTTTATCTCTTCTACCTGCTCTATATTACTTCTGTGTTCCTGCTTCACAAAGGCGGAAATTCTAGTTATGTAACGGGGTGCATAGTGGATGCGAAAATTCGCCTCCTACCAAGGTTGAGGGCATTAATCGAAAGAGCATGTGCTAAGAGGTCATAAGTAATATAATCCCCTTCAAAAAGATTGAAACCGCCATAACCGTTTGTTACTCGGTCTAGGTCTTTTATCCCTGTTGAAAATCTCGTAGCGCTGAGGTCTGGTATGGAGTCCGGAATGGTAGGATTCTCTATTGCCAGCTCAACACCTTTGAACTCACCAAAACATTTGAATACGCCTTTATTAAGGGAGAAGAGGCGAACAGGATTTGTTATCTGGCATCCTCGTAGCTTTTGCATAACCATTCTTCGCAAGCGGCGCTCTTCAAACAAGTCGCTTTCTACTACCACTACACCGTCAACGAGATAGTCGAGAGCGGTTTGCCCTGTGTATTCAACGAGTAAAATGATTTTCGTTTTTGTTCGCCTTGAGACATCGCACAGGTTATGTTCTAATTCCTCTTTATCCCTTTGCTCGTAATGCCCGGTATAAAAAGCGACTGCTTCCCAGGAATCAATGATGATGATTGGATGTTCCATCTTTTCTGTCCTTGTATAAACCGCTTTCAGGAACTCAGGGACATTAGAATACTTGAGTGCCTTTAGCGAAACCTCTTTTGCTACCGATGCCTGTCCACTTTCTGACTTTGTAGCATCTATGATGTTATCAGAAGCTATCTTTTCCTTTATCCAGGGATGCTGCATATATAGCGTATCCGAGTCAACCCGTGTGGAGAGATACGCGCCGTTTCCCTTCAGCGTGCTTAGCAAAGTAAGCGCAAATACTGTTTTCCCTGATCCCGGTGCCCCCTTTATCAAAAGCGTTTTCCCGTAATCTTCATTGAAAAAACATTTTATCTCTGCCGGAATCCATGAATAATCCTATATCATTTGTCGTGTGAATATCCTTTATAGCATTTATTTATTTGCCGTCTTTAATCTTACACAATCACTTATACATTTGTATAATCCTTTTATAATTCAAAGATCTAAAAACTCAAAGGCGAAGAGATGCAAAGAAAGAAAAAGACGGACCCAAGGATTGATAGGTTAGTAGATGAACTGAAAAAAATTGCGAGAGAGAAAGAGGTTCCTATTTGGCGCGACATAGCGAAGCGGTTAGAGAAGCCCGGGGGGAGTTATGCCGAGGTAAACCTGAGTAAGATAAATAGGTATTCAAAAGCGAATGATCAGATAGTGGTACCAGGGAAGGTACTAAGCGCGGGTGTGCTTGATAAGCCGGTCACGGTTGCAGCATTGAGCTTCAGCAAAAAGGCACTGGAAAAGATCAGTGCGGTCGAAGGGGGAGCAGGAAAGTGCATGGGTATCGAGGAATTGGCGAGAAATAACCCAAAAGGGTCGGGTGTGAAGATAATCATCTGAGCATTAAAAATCAAAAATAAAGCTTTTTAAAAGTTTTATCAAAAAAGTGATGAGTGAAGAGATGGAGATAATAGATGGAGAAGGACTTATCCTAGGGAGATTAGCGAGCGAAGTAGCGAGTGAGTTGCTAAAAGAGCGCGGGAAGAGAATAACTATCGTTAATGCCGAGCGCGTGTTAATAAGTGGATCCAAGGTGTCGATACTTAAGGACTACAAAAGAAGAAAGGATCAAGGCTCGAGAGAGCAAGGCCCCTACTTCCCAAAGATGCCGGATAGAATACTGAAGCGGACTATAAGGGGGATGCTACCGTATAAAAGGGAGCGGGGTAGAGATGCTTTTTCAAGATTGCGCGTGTATCTTGGCATACCGCGGGAATATGCGGGGCAAGAGCGGAAGCGTGTAGAAAGTGCAGATGCAGAAAGGTTATCAATTGCGAAATATGTGACTTTAGGAGAGGTGAGTGAGAAGTTAGGATGGGCACCAAAGTAAAGGTAAAGAAGGTAATAAACCAAGTAGGGAAACGGAAGACGGCAATTGCACGAGTAACAGTAAAAGAAGGTAAGGGCACTGTGAGAATAAACAAGAAGCCTTTGGAACTACTGGAACCAGAAGTGGTGAGGACAAAGATTTCTGAGCCGCTGTTTATTGCTTCTGAGCATCCTGATGTTGCTGGAGATATTGGCAGTATCGAAATGGATGTAGAAGTGAGGGGTGGTGGTTTTATGGGTCAGGCAGAGGCCGCCCGAACTGCTATTGCTCGTGGATTAGTGGACTGGACAGGGAACGAAGGACTAAAAGATATATATCTTGAATACGATAGAAGCTTATTGGTCAGCGATGTAAGACAGAAGGAGCCAAAGAAGTTTGGTGCGAAAGGTGCAAGAGCACACAGACAAAAGTCTTATAGGTGAAGTATGCGAGGTAAATGTTGAACTATGATCCCAGTTAGGTGCTTCACGTGTGGAAAGCCAATATCAGAAGTGTGGGAAGATTATAAAGAGCGGATAAAACATGAAGATCCTGGTAAGGTACTGGATGATTTGGGAGTAATGAGATATTGCTGTCGGCGGATGCTATTATCGCATGTAGAGCTAATAGATGAGCTGGCGCCGTATGGCTAACGAGAGGGGGGTTGTAGGGTAGCTTGGACTATCCTTCGGCGTTCGGGACGCCGCGACCTGAGTTCAAATCTCAGCAACCCCATCTTACTGTAGAAGGGCTAAAGGTTGGTTTGTTTGGAAGAAGAAAGAAAGAAATATACGAAATACGAAACAGCACGTATTATAGGTGCAAGGGCACTGCAAATAGCCGCCGGTGCACCCGTGCTCATAGAAACGGATGAAATAGACTCCATAGAGATAGCTATGCTGGAATTCGATAAAGGCGTTATCCCGATAACGGTGAAGAGAGAAGGCTAGGCGAAAGACTACAACAGGTGATTAAAATTACGTTTCTACCCTCTTGAATAACATCTTCGGTTTCCCCAACGCTTGCCCGCTCTCTATTGGCACCATTAACTCATCTAGCTTTACAGAATGTACATCACTTTCCATACCTATTTGATGCCACATTTCCTCCATCTTTTCCGGCATCACGGGCTCTAGCATTATACACACCGCTTTTAATAGCTGTAATGCGTTTTTGATTACGAGTCCTGCCCTCGCCCTACCTTCTTCACCTTGTTTTATCAAATGCCAGGGCTCCTCACGATGGAAAAAACGGTTTCCGAAGTCCGCAAGTGCCATCACCGCATCAACGAGCTTCTTGAATTCGTACTCTTCCACCGCGTTTATCACTTCCGCTCGCCTATTCTCTATCGCGGCAAATACCTCTTTTTCTATGTCGCCTTCAGGTACCACGGCGTAATTTTTACGAGCAAAGGTAAGAACACGATGAACGAGATTTCCGAGAACGCCAACTAACTCATTGTTCACACGCATAGAATAAGAGTCCCAGGAGAAATCCAACTCCTTCGTGTGACTCGATTGCGCTACCAAATAATACCTTAACGTATCAGGATGAAAACGTTCTAAAAACTCTGTTGTCCATATCACGTTTCCCCTGCTCTTCGAGAATTTTTCACCATTTATTTTTACCATCCCCGAGGCAACGACCGCATCAGGCAGCGAATACTCTGCCCCTTTAAGCATTGCCGGCCAGAATATGCAGTGATGATAAATAATGTCGGTGCCAATGAAATGAACAATAGCGGCTTCGTCATCCTTCCAATATTTTTCCCAGTCCCCAGTTCCCTTTAGTAACTCTTCGGTAAACGATATATACCCAATGGGGGCATCTACCCAGACGTAAACAACCAGATCTTCACTACCCGGGAATTTAACGCCCCATTCTAAATTCCGCGTTATGCACCAATCCAGCAGTTCTTTCTTTACCCATTCCCGTGCATAGTTCCGAGCATTTCGCGTACCACCCAGTTTATCCAGATATGAAGACAAAAACTCGGCAAATGTGGAAAGAGCAAAGAAGAACTGCTCCTGTTCCTTGAAGACCGCATCGTTTCCACAAATCTTACATTTCGGCTCTATTATCTCACCTGGTTCAAGATGCTTACCACAGCCCTGGTCACACTCATCACCTCGAGCAATAGCGCCGCAGTGCAGGCATTTACCCTCCACGTACCGATCCGGTAGGTACCGCCCACAGGTATTGCAATACGCCTGTTTTACTACTTTCTTATAGACATAATCTTTCTCTATCAACTTATTCACTATTTCTTCCGTTCTTACATGGTTGCTTTCTGAATCGGTCTGCCCGTAATAGTCGAATTCAACTTTCAGCGTTTTGAACACCTGCTTGAAATGCTCGTGATACTTCTCGACCACCTTTTCAGGTGTGATGCCTTGCGCTTCTGCACTCAGTACAATCGGCGTCCCATGCGTATCGGAACCACTAATAAAACGTACATCGTAGCCCATTTTTCGGAGCATCCGCACGTAGATGTCTGCGGGGACGTAAGTCCGGAGGTGGCCTATGTGGCACTCACCATTAACATAAGGCAGTGCGGAGGTTACCAGAACTGGCTTATCAACTGGAATCTTCATTTGTTAATAGCAATATGGTCTACGCTAATAATAAAGGTACTTGTACAGCAGCGGGTAAGATTCCACAAGATTAACACTAAAACTTTTTAGAAAAAAGTTTTATCAAAAATCAAACTTTCTTTGGGAAAGAAAGGTTGTGTGGAAGTCTGTGCAATCTTGTAGTTAGCTAAACAATCACGGTAAAAAAAATCATCGTACTTGTTTACCGCGGAGCTAGGATAAAAATTTAATCTATCTATCTTACCTCTCTGCTTTCTGCAACATTAACGGTAAACAAATACAATACATTCACTCACGGTTAGAGAATCTCTAATTGTCGCTGAGATCCTTTACCCAATGGTTTTAGTTATTAGAGCTCCAACCAAACGTATTAGGGATATTCCCAATCACGCTGTTCCCGTTATTAAAGCTCCAACCAAACGTATTAGGGATACTCCCAATCACGCTGTTCTCGTTATTAAAGCTCCAACCAAACGTATTAGGGATACTCCCAATCACATTGTTCTCGTTATTAAAGTTCCAACCAGGTATTGTAGGTCCTTCCGGTATCTGCCAGGTTGTACCGTTACCAGGCGGGAAAATGAGATAGCTCCGATTTCGGGATTGCAACCTATACGTGGAATAATCCATATACTTCCGGACACCCTCCATCATACCGTCGCCCCTATTAAGTTCCCCGTCCTGTGGCGTCTCTGCCTCAAATGTCGGGAACCTCCACGAGGGTTGTCCTGCTGACGTATCCGTATCTACATTTGCTACCCTCTCAGTAAGCTCTCCCGATGGCCCCCGTACGTAATAGCCCTTTTGCCCGTTTGCAACTGCGGCACTAGCTAAAGCACTCAGGATAACTAATCCGGCCAGAGCCAACACCCCTAACTTTTTTGCCTTATTCATGTTATTTCCTCCTTTGTTCTATTCTGCAGTAATAAATAGTCGTAACCCCTTATAAACTTTCCGCTCCTATTCTATCATAAAAGGGGTTTGAGATGAAGAAACTGGGTATTGCCGATACGAGATTTGCATGTATGATATAGGTGCGGAGGTTACCAGAACTGGCTTATCCACTGGAATATTCATTTGCTAATAGCAATAGAGTTCACACTATTATTAAAAAATAGAGAGGCTGTCTCACAATTGCTTTTGACAGCAAAAAATTTCCTTCTTTTTGGATTTGAAGCTCTATTTGCCTTTCTTTTTCCGATTGTGGATTGTTGGACAGCCTCTAGAATTGGTAAAAAAAACATCGTACTTGTTTACCGCGGAGCTAGGATGAATATTCATCCTACCTCCCCCGTTTTCTGCATCCAACGGTAAACAAACACAATACAGTTACAAGGCTATCTTACGCACTCTTTGCAGGTATCTCGTTTAGCTTTTACCTAAAAACTCGCCACTCGCCGAGATCCATCAGATTGTTTCCGCTAGCCTGATTATCCATATAATACCGGACATTGTCCATCATATTGTATCCCCTACCATCGTTCCAACCAAACGGATCTGGTAGCTCTGTTACATTATGCTCTGTTGCATTACCAGACGGAAAAACGAAATAGCCCTGATTTCGGGATTGCCATCCAAACGTGGAATCATTCATATAATACCGGACATTGTCCATTATACTGTCTCCTCCATTAAGGTACCAACCCTGTGGTGTCGTTGCCCCCTCTGAGAAGTTCCACGGTTGCATTGCTGGCGTATACGTCGTGTTTATATCTGCTACTCTCTCAATAAACTCTCCCGAGGGCCCCCGTACGTAATAGTTCTGTGCCCCATATGCGATTGACGTACTAGCCAAAACACTCAGGATAACTAATACTGCCAAAGCCAATACCCCCAACCTTTTTGCTTTATTCATCTTATTACCTCCTCTGTTACTATACTATACTAATATTTATACATTGACCCTTTATAAACTTTTCGCTCCTCTTCTATCATGAAGGGGCTTGAGATGAAGAAAGTGGGTATTGCAGACACGACATTTGCAAGGTATGATATGGGTGCCGCGGCAATAGACGAACTGAGGAAGAGCGCATCGGTGAAGATACTGCGGTACACAGTTCCGGGCATAAAGGATTTGCCCGTGGCTGCGAAGAAGTTAATAGAGGCGGAAGGGTGCGATATTGTGATGGCATTGGGTATGCCCGGGCCTAAGCCGATAGACAAGCAATGTGCACACGAAGCTTCGCTCGGGATTATAGCTGCACAACTTATCACTTCCCGGCACATAATCGAGGTGTTTGTACATGAAGACGAGGTTAAGAAAGAGACGGAACTTGCGTGGCTTGCGGACAGTCGTGCAAGAGCACACGCACAGAACGTGATTAAACTAATTTTTACACCCGAAAAGCTGGAACGGGAAGCGGGAACGGGAAAGCGAGAAGGTTTCGAGGATGCTGGTCCTTTAGTATTGTAACCTTAACGCTGTGACAATTAGGGCGTATGCTGAAATAGTACCTCGTCTTGCTCATAACTACGGTTTAAACGTAGAGCGAGTTCTGCCTTTATCAATTCCCTACTCAGGTAAGAAACGTGTTCAAGTACTGAAACCAGCCCCAGTCGCAAGATTGTATCCATCACCTCTTTTGCACTCGTCCCTACTATTCGTTTCCCGGTGGGCGCATGTTTAGCACATATCTTTTTAGTGTTTTCGTCTTCTAACTCTATAGTAGCAATTCTAAAGCTACCTTTTGGGTCAAGGCGCCACTTATCATCCGCGTTTGCAATAATAAAGTCTTTATCTGGAATCTTCATGACAGGTTTCGTTTTCTTCTCCTTAAACATCAACAGGTCGAGTCCAACGTCCTTTGGAGCACTTTTGCGTGTCTTCGCGAGCATCATCAGCTCTGATGCTACCCGCAACTCTCTTACACTGCCTTTCGCTTTAGCACTGTATTCCGGTGTAAAAAGGAACTCCGCGTTCAATTCGGATGCGATACCCGCTAAAACAGCATTTACACCTACCGAGTCGGCATCTATAAGTTCTGTGACGTTACCAACACCGAAGAACAGAGGTGTGTTTTTGTCTCGCAACCGGAAGCGATAATAGTTGTAGATTGATTCTGTGAGTCCGTAACCAATGGCATTCAATACAGGGTCAGCGATTATGCGTTTTATGTCATGCACCTCAGCCAGTTTTAAGTTCTCGAACATACTCTCGTGAGATGAGTCAGAATCGGGAATTACAACTGCAGCTATATCATTTTCCGCTATTGCATCAGCCACAGCCGCGATATTGTCTTTATTCACGCTGAGCACCATATCTGCACCGGATTCTATACCCGCGAGTATGAGTTCTGCATCTAACGTATCCACGGAAATGGGGATGTCAGGTGCGAAATTTAGAGCGGCCTTTACCGCGTTCTTAACTTCGGCGGGTTTCGCACCGATATGAACGCCAATGTCTATAATATCCGCGCCGCAATTCATGAAGTAAGCCATTTTTTTGTGAAGTTCCGCTTCGCTCATCAAAGTTGCATCCACGAGCTCGGCACACACTTTCATTCGTGCGCCACCACCGATTTTATTGCTCTTTATGCTGAACGTCTCTTTTACTCTGCGTTCTAATTCAAACAACTGTGTATACGCATCTTCTATTCGCTTTTCTGCCAGGAACTCCTCGGCGGGTATATGCGCAGAGAACTCCAGTTTGTCCACGGCTTTTAACGTTTCTCCAAGGTCATATGCGTTTCTGGGCCCCAATCGGACTGAAGTGGCTATTTCTTTCTCTAAACCTGTAAAATCCGCTTTGCAAAGACCGGATACTAAAATAAGGTCGGGTATTTCAGAATGCTTTTCCAGTGCTTTTTTCAGCGATTTGGGTGTGGAAAACGCGGCAATATTCAAGTCCTGCGTAAGCACCTCGCAGTCGAACGGTAAATTCACGGTTCTTAGTGCCGACTTAACCATCCCTTCTGCTTTCTTTCCTGTTGCCAACAATATCTTCATACTCGCTTTTCCGGGTTATAACTCAAGAGTACACACAAACTTTCTTTAGAAAAGAAAGCGTGACCAAAGAAACTTTTTTGTTTGTAAACACTTTTGCACGCAATAATGTTTGTACCAATCGCATCTATGCACCAACCAACGCCTGTCGCAACAGTTCCTTCTGCTGCGCCGAAAGATTCCTTGGCGTTTCCACAATTACACGCACATACAAATCGCCACGACCCTTACCCCCAAGCCTCGGCATTCCCAGCCCACGCAAACGAAGCTTGGCATCGGTCGGTGTTTCAGCCGGTATTTTTAGCTTCACCTGCTTGCCCTCTATAGTCCTGACCATAATTTCACCGCCTAATGCCGCCTGTGCGAAATCAATCGGTACTTTCAAAGATAGGTCATTGCCACGCCGTTCAAAGACCGGATGTGGTAGCACGTTTAATACCACATACAGATTACCGGGTTTACCACCAATCTGTGACTCAGGAGATCTGCCGGCATTCGGTACCTTTATCTCATAGCCCGCATCAACACCCTTCTTAATCTTAAGCACGATCTTTGTACGCTTTGATACTGTGCCTTTACCGCCACATGCACTGCATAAGTCAAAATTAGATTTCCCGGTGCCTTTACACTGCGGGCATACCGTAGCGGTTATCATATGGCTACCGCCTCTACGTTGCACGTTTCGTATCTGACCGGCGCCGTTGCAATAGGGACACGTACTGGATTTCCCGGAACGAGTTCCCGAACCGCCACACACCTTACATCTTCGAGACATCGGCACTGCTATTGTCTTCTCCGTGCCCATAGCCGCATCTTCGAGCATAATGTTCAAACCCAACCGCACATCAGCACCGTGAACCGGTTTTTGTATCCTCTCTCCGCTATCAAATAGTGTGTCAAATATGCCACCGCTACCCGCAAATCCCGGGCTGGACGCCGATCTGAAGTACGAATTAAATATCGCACTGCCAAAGATGTCCTCAACATCCTGAGAATGTGTGAAATGGCTCCAATCGAACCCTTCTGGTCCAAACGCTTCATCCGCAACTCGTGACCCGATTTGGTCATACTTCGCTCGTTTTTCCTTGTCCACCAGCACCTCGTAAGCCTCTGAAATCTCTTTGAACTTCTCTTCCGCTTTTTTTTGTCGCCTTTGTAGGTATCTGGATGATATTGCTTCGCCAGCTTCCGATAGGCTCGTTTTATCTCTTTTTCTTTGGCGTCTTTGCTAACGCCAAGTATCTCGTAATAATCTTTCTTTGGCATAATACCTCTACACCAGTCTCCGATGCACTAATAAACATCGGTTTAGCATATAAATATAAAAAGCCCAAATCCCAATAGCGTTAGGATTTAGGCATTTAGTGCAATCCAGATTTTTGCTTATTACTCCTCATCCACCACTTTATATTCCGCATCCGCGGTACTCGGCCCTTCTCCTTTTGGTGCTTCTTGCTGCTGATACTGCGCTCCCGCTTGCTGATACGTCCGCGTGGAAATCTCGTGGAATGCTCGAGTTAGCTCCTCCATATCAGCCCGTATCTTCTGGACATCTTCGCTCTTCAGCGTTTCCTTCAGTCGTTCCGTAATAGCATTAATCCGCGTTCGTTCGTCACTCGTGACTTTATCGCCCAAATCCGTGAGCGCCTTTTCAGTTGTGTATATAAGACTCTCCGCTTGATTCTTCGTTTCTATAGCGTCACGGCGTCTTTTATCTTCCTCTTCAAACTGTTTCGCATCATCCACCATCCGGTCTATCTCACTTTGAGCTAATTTGGTTGAAGCCGTGATCGTAATTGCCTGCTGCTTGCCCGTGCCCCTATCCTTGGCTGTTGCGCTCAATATACCGTTAGAATCTATGTCGAAGGTAACCTCAATTTGTGGCACACCCCTTGGCGCGGGCAGAATATCCATCAAATGGAACCGTCCAAGAGACGTATTATCACGTGCAAATTCTCGTTCACCTTGCAGGACATTTATCTCGACACTAGTTTGATTATCGGCAGCAGTCGAAAAAGTTTCACTTTTCTTTGTGGGAATTGTAGTGTTCCGCTCGATTAATTTGGTGCATACTCCACCCAGGGTCTCAATGCCAAGAGATAAAGGCGTAACGTCCAGCAGCAGCACATCCTTCACTTCACCCGTGAGAACTCCTGCTTGTATCGCAGCACCCATAGCCACGCATTCCATCGGGTCAACGCCTCGCTCGCCTTTTACACCCACGTAATCGGAGATAAAATTCTGCACTATCGGCATCCTTGTCGGACCACCCACGAATATGATCTTGGAGATGTCCGCGGGAGTGAGTTTGGCATCTTTTAAAGCCTGGTCTACCGAGATTTTGCATCTATCTACTATGGACCTCACGAGTTCCTCTAATTTCGCACGCGTTAGTTTCGTCACGAGATGCTTAGGACCCGAAGCGTCTGCTGTGATAAACGGCAGGTTTATATCTGTCTCAAGTACATTCGATAGTTCTATCTTCGCCTTTTCGCAGGCCTCCCGCAATCTTTGCAACGCCATCTTGTCATTCCGTACGTCTATTCCCGATTCCGTCTTGAACTCTTCTGCCACGTGATCCACGAGTGCTTTATCCATGTCCGTGCCGCCCAATTCGGTATCGCCACTCGTGGATATGACCTCGAATAAGCCTTCACTGAACTCCATTAACGTTACGTCCAGCGTACCACCACCGAAATCGAATACCAGTATCTTCTGCTCCGTCTCTGTTTTATCAACGCCATAAGCCAGAGCCGCGGCTGTTGGTTCGTTTATTATTCGAACGACTTCCAGACCTGCAATCGCACCTGCATCTTTAGTCGCCGTCCTCTGGTTATCATTGAAGTATGCCGGCACCGTTAAGACCGCCTTGTCCACTTTATCGCCTAAGAACGATTCGGCATCGCGTTTTATCTTTTGTAGAATGAATGCGGTTATTTGCTGCGGTGTGTATTCCTTGCCCTGAACCTTCACCTTATAGTCCGAGCCCATCTTACGTTTGATCGCAATCACAGTACCTTCGGGATTGGATACCGCCTGCCGTTTCGCGGGTTCGCCAACCAGCATTTGCCCGTCTTTCGTGAATGCGACATATGACGGAAACGCTTTGCCACCGAGACTAGTCCCCTCTGCACTTGGTATAATAGTTGCTTTCCCACCTATCAATGCGGCTGCTGCGGAATTGCTCGTGCCTACATCTATACCTATTGTTTTTGCCATTTTTTAACACCCTAAAATCTTATTGTATATTGTGCTATATAGCTGTTTTTTCTTTATAAACTTTGACGCCGCATCATGGATTACCTCACTTGGCAAGTTCTCTCACCTTTTGGATATTCTCTTTGTCGTCTCTCCGAGTATCAACAGGGGTTTCAAGTATCATCGGCAACGCCCTTATGCGGTCATCTTTGAGTATAACCCGAAAACCATCTTCGCCTATGTGTCCTAGCCCTATATGTTCATGCCGGTCCAACCGCGAGTTCAAACCCGCTTTTGCGTCATTCAAATGGATTAGCTTCAGACGGTCAAGGCCTATAACCTCATCAAAAAGTAACAGCGTTGCATTCAGGGCCTCATCAGTCCGCAATTCGTATCCCGCAACAAATGCGTGGCATGTATCGAAACAGATTCCTATTCTATCCTGATGCTCAATATCGTCTATGATATGGCGTATATCCTCAAAAGTGGTGCCCATACTGTTCTTTGTACCGGCGGTATTCTCAAGCAGCAGCATCACTTCGTTATCAACTTCACGAAAGGCCGTGTTTAGCGCGTCTGCAATCCTCAAAAAACCCGCGGGTTTGCCAGAACCTCGATGACTACCAAGGTGTGTGACAATGTACGGAATTTGTAGAGTCGCGCACCGTCTCAATTCCGTGATAAGTGCTGCTACTGACTTTTCATAGACCTCATTGCTCGGTGCGGCGAGATTTGGGAGGTATGGCATGTGATCCACAGGTGGAAATATCTCGGAATGCTTGACCTTCTCAATGAACCGTTCTATCTCAATCTCTTTGAGTTCCCGTATTTTCCAGCCCCTAGGGTTTTTCGAAAATATCTGGAACGTATCACAATCTTTCTCTATTGCTCTGTCCACGGCCTTATCTATTGACCCTGCGATTGAGACATGAACGCCAACGCGAATCATTATCGGTTCTCCTATCCTAAAAAGATTGATAGCGTTAGATAAGTAATTTTCGTTTAGCGTGTAACCTCTTATTCCGCACCTTAGCGAACTGAATTATTGAAGATCTAACAACTCCACCTGCTGTTACTGTTATTCCGTGGCCCGAGAAGCACAAAGAGTGATGAGATGGCATATACTCTCTTTCCATAAATAAACATTTTTTTGCGCTGCGATTTTAATTTACTTTCCGATATACAGAGTATCGGTATATCCGCCATTGTCTTTTACTGTTAAGCGTACATTGAAAGGTTCATAGTGACCACTTGGACCACCAACCCAATTGTATGTGCTGTAAATATGCTCTACTCTTTCACCATAGCCTATTTCACCATCGCCGAAATCCCACTTGTATTCTACAATGTAACCATCGGGATCATAAGATAGAGAGCCGTTAAGATATGTTGTGCATGGATATTTAGAACCAACGTTGTTGTATCTGTGGTCGGATTTTGCGATAGCAACAGGCGGAATGTTGGCAATCAACCACGACACAACCCTGCTCATCACCGTGTTCCTATCAGCAGCGTTATCTATACCCTCGAACCCGAACCCGAAGTAAACGACTTTATAGGTACCCGTATTCGCTTTTATGGTGCCGTAACCAGTACCTACGTAATCAAACACCGTTGATGCACTTTCGTCATGCGGTGAGATTTCGTCTGGCTCATTCTGATTATTCGCACCGTCCCCACCGACAATGGATAATGTCAATCCATCTCCGATAGGGTCTCCAGTTACTCCGATTAAGTTGTAGTGATGACCGTGCCAAAGATAGTTTGCATGCAGGTAGTCATGATAGAACGACGTGCTGCGGATGTCCCACCCAATATGCTGCCCGCTGATGAACAGCTTACCACCGCTGTCCAGATACGTCTGAAGGTTTGCCCTATTGGTTGCAGTCAAAGTAGTCGTGGAATCATCACCCGTTAGCCATATCACTACCGGGTACTTCAAAAGAAGAGATGCACCCGGCGGCGAGTGACAAAAATCATATTCGTAGCCGTTGGCAGCCAGCGCGTTTTTGTAATACGTCTCGTAGTTCGCGCCCTGATCGTCATCCACCAGGAGAATGTCTTCTCCACCGATATTATGAAGTGCGGCAGCCGCATTCACGAGCCCCCAGCCATAATCGTTATCCCAGCCAGAAGCGCCTAAGTCGTCTGCTGTGCTTTCTAACCATGCTTTAATACTGTTCGGGTCAGTCACACCGTTTGCGATTAGAAGTGCTGCCACGCCGGATACATGCGGCGCTGCCATTGAGGTGCCCTCGGCGTACACGCTAGAAAAGTCACAGAACGATCCTAAATAAGTTTGCTGGAGTACTCCATCCTCATAGCCATCTCCGTTTTGATCTAAATTCAGATCACCACCAGGCGCAACTAAATCCAGGTAACTGCCTGTATTGGAATAAGGTGCACGGGTTTCATCGTATCTGGTTGCACCAACTGCGATTACATAGTTATCATAAGCGGCGGGATACTGCGGCGGATTTCCCGTTTCATATTCATTACCAGCAGCAGCGATTACTGTTACTCCGTTGGTGTAGGCATACTCAACAGCGGCTTCTATATCACTTGAAGGTGTACCACCTAAACTACAACTAACAATATCCGCACCGTGATCAACAGCGTAAAGGGTGCCATTATAAAAATCGTCATCAGTATATGAACCAGCGGCATCCGCTATTTTTACGGGCATTATCGAGCAGTCAAATACCACGCCCGCAAAACCGTCATTATTGTTAGTTGTTTGTGCGATAGTACCCGCGACATGTGTGCCATGACCCCAGGGCCAAAAGTCGTCATTTGGATGTGCGTCATTATTGACAAAGTCATAACCCGGAACAAAGGTGGTGCCAGCCAGATCCGGCGCTTGGCAATACGGACCGTGATTTTCGTAAGCCACTCCAGTGTCCAGCACAGCCACTACAACACCGGAACCCGTGGAGATATCCCAGGGGGGCAGATTCCATGTTTATTCCGCCATACTCATCGTTGTCGAGATGCCACTGATAGGGATATTTTGGGTCATTGGGAACCATACAGATATGACCAATATAATTTGGTTCGGCATATTTAACTTCAGGCAGCCCTTCATATATGCTGACCATTTCCTCCACCGATTTGCTTGGTGGGACGCTTAACACCTTATGGTCTGGGGCACAAGGTATAGTTTCCTTCACAGAAACTCCACACTTTTTATTGATCGTGTTTACTATTTCTTCACTAACGTTAGCTTTAAACGTGACGAGGAATTCACCGGGTACAAATTTTGGCGCATCGGGGGCATGATTAAGTTGATCTGTAACTTTAACCTTTTTCGTAATAGGTTCTTCAAGTAGTACATATCCCACTTTTTCTATAAGTTTTCTTGCTTTTTTGGGTATTTCAGCGAATTGTGTTTTGCCCCTGATCTTCAATAAGTGTACTCTTTTGAGATATTCGATAACGTCTGGGACTGAATAGTAATTTAAAAGCTCTTTTTCGATTATTTTTCTGTCCTTGCAGAGATAGAAATTATCACCTTGCCTGTGAATCTCTGTACCCTTCTTCCCTTGCATATAGTTACGGGTTGATAATCCACGAAGATTTTTGATTGGCTGTCGTTTGTTGTTACGTAATTATAAGTTTTGGCTTCTTTTTTCGATACAAAAGCCACTGCTCACGTTTCGGTACTCGACTCGTGCCGAAACCGCGGATGTGCTAATAAAACAGGAATCAAGAGATACACACAGGAAGACCACAGAGGGGTCATTACAGATAGACCCATAGCTAAGAGAGCGACTAACTGAGTAATCATGCCCCGCTTTGTACCAGAAGCAATGCGTTTTGGGTCCATGCTGCGGTCAACCAACCGATAACCTTTTGTGGCATACACCCAATTCAAGCTATTTAAAATCCCTAATATGAACAAATTGAAATCAAAAAACAGTTTCGCTAGCGTTTCATCCGGAAAATCGCCACTTAAAGAAGTAGTAAAAGGAACCAGGGCTACGAACATGAGATAAAAAATATTTATCCAGAGAAGGGTGCGATTGGTTCGTGTGATAAAATGGAATTGATCGTGATGTATTATCCAGAAGACCGCCAGAAGGATAAAACTAAGTGCGTAATTAAAGAATTTATGCGCTTGTTCAAACAGCGCGTCATGCAACTGTACTGCCTGGTACGTCCCTACTTCCGGTAGCGCAAGGTTCAACCAGCAACGTCATTGCGATGGCGTAGATGCCATCTGTTAAAGCCTCGATGCGATGGGTTGTCATTCCGGATTCCGAAGCATTGGAGTCGGTCATTAATAGTTTAATAACCCATCTTCCATAAAATTAATAGCGCTATCAGCACCACGGGAACTAATAGGTCGGTATACAAGACACTACCTGCGTTGTAGATAGAGGTGTTCTTAGTTCTAACAATATCTAACACGTGACCGATACCCATAAGGAAGTACATAAAAGGTATTTGTATAGCTACATAACTTTCCCAGCGATATTAATATTTTAGATGGTACTGGAAATAGCATATTTACTCAATATTATCCTCAGGAGACAAACATATTTAAATAGGCATGGTCACATTACTTTTTTGATGACGGGGACCTGAATAGCTGGATGTCTGTAACAGCAAGCGATTATCAAAGTTTGAAGCTCCAGATAAAGTGGCTAGAGGAAATAGTAGCAGAGTTGAAAAAGGATAACGAAGAGAAAGCAAAAATAATTGCTGAACAGGCAAAACTAATTGAAGAACTAAAAGTAAAACTCGCCAAATACGATAATCCTCATACTCCTTCTTCTGCGCAAAAATACAAGAAGAACTCAGAATCCAAAAACTCATCAAAGAAGCGTGGCGCTCCAAAAGGGCATAGAGGTGCAACCAGACCAACGCCTGAGCCTGATAGGGTGGTGGAAGTCACCGCTGACCAATGTGACCAATGTGGCAGTACCAATCTGGAGGAGTGCGGCGTTGAAAAGCAGGTTATCGAAGAAATCCCACCACCGCCCAAGATCGAGGTCATTCAGTTTAATCGTCACAAATACAAGTGCCAGGACTGTGAACAGAAGTTTACCGCAAAGGACGAGGAATGCCCCCAAAAGGGTAGATTCTGAGTGGATCTACTTGTATATATGATAATGTTGAAATTTAGCCTCCGTGGTGTTCTTCGTAGAATCAAGGATTTCGCTTTCCATCTTAATGCCTTCGACATCACCCCTAAGGGCATTCAGGATGCAATCCTTCGTGTAGGAGAAGCTTGCAAGACTAATTACTCTGCAAATAATCGATAAAGTCAGAGCTGCGACGTGGAATTATATGGACGAGACGGGGATACGAGTTCTCGGTAAAAACTA
>Ga0255453_1037_pt1 | contig 19091 bp, 23 predicted proteins | sample ANMaggQLBNCT01G4_FD_182628 | JGI IMG/M metagenome (GOLD analysis project Ga0255453, IMG submission 182628) | Sediment cell enrichment communities from methane seep in Santa Monica Basin, California, United Staets - ANME aggregate JGI... | ecosystem: Environmental > Aquatic > Marine > Cold seeps >...
TTGGGGGAACGTAGTGAAACATATAGCCTTCATGTTAGCCTGAGCCCGCATGAGGTAACAAGTGATTATGCTTTTGAATGGAACCAACTCAGGAGGGCACCTCTAATCAGTGACTCTGCCTCATGGAAAGGCATCGGCTGCGCTGGTGGAGGCTTGTTGCTGGCGTGACGTGCGGCGTCACCAAGGGCTGCTCTGCTTTGAGCAGTTTGTTTGAACCGCTTTAACCCCTTCTTTGTCACCCAACCATTCCTTATGATTACGTCTTCTTTACCTACATCGTCTCTAATGATTTCATATACCTTGTAAAGACTGATCCAGGTATTCTCTCTAAAAAAATGAAGTGCATCAGCAACAGCCTTATCACTCTTGGAGAGATTAAGCCAAGATTCGACTTTGCTGGGCCGTGAAGCTATTTGTTGTTTACCATTCGATGTAGTTACTGTGAGATTTGAGCTTGTTTTAGATCGTGCTGTAATTGAGCCTTTTAGATAGGCATAGTGGCGACGGCCCCCATCTTCTTCGATAATGGTCACACCATCTTCGGAAACGCCGCGAAAGTTGTGAATCTGAAACTTCACTGCATCGTTCAGCATATCGATGATTGCAATTGCACGTTCACGCACCTCATCCGCCGAGCTAAGTGAGTCAAAATCCGACGATTTTAAATAGTAAGAACCATTCTCTTCGATGACGTTGAGTTCTGGAGAACGCAACAGTGATGGAAAGTCCTCCAAATCGAACTTTTCACCCTTTAATCTGACTAACCAGTTTGGCATGACAACATCCTCCTGCGGAATTTTGTATAACGTTTTGCGGATAGGGGAAGTTCGCTGATAGGCGAATCTTTTGGGAATCTTTGATTTCCCCTTTATCCGCTGTTAGCTGAAGTTGGTTAATCCCTTTCATAACAATCTCTATTTTTCTGGTAGAATATATCTGGGAAGGATGGGCTCAAATCGAATCATTCTTGGCATTACGACGGACAGCCAACCCAGTAAATCGAAAAGGACAGAATCAGGCTCTCTACATCTCCACCTCTCAACCAATTCACCCGTTGGAATCCTAAACGATATGAACCTTTGCCGTCTCCAAAGTTAATAATCCATCCCCTATCTATAATGAATACTGCATCCAATATTTTGTTCACCTCATTAACTCCGAATCCTTTAGATTCCACGAAGCCCTCAATTTTCTCCAAAATAGTAGAGAGTTTTAACTGAGATTCAAATGCTACCAAAAAGTATGGGGGGCACTTATAAAAACGCTTACGATCAGACTCATTTGAGAAACCCATCGTATGCTCTAGTACTATTTCAAGTCGCTTAAATTGACAAGAGTTCTCAAGAGTATTTTTTAACTCTGTGCTGGTAAGATTTGCCTTGACTTCACCCGCCGCACAAACGCCATCAATAAAGAAAAGTCCCGGAAGATTTTGAGTAAAGGTAAAAGGATGATCATCACTGACTACTACTACATCGGTCTGTCTTGATCTTCGGTCATTATGGTCAACGATTTCACCGTTTCCCAACTCGAGTCGCCTAGGTAAATATTTACGTAGAAAAGTCCGAAATGTGTCTTCGAAAGTGGTTCCCTTGTCCCCTGGGTGGGTAAACGTAGCACGGGCCTCATCCAATTCTGCCTTCATTTGAGCTTCAGCGGCAACAATCTTATTTTTTAGCATAGTATCTCACCAATTTCTGCTAACTTGTATATACACGACATCAAAGTCGTATATACCTCACTTCAACTGACTTCTAATCTTCATCTCCTTCAACCACCTCTTCATTATACAACTTTGTCACTATTAGATCTAACACCCAAATCTCTCTCCTACTCTTTTCTATCCCACCAAGACCTTTTTACACTTGCCTACCGCGCCCTTCGATTTTCTATTATTCGCTTTCTTCCCGTTCAAACACGCAAACCAGACCCAGATTACCGCATATATCTATCTTCCACACTCGCCAGCCCTCTTCCGCATACCGGTTCAAAGTCGCTTCAATCTCAGCTTTATCTATTTGCCTCGCACCCTCTTCTCCTTCTATAGGCAAAAACTCCACTTTGTAGCTATACCGTTTCATCTTTTTCTACCTGCCCTTTAGTAGCCACAGTTTTTTCTTTCTTTTTCTTCGCTTTCAGCTTCAATTTACGTTTGTAATAAGTTAATGGATGCGCAACTTTCTCGCAAATATCATCCGTGCCGGTACAATTACCATACGTCCGCATAGTCGCACAGGACGGTGCAGTATAACGAATTCCAGTCTTGTCACCGCCAATATGCTCCACCTGATACCGCGTCCGTTCTTCATCAAAATCCGGCGAATTCTTGTATATCGCTATTATCTCGTCCTCGGTTAAACCGATATTCGACAAGAAAGAAGTAACCGCGAATCTTGCACCATGAGAAACATTTACGCCCTCTTTTAAATTGCCCAGAATGGTTTTTATACAAGGTGGGAAGCTGCCCGGGTCCTTCGCTAACGACTCGAAACCGACATCCCCGAGTTTCTTACGATTCTCTTCTAACTCGCGTTTTATATCGCCCATGTAGCCCTCTATCGCCTTGCATATTTGCTTGGGCACTTTCAACGGCAGGTCTTGCTTTATACGGTCATACATCGCTTCCTGAACAACACGAACAAATTCGGCCTTACTTAGTTTTACCTTGCCACGTTCCATCCCCCGGTTTACCAATCGCCACTGTTTATCCCGTATATTCGTGGTGAACCGTAAATAATCAGAGAAAGCAATCAGAACCTGGTCTTCATGCGGAAAGAACTCCATTTGTATGTCAAACTCTTCGGACATCTCGTATATAATATCCAGACTGGCATCCCCAGCTAATCGCTCGTGTGCCGCTTTTGCTTCTGAGAGCGCATATCTACGAATAAGATAACCGTCACCGATACAAGATACGAGAATACGAGCAAACGGATACGAGGATAGTTCCATATCCACCTGAGCAGGGCTAATTATTGCAGGCTTTCGGATTGTTGCGTCTTTTATCGCTTCTATTACCCGTGCTTTTCCTCTCAGCCTTGCCCGTTCGAACGAAGCGGCGCTTATCAAATCGTCAAGCGTAATTCCGGCGGTATCTACATATTGCGATGCCGCAGCCAGAAACGGGTATAGGCACAAATGCCCGGGGTCTGTATGCCATTCGGTCATGATATTTTGTCTTTGTTAATACCCCTTTATTGAAGTGAGAGTTCGACTTTAGGAGATTTTAAAATGTTTATATTCCTAACAGTAAGTTCCGTTTGAGCAGGTTTTGCAAAAGTACTTTCCAGTTCTCCCTTTTGATACATTTTCCCCTTAATAGATATTGCCTATTTCACTATTTAACTATGGCGATTCACGAGTTGTGAACTTGTAAGTTAAATTGAAAGAAAGTTTGTATTTAGAGCACTTTTCGTTTTTGTGTGCTTTTGATTGTTGGACCGTCTCTTTAGCAGATTAAAACCCGAACAGCAACAAAATACACCACACCGCCGAATGCAGCCGAGAGCGGAATAGTAATCACCCATGCGGTAACCATTCGTCCCACCTCGGACCATCGAATCCTGCGAAGACTCTGGAAGAACGTGCCGCCTACTACTGCGGAAGCTAATACATGCGTGGTACTTACCGGCATACCGATGAGACTCACTCCGGTTATTGCAAGACCTGCACCGGTTTCGGCAGAGAAGCCATGTTTTGGCTCTAACTTTGCCAATCGCCAGCCCACGGTCTTTATCACACGCCAGCCCAGTAAAAAAGTGCCCAGTGCCATCGCAGATCCGCACATTAATTTCACCCACCAGGGTACGTAAAAAAAGGGGATATAGCCGCCCACCACCAAAGCTGCTGTGATTACGCCCATTGCACTTTGCGTATCGTTCATACCGTGGCTGAACGCCATAAAAGAGGACGAAATAATTTGCAATTTCCTGAATACGCCTTCGGTTGCAGTTGTCGGTGTTTTTTTAAAGAAAACGTAGAGCACCCAATTGGTGACGATAAAAATAAACGCTCCTGCTACAAAACCAATAAAAGGACCAAACGCAATAGCAATAAATACCTTATTGGTAAGCACGGTCCACTGTATTATCTCAAATCCGCCTGCTGCTATTCCCGCACCAAGTAAACCACCTACCAATGAATGTGTCACACTAATAGGAATTCCAAGCCAGGTGCAGATAGCAGTCCATATGATCGCACCAAGTAAACCACCGATAAGGACCATTAAAGCAATCTCGCGCTCCAGATCGGGTAGTGAAACAATCCCTTTTCCGATAGTCCTCGCTACGGCAGTAACAACGAAAGCGCCAGCGAGGTTGAAAATACTCGCCAATGCCAATGCTTTCAGCGGAGTCAGCGCTTTAGTCGCAATTACCGTAGCAATCGCATTCGCACTGTCGTTTGCACCATTCAAAAAATCGTATAACAGCGCTAAAAAAACTATTAATACGAGAAGAGCCAAAAACGAAAGCATCCGCTCAAATACCGCCTTTTAGCCTGAAAGTCTCCAGAATATTAGCCACATCCTCACACTCGTCCATTGTACCCTCTAAAATATCCACTATCTCTTTGAGTAGCATACGGTCGAGGACTTCCGCGGGATGTTCCACCGGCGCGGTCATCAGTTTTTTCAGACATTTTCGATTGATTATATCAGCTTCGTTCTCTAATTCGTTTGTCCTGATACAACAAGCTTCTAAATCTTCTTCACATTTACTCAGCGTCCTCAGACAACCCACAGCCGTATTTATTTCTTGTGTCGCTTGGAGGATAATCGGTGAAAATTCACCCACGAACTCCGGAAGTGTCTGTCGCTGTGTAAACGTTAACCTTACTACTGCTTTCTCGATTCCATCTATCACATTGTCAAGATTATGAATGAAGTACCGGATGTCACCTTTTTCTTCGGTGACACGGGTATGGTCGTAGAACAGCTTCTGTATGATTTCGTGGACGACAGAATCCGCTTCGTCCTCCAGTAGTTTCAGTTGTTCGCTGATTTCTGATAGTTTTGAATAATCCGTGACCACCTTATCCAGCAGCTCTGCCGCTTCCACCGCCTTTCCAGCAAGCAACTCAAAAAGATCGAAAAAGTTATTGTCATGCGGTAAAAACACAGACATCTTTTGCAGAACGGCATTAACTAAAAATAGTTTTACCGGTAAATTTGCATTCCTTGTGCCGCCGCCCCCCTTCTGCGCCTTACCCTTTTCAGTCTTTACCATTACTTCAGCTATGAAAATAAAAGGTACATTTAAATTTTTCGGTTCGTTTATATATAGGAATAATAATATATATAGACGAACGGAAAAAAATAAGAGTGTTAAGAGAGATAATCCAGCAATTTCTGGAACGCTCTGCTCCTATGCGACACTTTATTCTTAGCTTCGGAGTCCATTTCCGCAAATGTCGCCCCTTCATATTCAAATATAGGGTCAAAGCCAAATCCGCCTTCGCCCCTCATAGCATCCGCTATTTTACCTTCGACCGTGCCGACAAAAAGAATCGGACTCCTTTCGGGTGAGTCACAGAATGCAACGACAGTTTTAAAAGTTACTCTTCGCTCAGCGCCTTTTTTGCCCGCCATCAACTTTAATATCCCGTCATTGCCTATAGTCTTGGAGACAAAAGCGGAGTAAGGCCCGGGAAAACCTTTTAACGCATGAATAAACATTCCAGAGTCTTCTATGAAGAACGGTTTTTTTATCGCCCTATTTTCTCTTATGTAATTCGCACTTTCTCGCGCTACTTCTTCGGTCTCATCATACTGTCGTTCGGGATAGTCGTATTCGAGATGCTCGATAGTTAGGTCCTTCGCCTCTACCTCCACCAAGTCCCTTATCTCTTTTACCTTGTGCGTGTTCGTGGTGATGAAAAGTAGCTCTTTTCGCACTCGCTTTTACTCCGATTCTATTCTCGGCGCCAGTAAATAGCTTACTTTTACTTTGCCTTCCGCCAGCGCAAAATCCATCTGCAATGGGTAATTCTTACCCAGGTTGAGCGTTATATTCTCGGCGTGGCTTATACCCTTACTCATTGACGATATGTACTCCAGCGAGTATAAAGAAGAAACCGTTTCCGGCGTAAGATCTATTAATTGTTCTTTACCCAGTCCTAACCGTAACTTATCCATCTCGCCTTCTGCCTCCATATAGAACTCCTCGCCATCCACACCGAGAACTATGTTTTCTCCTATCTTCTCCGCAGCCCGTATTGTCCTTCTGAACTCTTCAGTCTCTATGATTACTTTCGCAGGAAACTCAAGTTCCGGCACCTTTGGCTCCTTTCTCAACGAAGAGGGGTCAAGCAATGAGAGTGTGTAATCGAGACTGCCCATCCGTGTGTATAATTTCTGTGCATTCTCGTCCAATTTCAGCTCCACGTCTTCTCGACCGCCGATTCCTAAGATGCCAATCAATTTCATAAAATCCATACCTATTTCGATTTCTGTATCACCTTCGGACTCAACAGAGAACCGAAAGTCATCGAATGCGTCTCGCTGCAACATAAATGAGATCATAGCCACATTCGCAGGATCTACCGCTCTTAGTTTTAAACCTTCCGCCGTTATTCTTAACTTGCCTTCATCCACTATTGCTGTAATCGTCTCCACGCATGCCCTCAACGTGCTTGCATCTATTTTAGCCTCAAACATTTTCATTTATCCTCCTTTGTCTATCTATCACATAAACTATGTCTTTATGCAATGTTAAACACTAAAGTAGGATATATGAATATTTAAACTATTTGACGCAAGAGTAACAGAAGTATTCAACTTTTCCGTGCCATACCCAGCAGGTATTTAACCATGCACGCATGTTCAATCGAGCTGATGATTACAAAAGCTTCATCCACCGTTGCGCCACGTGCAAATGTGCCATGCCCCCGCGCGATTATCCCTTTGTGGTCACGAAGCGCACTGGCGGCATTCCTTGCCAGCTCTTCCGAACCGATTCCGCCTGTCACCACGGGTATTTCATGCAAGAAATATATGCTTTCGGAATCTTCCGGCACTATCTGACTCTCGTGCAGCAGTGACTCTACTACCGCATACTTCGAATGCCCATGCAAAATAGCAAGCGCAGATGTTGCCTTATAGATCGCTCGGTGTACATTTACCTCCGTAGATGCAATTACATCCAGCTCGTCCGGAGATGCTGAATCTATCGGGACCGTGACGATCTGACCCTCAAGTTCATCAAGCATACTACCTGTCGTGCTGATTAGCATCTGGTCTCCCACTCGCTTGCTTACGTTACCAAAATGCGAGTGTGCCAGCCCGGCGGTAACTATCTTCTTCCCATATTTTATTAATTCTTGCATCTGTCTGCTCTATCCCAATTTTATAAAAGCATTATCTTTAACTAATCTTTTTACTCTAATATGGACCTCATCTCAGTGTTTGACCTATCACGTGTAGAGATAGAAGCTATATTGAAGACGGCAGAAGGACTAAGAACTGAGCGAAAGGAAGGTAAAAGGACGAGCAATGCTTTAGAAGGAAAGTCATTAGCATTGATATTCGAGAAACCTTCTACTCGCACCCGAGTATCCTTTGAAGTAGCGATGCTCGAACTGGGCGGGAATGTGCTAAGTCTAAACCGGAACGAGCTGCAGTTGGGCAGAGGTGAACGGATTAGAGAGACAGCAAAAGTATTCTCCTCTTATGTTGATGCAGTCATGATAAGGGCATTCCAGCATAGCACGATACAAGAGTTCGCGCGATATGCTTCAATCCCGGTGATTAACGGCTTAAGTGACCTGGAGCACCCATGTCAAACGCTGGCGGACCTTATGACGATGAAGAGCTATAAGAATAGCTTGGCGGGAGTAAAAGTTGCCTGGATTGGAGACGGGAATAACGTATGCAACTCGCTAATAGGAGGATGTGCCATTACCGGTATGGAGATTTCCGTAGCGTGCCCGAAAGGTTATGAACCAGACGCGAAGATAGTAAAAAGAGCGGCAGAGCTGGGCTGTGAAGTAAACATAACAGAAGATGCGGAAGAAGCCGCTACGGATGCTGACGTTTTAAGCACCGATGTATGGGTATCAATGGGTGACGAGGACGAGACGAAAAGTAGAAAGAACGCTTTTAAAGAATATCAAATAAACGAGGACCTGATACAAGCTGCAAAAGAGGATGTGATAGTAATGCACTGTATGCCCGTGCACGTAGGCGAGGAAATGACAGAAGAAGTAATAAATAGCGACAAATCGGTAATATTTGAGCAGGCAGAGAACAGATTACATGCGCAGAAGGCTTTGATGTTGACATTGTTAAATTAATAGGTGCATGATTATTGACAATTGACGGTTTTGCCAATGTCTTTCCGAACTATTTATATAAACTTTTAAATAGCCGTTCTTTAAGAAATATTCACAGACAGATAAGGAAGAGAAAATGGGCGAAGTAAATGCGGAAGAGGGTTTACCTTTTGACCTGAACCCTATGTATGAAGGGGAAAGAGTAAGAAAGACGAATATGTACGTGGAGTTGGGCGGTCAGGACAAGCCGGGATTCGAGCTTGTTCTCTTTGAACCCGATTCTGAGAAGGTGAAAGATGAGGAGGTCTCACTGATAGGACCGGACCTGGACGAGATGGAGGAAGGCTGTAGCTATGCGTATGCAATGATATACACGGTATATGGAGAGCAGATAGAGAAAGACCTGGAAGCTGTGATAGAACGTAGGAATCACGAGTACCAGTCTTATATACAGGGATACATGCACCTCAACCAGAGGAGTGCAGTATGGGTAAGAATAAGCACAGACGCCATGAAAAAGGGCCTCAAATCGCTGAAACAGATAGGTAAAGCAACGATAAAGCTATTCAAGGCTGAACTACCGTTCATAGAGAAGATGGAAGCTACGTTTATAACTGACGAAGCAAAGGTAGAAAAGCGGTTAGAAGAAGCTAACAAAATATACGAAGCGCGGGATTTGAAGACGCGGGGGCTGCACGATGAGGACGTGGACGAATTCTATCAATGCTCACTCTGCCAGTCGTTCGCGCCCACAAATGTCTGTGTAGTTGCACCGGATAGAATAGCGCTTTGTGGTGCGATGAGCTGGTTTGATTCACGTGCGGCTGCGAGGGTGGACCCTGAAGGTCCCAACGCACCAATACCAAAAGGGGAGTGTATAGACCCCATAGGGGGCGAATATTCGGGCGTAAACGAAGCTGCGGTAAGGCTATCGGGTGGAGAATATGATTCCATAAAGTTGCATTCGTTCTTAGAGAAGCCGCATACAAGTTGCGGATGTTTCGAGGTAGCAGGATTCTATATACCTGAGCTTGATGGTGTAGGCTGGGTGCATCGTGGGTCTAAAGTATCGGAAACGCCGATTGGTCTGCCATTCTCCACGATTGCAGGATCCGTAGGAGGAGGGAAACAGGTAAAAGGTTTCCTTGGCATTGGAATACAATACTTTTACAGTTCTAAGTTTATTCAGGCGGATGGTAGCTGGCGTCGTGTGATCTGGATGGCTTCAGATTTGAAAGAGCGGGTGGCAGATGCCATTCCTGAAGATATGAAAGATAAGATCGCGACTGAGAAGGAAGTTAAAGATATAGAGAGTCTGCGCGAGTTCTTGATTAAGGTTGATCATCCGGTGGTGAAGGGAGTAGTCCGAGAGGTTGACGGTGTGCAGGTGACTGACGGATGGGCTACGGCAGAAGAAGTAGCGGTAATTCCGGCTGCGGTTGAGGAAGGTGTAGCGCCAATTCCAACAGGAGTCCCAGCGGGTGTTGATATTCCTGTTACGTCCATGCTAACAGCGGGTACTGGCTCGCCTATAGTAATAACGTTGAAGGACGCTAATATCCGCATCGGGAAGATAATAGTGAAGAAGAAAGTAGGGAAGTAGGTAGGCACAAAATATACTTCCCATTTTTTTATGCCTGTTCAGTACGAAGTTATGTACCATTTAGGCAGTGCCAGGAAGTTGGAGCTCTAAAACCATGAAGGTAGGGTGGGTATGAACGCTTTTCGGTTTGGCACTTTTTCGTTGAACGTGGGGTGACGAAGTAAATGTATTCCCGTTTGGTAAAGGTGACAGAGCAATTGCAAACGGTCGTGGGATAAAATAGCGGAGCGATATTTGCTTGTGGCAGTTACCTTGAATTTTGTCGCTCAAAGAGTTCGGAGATGTGTCCATTGTCAACAATGCAGGATTTATATGAATAGTAAAGTAGCGATAAAGTTGTTACGTTTTAGTGCATGAGGAAAGTGTGAGCACAAAAAAACTACGGGATTTTACGCTACAATCAAATACGTTCCAACTAAGACCATTACCGCAGCAAACCCTTTAATAACAACCGCGGACTTTTCGTCTATGTTCTCCTTAATCAACTTGGGATAAAAGACACCGAGCACAATCGCAAATATGAACACAAAAAACGGCTGTGTTGACGGTATCGCGCTCACGAGCGAGACATACGTCCTGGAAATCGCATCGTAGTAGAAAACAAAACCCACCCACACAAGGGTACTGTTAATAAAACAAATCAGATATAGTTTTGGATTAAGCGACTTCATATCGGCAATGAATCGTATCTTTATGTCCGGCAGAAATAATAGAAACGGTCTTATCACAATGTTACCGAGCACGAACCAGAATAGGTAGGTCCAATAATCAATGTACGAGAACATGAATTTTGCGATTACATCTTTGCATGCAATCAGTAAATCCAGAAATAAGATCAGGAACAGTGCCGGCGAGACAGAGAAGGAGTTACGTTCCGGCCATCGAAACGAGACTAAAATCGCACTTAAGACCATAAGCCCAATGCCAATATAGCTTTTGGGCGGAAGGTGCTCACCAAGGAAGAAAGAAGATAATAGTAGCACAAAAAGTGGCGACAGGTAAAATAAGGGTGTTACTCTCGAAACTTCTTCTACCAGCAACGCTTTGTTGTAAAGCACAAAAACCAGCCCAAAGATCATACCGAGTAGGAGGATCAAGAGATAGAGCAACACAGAATGGTGGAAACACGAGCAGAAAGAGAGAATCAGGGCAATGGGTACCAGGGTGATGGTCAGGAAAAGCTGGTATGAGTAGGCATCTTTAATGTGGTGAGTCAGCACGAACTTGTCCACTATCACGACCACAGCCCATAGAAGTGACGCCAGAAGTGCAGGAATATACCAGTACCATTGCATATATGAATTTAGGTGTACACTAAGATGAATAAGATGGAGATGTGAATGCCGTTAGGGCTTTATTTTGCTTTGAAATTACCCGACACCCTCAACAATTACGCACGGCTAAACCTGTAACCAATGCTTATAAACTTCATGCTCTTTCAATACTTCCTTTGCCCTTTCTCGTTCTTCTTGATGCTGCTTTATAAAGGCGTGCATAAGCTCCGCCGCCTCCAACTTACACGCTTTGCACGTGCGTTTACCGGCTTTGCACTCCTCAAATATCTCTTTCATGTGTGCGTCTTCTTCCACCAAATGAAACATCATAAGATCATAAACCGTGCACTGCTCTGGTAACCCGCCCAAATTCTTCTGCTCGGCAGCAGTTGCTCTTCCACCGGTCTTCGCCTGTTTCACTTTACGTGCAGCTTCTTCCGGCGGTTCCGTCAGTGCGATATAGCTTTCAGGAACGCTTGATGACATCTTCCCACCGGTTAATCCCTGCATAAACCTGTGATATGTAGCAGCCGGTAAAAAGAAGCCGTAGCCACCATATTCGAGCTCCACCGCACGTACTAGTTCCTCTATCGCAATTATATTCCTGTCAATCTCGTTTGCTTCAATGCCGAAGACATCTATGTGCATCTCATATACCTTTTTCGGAGACTCAATTCTACTTGCTATCGCTTCCAACGCACCCTTATCCGCCTGTTTCTCACGTATACTAATATACGGTTTCTGGTCTTTATCCAACCGCTTCTCCACCTTAAACATCCGCATCCGCGACGCTAGGTCCCTCGTCAATCTAATATGCGGGTCCTGATCAACACCAACCGGGATGACCACAGGTTTGGGCCCGCCATATTCGGACAACTGTGGCTGTAGTATGTCGGCATTCTGCACCAGTACACTTATCATGTGTGATATGTTAACATCGCCCGAGAAACCATATATCGCACTTATTTCACTGAAGTTAGCCTCTGTTCCGAGTTCAAACGCGAGGTTACGTAGCTTTTCGTTTGCGGATTGGAAATAGATGTGCCCCTTGTCGACATCAAAACCAAGCGCTACAAGACTCAGGATGTACTCATTGACGCCCATCTCCCGACATTGCTGCCATGAGACACCTCTGACAGAATGCGATTCCATATCCGCTATGCACGCAAAAGCATCACCGCCCATACGCTGATGCCATATAATCTCGTCCATTACCATCTTACCGCCCAGATGAATTCGGCCGGAAGGCATGAATCCGCTCATCACCGCGAATTTGTCCTTCGTTTGCATTGCCCTTAGCACTTCGTCATAACCGCGATGGCCCACGATTATGCCCCTTCGCATATACAGATGCGGCGCCTTTATCCGGGTCAACGCATCCTGAAACCGCGAGATCCCAAAGTCTTCAAATAGGTTCGTATAATCTGTTATATCCGAAACACCCCAGGGATCTATCTCTGCTGCTGCACTACTAACCGGTCCTTTCATCAGGCTATCACCCTTCACGTTTCACTACGCTTAATTCATAATCGTGTATTACCGGATTGGCGAGTAGTTTTCTACACATCTCTGCCACTTCTATCTTCGTCTGCTCTTCATCCTCACTCTCTACTTCTATTCTAAACGTTTTCATTGTTTTTACGCCATGTACAGTTCTAAATCCAAGTAGGTTCAACGCTTTCTTCGTGTTCTCACCTTCAGGGTCTGTAACCCCCTGCTTTAGTTTTATCGTTACGTCTATTTCCATCGTCATGTCATTTACCTGAAACTTTAGGTTAGGGTTATATATACACCTGAGATTAAAAACTTACTCTGTTAAAGATACGATTCATTCCCGGTGTTCTTGATTTAATACACGCCATTTATATGAGATAAGACACAATATGAATAATTGTTAACAAAATGGTGCGAAGAGAAGAGACCGCAGAAGAAAGAACGGCGAGGTGGATAACAAGAGAAGCGGAGAAAGCAGAGGAAGGCGGTAGGAAAGTAAAGAAGGTTAAGTGCACCAAGTGTGGTAAAGAAGTGGATGAATTTATGGAGGTAGCAGGAAGACCCCTTTGCGTAGATTGCTATGAGGAAGAGCAAATGGAGGAAATGGGTGCTATGTCTATGCCAGGCGAAGGCGGCGGCGCGGGTTAAGTAAAATGGAAGAAAAAAAGAAATACGCATTACCTATACCTAGGGGTATGACTACAGGCATCGTGTTTGAAGCAGCAGAGAAGTTTGGGTTGGAAATAGACCAGGAAGAGGCACCAGATGATGCTTTCGATTCGAGAACGGACATGCCAACGAAGGAATTTGTACCGCGGATGATTTTAGTGTGTGATTCGCCTGAAACACTGATGGAGGCGAAAGAGTACATAGGCAAGAAGCACGAAGCATGGATATCGAATCTGGATGAGTGGCGTAAGATGCGAAACGCGCAAATCATGAAGAAGGTACGCAAATGATATATCTGGTATTAGCGTTTTAGTCTCTTAGCGTACCCATATATAGCCACAGATCGAAATAGCCGTTACTGTCTTTATTCTCTATTATCTCAGCTTCAAAATCGTCTTTTAAAATTTCGTTCAGAATTACCGTTTCTTCTTCACTCGAAACAGTAAATAAAACTTGCCCGTTTGGTTTTAGCACCTTCGGGACTTCTCTTAGCACTTTATCCCAGGTAAAAAGTTCTGAAGGCGTGAGCTTCCCTACCATAAACCCAAACACAGCATCAAACTCTCGGTCAAAGTAGGAGGGAAGAACCGAACAATCCAATACAACGCTTTTAGTCGGTTCTAACACTCCGGCTTCCACGCCTTTGCAAATCTCACACTTGTTTACATCTATGGTGATGGGAAAAATACCCGATTCGTGCAGTGCTATTGTAGCACCACCATCGCCACATCCAATCTCAAGTGTATTCTTTATTCCGTCTTTGTCACTTAAAAATCGGCTTACCACCTTTTTCAATGACTCTACACGGTCTCTTGGATAAAAACACTCCTCTTTTAGATTCAAATCACAATCGCAGAATAATCGGTTCACCAACCCGAGGGAATAAAATTCCATCAGCCCTTCCCGGAATTTTTCGGTGGTCACCGTCACTTTGCGTTCCTTTGCGCCTTTTATCGCACTTGCAAGCGCCACAAAATTTTCTCGCTGCCATTTATCTGCGATTATATCTGTGAAGATAACCCAGAAGCCTAAATCCGTGTCGTGTATCGCAATGCCTATCAGTTCTTTACTCTCTGCATATATCCTTATCGTTTCTAACACGTCTTTCTCTTTTACCTTACTGAGATAATCGAGCGTTTTGCCTATCACATTCTGCTCGGCATAACTCAATTCTACCAGCATGAAGTCGCCTATTCCCAATAGTTCGTTTAGTTCCATCTCTTAGTTTAAAAATGGCTTTATCATTTATATTTAGCGGCGACTTTTAACGGAACAGCCCATGAATCTCTCTAATCTCATGATCATCCTACCGCACCACGCATTCGGCTACATACTTCTTTACCGCATCCCTTAAACAGTCCAAATCGTCATCTACATAAATCATCGCATTAAGAACATTTGTGTCCAAGACGTTTACAGGCACGAATTTCTGTAAGATATAACGTTTACTACCACGTATTTGTTTACCTATCGCCAAAATGTCAGTCTTACCGAGTTGCGATTTTACTACTGTAGTCCGGAATTCATAATCCACGCCTGAATGCTTAATTAACTCAATGCTCTGTTTTATTTTCGCGGGGTCCGCGTTAGAATTAGTAATCTCCGGGTATCGCACCAGAGGTGCTTTCACATCCATCGCGAGGTAGTCCACGGTTTTTTGTTCAATCAACTCGCTTAAAACCCCGGGATTGCTTCCGTTTGTATCCAGCTTAACCAAATATTCCTCGGCTTTTAGCTTTTTTGTGAATTCCACCAGGTCCGGCTGCAGTGTAGGTTCGCCACCTGTTATTACTACCGCATCTAGCTTTCCGTGTCGCGTTTCTAAAAAAGCAAATATGTCTTCCTCCGGGATAGGATGCGAGTATAGTTTTGGGTACACCAGTTCCGGGTTGTGGCAGTATGGGCATCTGAAGTTGCAGCCCTGGGTGAACACAATCGCACATATCTTGTGGGGATAGTCTATTAACGAAAAACGCTGAAAACCGCCGATTAACATGCTATGAATATAGGGGTGTATGTATTTAAAATATGATGGGGGATTCTTTTGATTCCCACCGTTTCTGCTTTTATTCGATCCACTATATCCGCTTGCCGACCTAATGCTTTCGCAAATTGCCGTATTTCTCTTTGAGTTCACGAAGAAGAGCCGCTCGATTTGTGGAATACTCTTCACTCAGCTCTTCACGAACTTTACGCTGATAATTTACAGCATCAAATTTCTTTTTCATGGATAACCTCCCTTGGGCTCCTAATCTCTAATATAGGATAGCCCAACTTTAAGTTTACTGAATTAAAAGCATGGATACGATCAAGATTCACAATGTGCTGGAAGTTCCAACTGACAAGTACATCTACTCGTTCTATAGACGCAATCGCTATGTGCTGGGCATCCGCTATATGTTTAACAGTTACAATTCCATCATCAAGATAACTCTGGGCCAAGCTTTCTGCCTCTTCTGTGAGGAAAACGTTCTCTACATTAGCATCCGGAAGGGATAGCAATACTTTTTTCACAGTTTCTGGAGCACCTTCAAGCTCTCGTCGAGTAAGATCAGATATAATAGCAATTCTTACGCCTTGCCGAAACTCCTCGAATAGTTGAATAGACCACATAGAAAATTCTTCATCCTCGCATCCTCCCACGACTGATGTGTCAATATATATCCGTTGCTTCATCTTGTCCTGCTCCTATAGTAATCAAAGACACGCAGTTTATATAACGTTTTGAGCGTATCTGAAGCCCTGCAAAGCTGGATTTGGGCAAAGTGCCGAAGGCACGAAGCCCGATACGCTCTGTTATACGCCGTGCACATTTTCATCACCTATATTCTTCTACACTAAAATCAAATTCTTGGATAGTTACAGCACTTTCAATTACAAAATCAATACAAAACTGAACATCTTCAACGGTTGGGATTCCCATTGAACCCCTTTGACCTTTGGGAATAATGTGATAAGTTTCATCTGAATACTTTCTAATATAGGGTGTAAGCAACCGAAATTTAACATATCTGCGATGATCTATCCCTAAACTAATGATCTTTACAGCCTCTTGAAGACTCTCTATTGATTCTTTCACATTATCTATAAACTTCGCCAGCTCTCTTTCTGATTTAGAACTATAGAGTCCTTTTAAGGAACTACTTAAGGAAGTACCTAAAAAAGTCGTTGACTCGCCGGAAAAGAATCGTCCTGGTTTCCTACTCTCATAATCATCAATGAGCTGAGCAAATGCACGAGCAACTTTATCAAGGGCATCTTCTATTTTATTTTCTTTAAGATGTTTCTCAGCCTCCTTAAGATTATTCTTTGCATCTATACATTGAACCAATTCAATTAGGGATATATCAGAGAACACGACTCCAAATACTAAAGGCGTATTTTCTTCAAAAAAGTTTGTTGCACTTGCCCTAAAAGCCTCTATAGCTAACTTAGACGATGAGGTGCCATAGTGTTTTAAGGATTTTCTTGCGTCATTCAATTTTCGCATTGACTCTTTCTGAGTAAGCCCACTATTAGGTAGTTTTGGAGAAAGTAAATCCCAATAGGCCATAAAAGAAATGTCTTTTTTGCTAACATCTAAGCGTTCAGAAGCAAGTTGTAGAAAGAGTTCAATTGCATCATGAAAAGTTAGAATTGAAGCCGAACATAAAGGCTCTGGTCTTTCAGATAGTTCAACAGCAACTTTATACATATATTTGATGAATGCAAGCCGTTTAGTAACACTTTCATCTAACATTTTTTTACCATTTCCTTATTGTGTATGGCGTATAACTTCCATATATCAGCAATGCGTATATACCCCTTTTGAATGTACCTTTCAACTTCAATAACCCCACCACTCACTCCTTTTCATCCACAGCATCACCAAAACTAATCAAATCCAACTGCTTATACCCATCACCAGCCCCGTAATTATCCTTAACACCCATCGTTTTACCTAGTTTCATAGTCGAATCCAACGCCCCACTTACCACCGCCTTTTTCACCTCGACTTCAAGTGGTTTTACCGGCTCAACGACAAATGTCTTTCTCGTTCTAAACTCTTCCCGTTTACCTTTATTCCACTGGTTCACCGGCCGCAAATAGCCCACCACACGCGAATATACCTCAGCCTCCGCACCGCATTCCGGACAGGTACAATGTTCCCCCGCTATATATCCATGCGAAGGGCAAACACTAAACGTAGGCGTAAAGGTAAAGTACGGCAAATGATATCGTTCACAAACTTTACGAATCAACCCCTTAATGACTTCAGGATCGTTAACCCGCTCACCTGCGAATATATGCAAGACAGTTCCACCCGTATACTTCGTCTGGATAGAGTCCTGCAAGTCCAACGCCTCGAAGACATCATCCGTATAATTCACGGGTAATTGCGTAGAATTAGTATAAAATGGCTCCGCTCCCGCCTTATAAACCTCTTCGTTTGCACAGATGATTTCCGGATTCTTCTCCTTGTCTATCCTCGCCAGCCTATAAGAAGTACCCTCTGCCGGCGTAGCCTCCAGATTATAGTTATTACCCGTCTCCTTCTGGAATTCCAGTAATTTATCGCGCATAAAATCTAAAACCATTAAGCTGAACTCTCGGGCTGTATCCGATGCAATATCTTCTCCCAACAGATTCAAGCAGGCTTCATTCATACCCAGTAACCCAATCGTAGAGAAGTGGTTCTTCCAGTAATCACCAAACCGCTCTTTTACGTTTCTCAAATAAAATTTCGTATACGGATAAAGATTTTCTTCCGTAAACTTCTCTAACACACCCCTCTTTATCTCCAAACTCTCCTTTGCCAGAACCATCAACCGTTCTAAAGAGGCGATAAACTCATCTTCATCTTTGGCTAAAAATCCCAGTCTTGCCATGTTAATCGTGACCACACCAATGGCACCGGTTAACGGATTCGAGCCGAAAAGCCCGCCACCTCGTACTTCTAACTCCCTAATATCTATTCGTAACCGACAGCACATGCTCCGGGCATCTTCCGGGTTCATGTCAGAATTGATAAAATTACTGAAATACGGCACCCCATATTTAGCGGTAAGCTGCCATAGACAGTCTAAATTAGTATTCTCCCAATCAAAGTCCTTGGAAATGTTGTAGGTAGGAATAGGGAAAGTAAACACCCGGCCTTTTGCATCTCCTTCGGCCATCACTTCTAAAAACGCCCTGTTGAATAACGCCATCTCCTCCTGGAAGTCATTATACGTCTCGGCTTGTACCTCGCCACCAATAATCACGCCCTGGTTGGCATAGTATTCGGGAACCGTCAAATCTAAGGTGATGTTCGTAAACGGTGTTTGGAATCCCACCCGGGTAGGTACATTAATGTTAAAAACAAACTCTTGCAATGCCTGCTTCACCTCTTTATAGCTCAAGCCATCATATCGTATGAACGGAGCAAGAAGTGTATCAAAATTTGAGAACGCCTGTGCACCCGCCGCCTCGCCCTGAAGGGTATAAAAGAAGTTTACTGCCTGCCCTAAAGCGCTATGTAAATGTTTAGCAGGTTTGCTTTCTATCTTCCCCGGTGCCCCTTTGAATCCCTTTACTAATAGGTCAAAAAGGTCCCAGCCCACACAATAAACAGAAAGAAGATTTAAATCGTGTATATGGAAATCACCATTTAAATGCGCTTGCCTAACCTCAGGCGGGTAAATTTTAATCAGCCAGTAGACTTTACTTATTTCTGAGGAGACATAATTGTTTAACCCCTGTAACGAGAACGTCATATTGCTATTTTCGTTCACCTGCCAGTCAATCTTCTCTAAATATTGGTC
>Ga0255453_1038_pt1 | contig 19068 bp, 24 predicted proteins | sample ANMaggQLBNCT01G4_FD_182628 | JGI IMG/M metagenome (GOLD analysis project Ga0255453, IMG submission 182628) | Sediment cell enrichment communities from methane seep in Santa Monica Basin, California, United Staets - ANME aggregate JGI... | ecosystem: Environmental > Aquatic > Marine > Cold seeps >...
TAGATGAATTCCGGTTCCACACCCACGGATTTACTTAATCCGCTCAGTATCGCATTTATCTTCTCTTTAAACACATCAACATCATCGCTTTGCAATCCTCTCAGATCAGCGGCATAGCCAACACAGCCACATGCCATCCCGAATACCTTCACCTCCGGCACGAATATGTTCCCTACTAAATTCCTCAGTTCGCCCTCAAGTTTTCTCCTACCAGCACCTAGTTCTTCTTTCACTTTTTTATCACCTTCAATACCTTACTTGTTAGTTCATCACAATACCTGCAGTCATCACATATCTTTTTGCAGTTCTTCCATTGATCTATGCACCCATCCAGGAGTCCATTATCCAGATAAAAGGTATATCTAAGTTCTGAAGGGCAATCAAGTACTTCAAGCAGGTTGCCTTTGAGTTCCCTACGATGATATACTTCCATGCAATTTAAAATCCATCTAACCGCATTCGCTCTACCCGATATCTTGAATTCATCAATGCCTATTGCCTCATAAGCCTTCAAGTCTTCCGGCCTTATCCACGGCGACCGGATAATTTGCGAGGGATCTCGAACACGGATGGATATGCACTTATCAAAATAGTAATCACCAAAGGTATTTGGAGGTTGCACCTGAGCATTCTGAGAAGAAGCAGCACGAGACGATGTTATATGCGAGAAGAGGTTGAAATGCGCATGCCTGAAAGGGCACTTATACAGACAGCCTTCGTTTACGAGTACCCGGAGGTCGCAATGGACCGCTTTCTTTATCGCTTTTAAAATCCCGAAGTCGCGATTTATGTTCGTGTCCACGGCGATTGCATCAGCCCCAAGCGCTTCGAAAAATTCAGCACGCTGTGGCGAATCCACATGCGCCACGCATGATATGACAGTCTCCATCGAGTGTTCTCTTAAAAGCTCGACAAAATACGGCTCCGCCACCGTAACGCCATCAACGCCTGCTTTATCCAGCTCATTGAAATACCAGTCGAACGTCTTATAACCATGCAATGTCAGGTGATAGCCACCTAAGCATGAAGGGTTCATTACGATATTCAGCTTTACGTTGTGCTGATGTGCATAAGCTGTTTGTTCCTTTATCTCATCAACAAGCGCGGCATGTAGCGTTGCTCTTCCGCTACCCATAACATCCGGCGAGCCGGCCATATAAACCTCCGCTACATCTTTTAGACCCTCGGATTCTTTATACGCCAGTATCTCCTTCAAAGCAGGAAAATGTCCGGGATGCGGTATTATTAATCTCATTTGATAATTGTTAAGGCCTCCTTCGTCAGTTCATTACAATAACCACATTCGCCACAGACCTTTCGACACTTCTTCCAGTGTTCTATTGCGCCATCAAACTTTTCATTATCCATATAAAACATATCCCTGAGTAGTTGTGGGCAGTCCAGAAGTTCAAGCAGGTTGCCTTTGAACGACCGATGAGAATAAGATCGCATGCAATCTATAATCCAGTTCACCGCTTTTGTCCGCCCTGATAGCTTGAATGTATTTATTCCGATTGCTTCGTATTCTTTTAGGTCTTCCGGCCTTATCCAACCTGACTTGGTTATCTGTGTTGGATCTCTCAAGCGGATATTTAGGCACTTGTCGTAATAGAAGTCAGGAGCGAAAAGCGGAAAACTGGGTTGATTTAAACTGCTGAGATGCGAAGCGAGATTATAATGCGAGTATCTGAACGGACACCTGTACAGACATCCCTCGTTCACGATTAACTTAACTTCGCAATTAACCGCCTTTACTATCGCTTTTAAAAGATCAAAATGCCGGTTTATGTTCGTATCTATGGTTAGCACATCCGCGCCGATATCTTCAAAGAATTTGGCTCGCTGTGGCGATTCGACATAAGATAAAACAGATACGATAGTCTTCATCGGGAAATCGCGTAGGAGTTCCACGAGGTATGGCTCTGCCACTATAACACCGTCAACATCTGCTTTGTTCAGTTCGCTAAAATACCACTTGAACATCTTATAACCCTCAAATGTCAGGTGATGTGCCCCGGTACATGTGGAATTCATCACGATGTGCATTTTTATACCGTGTTGGTGTGCATATTCTGTCTGTGCCTTTATTTCGTCTATTAGTGGCGCATGCAACACACCTCTTCCGCTGCCCATCACTTCCGGAGACCCCCCCATAAAAACTTCTCCCACTTCGTTCAAGCCTTCTGCCTCTTTTACTTCTATTATATCCTTCAGAGCGGGGAAATGTCCGGGATGCGGAATCATTAATTGCATTTTATATCTCGTGATCAATACTAATTTCGTAATTGAATTATAAAAATGTTACAGAATAAAAAATAAAAAAAAAAAGGAGGGGATAAAAAAAACTCCCCCTATGCACCCAGTTTCATTAGTGGATGTGGTTCCAGTGCATCAATGTCGTGTTCTGCCTTGTTCGCCTCTGAAACAATCATATCCGTCATACCAACCAGTGGGAACGCTAACGAGGCATTCTCTATTGGCCCGTAAAGCACGAAATCCTGACCCGCCACGACTGGTATAACGTTTGATGCTACGTCACATATCTTGAACACATCTGCGCCGAGTCCTTCCCAGCCACCCGGTCCTTTCGTCGCATGCTCCTTCCGGAATTTTTTCAGCCAGGTCCACGCGGAAGGTGCATTGTGGATACCTAATCCTACGGGTATCCCGAATTTCGATTTGACGGCAAAACCAGCCGCGACTGCTGAGCCCGCTCCGGCACCTATGGGCAGCGTGGCATTATCACACAATGGTTTCGTTATTCCCAGGTCCCGCGACAGAGCCACCAAGCCTTTATCTATGGTGCCTGCTCCGGTCTCTAACAGATCTATCTTCCCTGCAACCGACGAATCCTTTGGGTTGAACGCCAATACAATTGACGCTTCGATTGGGGAATTCTTGATCGCTTCGATCTCTTCATCTGTACACGAGATGTTTATTGAGTTATACACCGCTCGCCCTGTCAGCCCAACTTCATCTACATACTTGAGTCCTGCAACTTTTGTCTCTGCGACCGTAGAGTCAATCAAGAAAGGAACGTCACATACGTCTGTACAGAACGCAATCTCTTTCTCCATCGCCTCGGGTGTTTCCGAAAATATCTGCATTATGCACGGATTCCCGGTTAAATCCGAGAATTCCGATTGTTTATTCAACACCTCTTCCGCGGCTTTCTTGTCAAATATCCCTTTGTCCTCATCCTCAACCAGATAATGCTTTGCATAGAATATCGTGCCACAAAGAACAGTTGCGCACTCGCCCGGCTGGCCTCCTATCTTCAATCCACCAATGTCATATATATCCTGTTCTCTATCAAATAAAAACATAGTTCTTGTCCTCCTATTATTATCCCATTAGGAATAGTACATACGTAACTATACCTATCATCACACCGTATAAAAGCCCGATTGTAAAGCCTAATCGTTCTCCCTGTCGTTGCCACAGTTCCCCGGCGACAAATTCCACGGTCTGGTCCATCGTATTTATTCGGTCCAGCAGTTTTGTGTGCTCGGGTGGCGTTACAGATACAGGAACCGCAACCTCTTCCAGTTCATGTTCCAGTTTCGCCATAATATCGGCTTCCACTTCGGCTTCTATCTCCTTTTCAAGCTCCTCTTCTGTTTTTTTCTCTTCTCCCATTCTTCTTTTCTCCTTTCCTGCTCCTACAACACAAGTTTAAGCCCGACTAAAAAGAAACTCGTGAAGAGCCCGATTGCCAGTCCTTTTATCAATCCTGCCCAGAGTCCTGCTGCGAACCGAGAATCTCGGCCGATTATAGTTATAAAGTGTCTCAGGTCTTCTATACGTGCGGTTAAAACAGCCGTTTCCGGTGTTTGTTGTACTACTTTCGGTGCTGCCATTTAGATCACCCCCATTATTAACGGTAAAAGGAAGATGAGCGTGGCTAAGAACCCTACTAAGAGTCCAATTAACCCGTTCATCGAAAGCCCGGAAGTTAATTTCTGGTCTCGTGCAATCAACTGTGTCTTGTATGTTATCTGCTCTGTCGCACGATCTATTGTAGCCATATGTGGAGATGCCGGCATTGCTAACGGCATTTCTATCTTGGCTGCTTCCTCGCCCTCGCCTCCTATTTTCACTACCATCGCGTCTTCCGGATAGGCCCCGGGATCCCTCGCTATGAGCTCCTGGACCTTTGCATTTATTTTGCCGTAGTCCTCTTCCCCGATCATGTCTATTACTTCAACCTGGTCTCTGAATCGGGCAACCGCTTCATCCGGTAAGTTCTCGATGAATGGAATTGCACCTGTGGATCCTACTACCTTGTGGCTCGACGGATCAATACCACCCTTCACCAGTGCAATCAATGTTCCACCACTTATATGCCCCGGTACTTCTGCACCTCCTGCTATGAGGAATCGTATGTTCGGATTTGAGATGACGTTCGTTATTATCTTCTCTAACCCGATGTTCTCTGTCTTGTCCGGTCCCTGGATTGCTACTCCTTTCAAATGTTCCATATGGAAATACGACCCATTTGATGATATAGCCACGCAACTCTGTGGGTCACCCACCTCATAGTCGCCTGTGACTAACGGCCATCCCTCCGGAACTTCTTTCTTGTCTGCCATTATTATGCACCTCCGCCTAATACTAAGAACCACGCTGAAACCATTATTATAGCAGTGGTCACCCCAATCATGAAGAACGTCATGAACCCTGCTTTACTCGCCATTCCGTCTCTGTTCGGCTGTGCCATGTTGAAACTGGAGTAGGGATCAAGAGTTTTGAACAAGTCATTCACTGCCGCCTCCAGAACCGTTACCTGGTCTTCTATCGGTCCAAGAGTGACTTTATAGAATCCTGGTCTACTGGTACCTACGGTAAGCGTATCTGGATCAAGTACTACACCATATTTCTCATTTATTACTATCATGTTCTCTTTTTTTCCTCCTTACTCTATCGTTTTGATCATCCCTGTTCCGACTGTCTCGTACGCCTCATCCATGCACGCTTTGATGAACATCCTGAAGAAATATGCCCACACTGCCACTCCAAAGATCAATAGCGACACACCGTTCCAGAGTTTCCAGGGAGATGAGATCGTTACTGACACAATGCTCCCAAGTTCCCAAGAAAAGCTACTGAGTATAATCATCGCAAAACCCAGAAATGCACATATCAAGCCTGCAATCTCTACTGCAACCATTCTTGTTCGCTCTCTATTCTCATCAGGTCCGAGACATGCGTTATACGGATGGAGCAGCCCGAAACACGTGAAGATGAACATAAACGCAATTAGCCCTGTACTCATTACCTGGTTTACCACGGCATTGAAGTTCAGTGAGCCAGTCACGATAGAACATTCAAGTAAGATAATGAGTGTCCCTGCCATACCTAATTCCATCATCGCACGTTCTAACTTCGGTATTTTCATCGCTATGACCTTCTCATTGTTCGATAGTATGCCTGACACAAGACCGATAACGCCCATCAGAATGACACCTACTAACACTGCTGGAGCCACGCCCTCAATGCTACCATACTTTGCGAGTGCTAATCCGACCAACGCCCCTACTACCCCAAAACCGGTAGCCAGCACGCCTATGGATGGAACGCCAGTCCCTAACCCATATTTAGACGTCTTTCGTACTGAGTCCATACCCCAGAGGAACGCTAAAATTAACGCTATCCCTTTTATCACCGCGGGTAATCCCGTAAATACTACTACTATCGCAGCCACGATACCGGCTACAAGCCCCATCTCGGTCTCGTCTAGCGGTAATTTAAACGATAGTCCTTTTTTTGTCGGTTCTTCTTCCACTACTGCTGGTGTTACTGTCATTTTACATCGTCCCTCCAACGGTTAAATAGCTTGCAATTACGACCATTATTCCACATAGTAGCGAAACAACGAGAGATGTGACCATAGCAAACGGAAGTCGCTTGAACTTCGGATCATGGAATCCCTCTATTGTGCCCCGTATGTTGTACGCTGCGATGATCGCATTCGGCACGAATATTGATAAAGACCCAATCGCTGCCGTTCCTGCTGTGAAGTCCGCGTAGTTCAGTAACGCGAAGTACATAAGCGCACCACCGAATCCACCTACGAAACCGCCTAACATACCGGAGACAAAGACCACATTTGGTACTCCATGCCCATCGGTTTGAGGTGTTTTGTACGGTGCCTGTGGTTCCTTAGTCAAAGGGTCCACATCTACTCTACCCGATACAGGCACAATCCCACAGCCAAATGTGTAAAGGATATTCGCCATCAACATTACTACACATATCATCACTGTCGCACCGATTGCACCTGACAAAGCTACGAGCAGGAGACTGTCTGTGAACGTAGCCGCTGATGCCGCTGTGAATAAACCGGTCATTGCCGCACCGAGCATTATCTGCACTGTCCCCGTTGCTATTCCTGTTGCGGTGCCCATTGCTGCTGGTGCACCACCCACTGGTAATAGATGAGCACCTAAACTTGCTAGTAACCCACCTACTACTACCCAAAAGATAATCAATATTGGTTCCATATTTTTACACTCCTACAAATGGTCCACATTTCTTTCTTACCCATCTCACAAACACATAGTTCACCACTGCTAACGTTATTACAATGATGAGTCCCATCACGATAGCCCATGTCACAGAGCTATTCCCGGCTGATGCGGCTAGATTTGGTAAATAGCCTCCAAGTTGCATACCAACCAAACTTCGCCAGTTCTCAAACAGGATGATGAGCCCGAAGGTCATCCCCGTAATAGGTCCACCGAATTTCGCGCAGAACCCTGCTATGTCCTTTTGTGTCCGTACCCCGCACTCCGCGTATCGCGTTATCTTTCCGTGGTAAACTACACGCTTACCCTCACCAAACGGTCGGTCTTGAAACTCTCGCTCTGCTCCATAATGGACATCACCAGTAGACGACCCTATTGCGCCCACAGTAATACCCCATATGAAACCGAGTAGTGGCAAGGCGAACGGATGGTTCAAAGCTGGATTCCCTGACAGAGTCCCTAAATTGCTCTGTATGTATGCTATGCAAGTGATAAAGAACGTTGTCATAAAGGCATGCGTTGCTATAGGTAACAGATGCCCATATAACACGTCGAGATAGATAGGTTGCTCGAAACGCTTCTGTGCCGCAGTTCGGCCGCAATGCGCAGTCATCGAAAAGATGATATTAATCGCTGCCGCTACTGCTACACCAATGGGAATTGCCAATACTGCCGCCTTCCATTCCTCACCTGGTACTAAAGGCTCCAGTTTTAGCAAAAGCAACCATGCTATCGTACCTGCTGTTGCACAATACATTGCATTGGATAGTGGCTCACCGGAAATCGCTTTGTTAAAGAACCGATTCACTTGTCCTATTTGTGCTGCAAGTTGCACCTGCGAATTCGGATTGCTCTGCGATCCTATATCTGATTCCAAGTCCTCAAACGTACATGCTAAAAACGCTAAGAACGCTATCACTAACATCCATGCAAATAGCAATACTACTATTAGTCCCATAGGAAAAGGTAACAGTTGTTAGCACTATAAAAGGTTTTCGCTTTTTCGCTATTTGTATTCCCGGAAGATAACAAGATACTAACAAGATACGGGAATGAGTTAGGGTATATTAGAGGATAAAATAGTATGTCTTTTTATGTGTATCTTGTAGGTAATAGGGTAATTAGGCGAGTGATTTATTAGCGAGGGAAAACAACTAAGCAAAGGGGCGATAACGCAATGGGGCTATTTGGAAAGAAACACCATCCGAAACTGCTGAAGACGCAGCAAATGAGTTATAGTGACTTGTTTTTCACATTACGACTTTCGCGGGGGAACCTTGCTTTGCGACCTATCTTCATCGTGGCAAGCGTAGAACTCGGCAACAGCACCACTAAATCAATAGTGAGTGCGACTGACTTGAATAGCGGAAAGACGTATATACTGGACAAAGCAGTCAGGATGACAAGGGAAGCTTTAGCGCAGGATGCTGCTTTTTGTCATACGATAACAAGGGTCGAACTTTCTGAGGAGTCCATAGCCGATTTAGTCTTTAAGACGCTGCAAGAATCCACAAGTGCCGCGGGGATAACAATTCCGGATTTACATTTCGTGGTTAGGTCATCGGGAGTAACCGCGGGATTTACCACTGTCGAGGAGATGCAGGGAGTGATAACAGCACTGGCTAAGGGCTGCATGCTCGCAGGAGTCCCACCGCGACAGATGATTTCACCTATGAGAGTAGAAGACATCCATTCCGATCTGAGGAAGTTCTCTCGGATGGAGAGGACATATTTTGATGGTGCTGTGACCAGTAACGAAGCACCAGCAGGTGAGTCGTTAGTATCGAATGAGATGGAGGGGGAGCTTGTAACCGCGGGGCTGAAGGAAGCGGCAAAATGGCTCGATGTTGACTATCGAAACCCGGTACTATCATTAGATTTTGGGACTACGCTTGCAGGTCGTGTGACTGAGGATCAACTGCCATATTCGAGAGTTTCGGGTAGTTTCTGTGGGCTGGCGGGTGCAATACCCGATGCCTTTATTTCTCATGTTGTAAGCGAGAAATATCCCTCCGTGATTGATTGTCCAAAAAGTAAGTTAAAGCGGAAATTAAAGAAAGAGGTGGTACGAGAATATGCAGATGATGTCCTGAGGCATTTGAGAATAGAGAAAATCACGGCTGGTACACTGTTTGGTGGGGCGCCGGTAAATGTGGCTGCCGCGGAAAAAGACGACGTTGCTTTGATAGGCATAGATGCAGGGGATAACCTTTCAGACCTGCCCAAGATAGCCGAGATTGGCAAAGAGCTTTATCGCGAGGAGAGCTTGTGCTATGTTATGGCAGTGATAGACGAGGTATCGGCATGTACCGTGGAGGAGTTGGTAGGGATAACAAAAGCGGAGGGCTTATTATTACCAAATACGAAAATCGGAATAACCGGCAGAGCGGGAATAAGTGGTAAGAAACCCGAGTTGATACTGGAGAAGTTGAGTAATTTGTTTGATAGGAAGATGGACAAAGAGGTAATTTTTGTAGATGATGCGCTGGCGAGGGGTGCTGCAGTTCTTGGTAGATGTATGCACCAATTTGGATCGCCCGGAAATCCGATTGGTGGGGTTCAAGGCAGCGGGTGCATCTATGGCAAGAGAATAAAACGGCAAAAAGGGAAGGAGTTTGTAGGTTAATTAGTTCATGTGTTCTTGTGACTGACAAAAAAAAAACATTGTTCAAAAAGAAAGCTTTACTAAAGAAATATTATACCGTATCTACATAAAGTAAAGGAGTAGGAGATGGAAGTAAAAGTAGAAGGCGGCGGCGAATTCTGCGATGCAAGTTATGAAAAGATTTGCATGAGTACATTAAGAGATATTAGTTTAGAGAGTAACATTGACAGTGTGTACATGAATTGCAATGCCGCGGAGCATGTGTTTATAATTTCTGTTAAGATAGGCAGGGTGCAAAGTCCCATAACGGTGAGCGACATGACTATAAAGGGGGACGAGAGGCTGACAGTGACGACTGAGACATATGTGCCGAAATTGCTGGACTTGTTATGGGATAGATACGGTGAGAAGGTAGAACAAATAAGCAGGTTAGAGATAGCGCTAAAAATAGATGATGACGAGATGCGGAAGCTGATGAGTCAGGTCGTCTATGACCCACGAGTAGATTTGAACACGCGGATATTGGATGGAATAGATAGGATATTGCCAGAGGGAGCACGGGTACGGCACCCCATCCGTTCTACCGGCAGAATTACCATTATCGCTTCTGAGAACCCGATAAAAGAGGAGTGGAAGGAGAAAGCGAAAGCGATGTTGAGTAAGATGACCAAGGGAGATTTGTAGATATGTATAAAATAATGATGTTCACAGGTGGTGTATATAAGTTCAGCGAGTTGAAAGAGCGGATACATGATATAGGTGGGTTTATACTGCAGGAGATGGTGATGCAGACGGAGACGATGATGCACCTGGCGTTCCCCGAGGAGGAAGAGCGAATAATTCGGGATAAAGCAAAAGAAACGGGTGGTAAGTTAAAAGAGTTACCATTAGCAGGTGCGGAAATAATGGTTGTAGTGCCGTCCTTAGGTAAGCATCACGCGGTGGATCCAATGTGTGACATAGCAGAGTTTTTACGTAGAAAGGGTGCGATTACAAATATGATGGGGCTGGCACGTGGTGTGGGGAAGAGGATAGCCCAAATAACGGCTCGTGAGAAGGAGATTATAGAAGAATGTGACGCCGCGGTATTCGTGTTTGGCGATTTTAAAGAATGCTTAGAAGTGAAATCGAAAATTTGTGAGTCGGTAGATGTACCTTACATAATAACAGGAGGAGAGCCCGAAGTTAAGATAGAGCATTATGTAGGGAATATAGGTAGAAAAACAGCAAGGATGAGGCATAAGGAAGAGATAGATATGTTAGAACTCCTGACAGAGAAAATAGAGTTACTTATTAATGACCGGAGGAGAGAGTTAGATGAGGACCCTCTAGCTACTTCGCCTTTGTTCATGAAAGAGATATTAGACCTGGTTCTACCACCAAAAGCAGGCGAGGAATTTTCAACAATTATGCAGCTTGAGGGGTTACGAGTGAAGATAGAAGCAGGAGACGAGGAGAAATTAAAAAACGTAGCGATAGGAAAGCGGAAACTATCGGATATTTGCGAGATAAAGAAATCCGAGTATGACGGTTATATACTGAAAATACTGCCGGAAGCGGTCACAGGGAATGTGTTTTAAACAAGGCGGGCACCCCACCGTTTCCACTGGAACTTGGGTAAACCTATACCGTCTCTAAGAAACTATCTATGTCTGTGTACACTACATTCCCAACTACAATAACATCTGCATAGCGTTTCATCTCGGTTGCTTTCTCTTTGGTGTCTATCCCACCACCATAGAACAAAGACGCTTCGTTTAATATGCCGCTTAGTCGCTTTAATAAACGTGGATCGCCATAAGTGCCACTGTACTCGATATAAACGATAGGAATACGAAGATACTTCTCGGCATATTGTGCATGAGCAATTACTTCTTCTGGATTTAACGCTGTGTTTGACTTTGTCAGTTTGCCCACTGCGGAATCGGGATTCAAAACGATGTAGGCCTCAGGAACAACTTCGTGCCATTGTATATTATGATTCATTATCCAGTCCACATGTTTACCTACAATCCATCTCAAATCGCCGGTATTTAGGACCAGTGGCACAAAGAGGTAATCTACAGCGTCATAGATTACTGCGTCTGGTGTTGCCGGCTCTAATATTTTCGGTATCGCGTAGTCTTTCAGGAGTGATATTAAATGAGATACGTTCTTGCCTGTGATGTTTTGTGTGCCTGAGATCATTATAGCGTCTGTCCCACTTTCGAGTATCGTTTCCAAAGCGGATTCTGTGATTGGTTTATCAGGGTCAAGTTTGGTTATATGTTTCCAATCTTGCCAGGGCTCTTTCTTCGCAGTCATCGTTTTTAGATAGAACGCTGTACCATATAAAAGGGTGCGAGTATGAGCAAAAAGAAGAAAATCAAGGAGATGCGGGAAAAGAGAATAGAATAACCCGGGAGTCTATTACCTCGCCGGGTCATGGAAAGGACGAAGTGGAAGAATGGGTAAAGAAAAGCGTAAAATCGAAATGAAGCATGAAAAAGATGAGAAGTTGAAGAAATTGCTAAAAGAGTCGATGGAAGAGAACAATGAGCTATTGAATGAGTTTGCAAAATATTGATAAGCCCCCAAGGATGCACCCGAATTCATTCGGGGGTGGATAGTCGGAGGCTTAACCTAAATCCCCATCATCGCATCTTATGCAACAGTGCATTTATTTTCTCGCCGTGATAACCAAGCTCACCGCCCTGTTTAACAGCCCGTTTTATACCTTTATGCCCTTTTCGTGGTGGATGCAACCGGAACAACGGTTTTATCTTATACTCCTTCAAATCCTTCATCTTCACATCACCCGTATAAAGAGAATGAGCCAACTCTTTTATCGAACCATAAGGAGTCTTCTGCTCCTGTAGATACTCATCCGTCAATCGCTTACCACCCTCCAATCGGCCCCTCGTGGTCAGCAACTCCTCGAGTTCCTCTTCAGAAATCTCACCCCAGCCAACATAGGGATTTACTACATTTATCATTCCCCTGTAATACGCATTCTCTTCCACAACCGCACAGTGGTTAACTTTATGTAACCGCAGTAGCCCGAACGTATGTTTTATCTCTGGTCTTACCCCTACATTTCCCCTAAGCTTTATTATTGCATACATATTAATTACCTATGACATTGTTTTTATCGTGGATGTCTTTTTCAACGCATTAACAGTCGCCAAAGCAAGATTAAACGTTGTTCGTGTCTTTCCTTTTGTCTTAGTCCAGATGTCACTAATACCCGCGAATTCTAAAATCTTCTTCTGCGTGTCACCCGCGGCAAGACCCAGACCTTTCGGTGCTGGTTTAAAGGTTACATAGACACCACCGGATTTACCGGTAACAGCAAACGGCACAGAATGTAACGAATTACAATTACATTCCCAGGAACCGCAACCTCGTTCTATGTACGTTAAATTCAATTCCGCATCCCTTATCGCTTTTGTTATGCCATTTCGCACAAGTGCATCTTTACCTGAACCTATACCAATGTATCCATCCGTATTCCCGACAATCACACATACCCTGAACTTTATTCGTCTGCCCGAATCCGTCATCCGTTGCACCATATTTATATCCAGAACCTCTTCACCTAGGTCTGGGAGGACAGTTTCTACTATTTGATACTCTTTTAATGGATATTTTGAGTTGAGTACTTCTTCTATCGTTGTTAGATCACCGTTCTGCACTATCTTACCCAACTTTGTTGATGGTACCCATACTTCCTCTTCCTTCTTCCAGCCTGCTGCTCTAGTCATGTTACGTTTGTCGCCTCCATATCTACCTCTTTGTCGGTCATTATGTTCTCCTTTACACTTGTGAAATTATCTGTGATACTGGTATCGTTCAAAAACGTTGCGATATGTTCACCCTTAATACGTTCGTCCGAAGGAAAAACGATAGGGTCATGTGGTATAGTCATACCAGAGTCAATTACGCCTTTAAGTGCCGCATACACTTTAGAACCATGAACAGGAGTATGCAGCCCAATATCGAGTATCCCTTCATCATACCCTACCTTCTTCGCTTTTTTACCGAACAATAACCCTGTAAGATACGCTGCGGGTATGTTGCTCGTTCCGCCGTTATACCCATACCGATTCAGCTCTGAAGAAACAACAGCGACAAAAGTTTTATCGCAGAACGTATCATTCAAAACCAGTTGCATTTTGATATATTTATTACTGTTTCTAACTACTACACGAGGCTTTTGACTAAACAAAAGCTTTAACCGGTTACGATAATCAGTCTTCCGTTCTCGCCGTCTTCTAAAAGGGACACGGTAAGTAGGTCCACATGCACTTGCTCTTTTTGCCATTCTATTTTGCCTCTTTTTTATAATTTGATACAATATCATTTAAATGGGAGACGTTTCTAATTTCGCCGCCCTTCGCCTTCCGGTATAACTTATGATAAACGGTTTTATCTACGTCACCCTCATCCCTAAGCTCTTTTAATCTAAAACGTAAAGCTCGTATTTTTGTTATCCACTGTCGCTTCTTACCGCCTCGTGCGCCTTTTGCGCCTTTCCGAGACCCATGCCCTTTTCGGCGTCCAAGTGCTTTTTTCTTTGCTAGCACTCTTGCCCGCCCCCTACTTACACCTATCTCATTCTTCTTTTTTATTATCCCTTCGTCTATCAACTCGCGGATATTCGCTCTTGTTAGAGCACCCATAACTTCCTCAGTAGCTTCTGGATCTATCCAAACCCGACCCTTTCCGACTTTCAATACATGTGCTGCTAGTTCCTTTTGTTTTGCAAGATTTGTCATTGGTATTCACCTATCACTTCTTCTTATACTATTTAGCTTTGAACTAATAAAGTATCTAAGCCATTTCTTAATATACCTATTTTAATTTTAGCTTTTGTATCCGCTATATCAGTATTAGTATTATTTATTACGTTAAAGCCTATCTCCGCGTTCAACGCTTCAGGAACTGACTTATAAACGTTTAGCCCCCAGCTCGTTAACGTGTTACTATCAAGTTCTGAGACTATGGACAATTGGACTCGTTCCAGCGCTTTTCGCATGTAGTAGGCTTTATGCCCCCCGAGCACAAAATTCGTTTTTATCGCCTCTTCCGCTGCTTCATAGCTTGTATATTTGTTCATCCATTCCTCGAAATACACATCTCCTATACCGTCCCGGCATTCCGCAACGAGAATGAACTTACCGCCCGGGACCAAAACACGATAGCAATTCTCGACTGCTTTTAATGCTTGATACAAGTTCCTATCCTTGGGAAAACCACCTGCGCTTACCAGTAATACCTCAAACAGATCGTTAGTTTCAACGCGAAACATATCCCTTGCGACTGCCGCACCCTTAAGAAACACGGCGTTCATCTCCCCGGCATAAGCATCCACCAGAGTTCCAGTGGCATCAGTGACTGCATTCAGTACAATATCAGGCGGTGCGAAGGATGCTGCTTCGTACATGTCAAGATGCACGGGATTGTTATCTATGTTTGCGGTTCTCGCCTGGTCGTCCACCAGAAGTGCATGGTTCCTTTGTATCGCCTCTCGTGACGATATGCCAGGTAGTATGCTCTTCCTTCCGCCACCGAACCCCGCGTAGTAATGCAGCGTTATATCACCAGTTAATATTTTTATGTCTGCCTCCAAGTAGTTTTTGTTCAGACTCACAGGCGTTCCTCGGGTTGTCGTGCCTACATATACCAAATCTTTGGCATCACAATCGTGTATCGTTATATCAACCCGCGAGATGTGTTTACCAAGCATCCGCTTTAAATCTTCTTCTGTTGGTTGCGAGTGTGTGCCACAAGCTACGAGCAGAGTTATATTGCAGTCAGCGTTTAAGTCTTCTGTCAGGGCATCAAGCATTTCCTCTGTCGGTGCGTTTCGTGTATGGTCATCAATAACTACTACTATTTTTGCTGCTTTTTTTGTGTTTACTATTTCACTCAGCTTTTTTGTGCCGATAGGGTTTTTAAGTGCGAGTCTTAATACGTCATGTTTAAGGGTGGTAATTTTACCTTTGCTCTCAAGGTCTAAGAGTTTACCCTCTATATCTATGTCTAGTAGTTGTGAGCCGTAAGGTATTTGTAGTTCTGTCATGGTGCTTGTGTATTGTTACTTTTAAGTTGTTTATAGAATATATAATTTTTGTGTAAAAATGGATTTTAAGGAGTACGATAAAATTATCATATTGACGCTGACGTTAACAACTGGCGTGTAGTTCAGTTATATATATAAAAAGCACCTTGCATAGAAGAGGAGAGCGAAAATGATAGAAGTATTAACAAATCCAAACAAATTCTTTGAAGAGAGGATGAAGGGCGAAGAGAGTCTGAAGATACCTGTGCTTATCATTCTGATAAGTGGTCTAATTGGCGGTATATCCGCATTTTTTATAGCCGGTATAACCATGGAACTGCTCAGGGAAGCGCTACCGCCGGAGGCTATGGGTATTGCTTCAACGATTGGGGGCATAGCTGCGTTCATTGTCGCTGCGATAGCTTCATTTGTTAGCTGGTTAGTCTTTACCGCTCTATTCTTCGGCATATCCTGTCTATTCAAAGGCGAAGGGCAGTTCAAGCGAACTCTCGAATTCGTGGGATATGGTTACATTCCCACGCTAATCGGCGGGATAATAAGTGTGATATTCATGTATTATTTCGTGTATTACATGTATCCAACGATGGGTATTCCACCGGTTACCGATCCGGCAAAATTAGGAGAAGCGCTTGAACCCGTAATGAAGAGCCCAATGATGCAGCTTTCTTATGCAATTGGCATTTTATTCATGCTGTGGAGTGCGAACATATGGGTATTCGCTTTGAAACATGCGAGAAAACTCACAACTAAGAACGCGGTGATTACTGTGGCGATTCCAATGGCTGCATATATCTTGTATTCGGTATGGCAGATGGGGTTGATGTGAATGCGCCAAACGGTTCCCGCTCTTATTTTATTAGTCGGTTTAGTCGTGGTTGCAGGTTTATCAAGTGTCTGCGCTCTCGACACATTTGGCTCAGGAACGGCAGAGCAGAAATCTTCGATTATGATTACAGGTTATCAAGTGAGCCCGGAAGTGCTTATGCGCAATGATATTGGCACGGTCACTGTAACGGTGAAGAACATGGAATTGGTGAACAGTGTAAACATAAAAGAGGCACAAATGCTAAGCCCGAGCGTAAAAGTGCTTAGTGACTATTACTTAGGGATCGGGCGGCTGGGACCCGGAGAAAGCTTAAACCTTACATTCACGCTAAAAGCAGTCTGTCTGGATGGCATATATTATCCGCGAATACTGGTGAAAGGAGAAGATGCCCAGAACATAAGATATTCCATTCCCGTGACGGTAGATAGTTCTTCTTTAACTATTGGCGTTAAAGACATCCCTGAAGACATATTTACGGGAGAACGTGCAAAAATAGAGCTCGTGGTTGGCAATCCACGACAAAACACCGCTACCGGTGTGAAAATCGTTACAGAGAATAATACCGTAATCCCCTCGGAAGTCTTTATAGGAGAGCTACCGGCAGACGAGCCTAAAGTTGCCTCTTTTAACTTCACACCGCAAACGACAGGTGCTCATGTCCTGAACTTCGGGTTAGAATACAAAAATGGTGATAACATACATTCAACAGCTTTAAGCGTGCCTTTGAATGTGACTGAGAGCAAGAAAAACGCGGAACTTATCCTCACCGGGATAGAAGTGGAATCCATGCCGGGGGTGAACGTGTGTAAGATCACCGGCGACATAAACAATGCAGGCTTGAAAGAGGCAAATAGCGTGGTTATGAAAGTGGACGATGCAGAAGGCATAGAGGCTATGCACCCATACAAAGCATATTTCGTGGGTTTGCTCAGCGCGGACGACTTCAGCAGTTTTGAACTAAATGTAGAGGTATCCGAAAATGAGACGCAGGTGCCACTTATCATCGAATACAAAGATGAAGACGGAGTTCTGTTCTCGGTGGCTGAATACATCTCGGTTGACCGGTCTGAAGGAACGACAGATACAGGTGAGCTGCCTGTTGCGATGATTGCCGTGCTCGTGGTGATTGCGGTTATAGTCATCGGGTTGATTGCGTATTCATGGAAGAAACGATGAAAGTGGTTTTGCTTGAAGAGGTGACAAAAGTATATAAGTTGCCACGAGGGAGTATCAAAGCGCTTGATAGCGTAACTGCAAGCATAGAAGCAGGGGAGTTCATTTCTGTTATGGGGCCTTCCGGCTCGGGAAAGACAACTTTTCTCAACATCATCGGGTGTCTGGACACGCCAACAACCGGAAAGGTCGTTATCGGTGGCGAGAATGTCAATGGACTGGATGATGAGGAGTTAACAAAAATAAGACGAGATAAACTAGGATTCGTGTTCCAGCAGTTTAACCTTATACCCACTTTAACGGCTGTGGAGAACATAGAGTACCCCATGATGTTAAAAGGCATGAACGGACATGAGAATAAGAGTAAGGAGTTGTTGCGGTCCGTGGGGTTGGATGAGCAACTGGGTGAGAACAAGCCAAATGAACTTTCGGGTGGCGAGCAACAGCGTGTTGCAATTGCACGAGCACTGGCAAATGATCCGGATATAATTCTTGCTGATGAGCCCACGGGTAATCTGGACTCGAAGACGGGTAAAGACATTATGCAACTACTGGACGATACGAATAAACGCGGAAAGACGATTATCGTGGTGACTCACGACCCGCAGGTTGCTTCATATACGAGCAGAACTTTCAGGCTTGTGGATGGAAGGGTGGATAGAGTATGAGTATCCGTATAGAACCACAAGATTGCACAAGATTAACACAGAAGAGAATATATGAAAGAAGCAATAATGATATTGGTAAGAAGAGATTGGATGTGAAAAGAAGAATCTGGTGTGATCTGTGTGATCTTGTGGTTATAAAAAGCAAATGATATTCTTTGAGTTCGCAAAACGGAACCTTGCAAGGCATAAGTTCAGGTCTGTGCTCGCAGTCATCGGAATTGTAATAGGTGTACTGGCAATAACAGCACTCGGTATCCTCGGAAACAGCGTTCGGCTCGCGGCTTCTGAGCAGTTGTGCATGATAGGAAACGAGCTTGTCGTCTTTCCGTATGGCGAAGGCACAATTTCAGAAGATAATTTCGAGAAGATAGAGAAAGTAGCAGACGCAATTCCGGTAAAGTCAACCGTAGATAAGGTGACTTTAAACGGTGAATCGCAACTGGTGATGATTTACGGAATGCGTAGCGAGGACATTTCGAAACTTATGGAGACCGTGGACGGACAGTTTCTAAAACAAGGATCTCTAAACTGTCTGGTCGGTTCACGGCTCGCGGACAATCATAAGCTAAGAGTAGGAGAACGAGCAGTGCTAAAAAATCAGAAACCAAGAATAGTGGGAATCCTAGATGAAAGAGGAATAGGGTTTGATATAAGTCCGGATAACGCTCTAATTGTCTCGGATAAGATGTTTTCTTCGATATACGATTCGTCCGGCTACAACTCGGTTATTGTAACAGTAGAGAGAATAGAAGACGTGGAAGAAGTAAGAGGCGAGATTGAAGACCGATTGAACAAGAAAGAAGAAGTGGTTATGGTAATGGAGCTTAAACAGATAGTAGAAGGTATAAAGGAGCTGTTTAACACGATTTCTATATTTCTGCTTGGAATAGGCGCTATATCGCTCGTAGTTGCCGGAGTTAGCATCCTCAACGTGATGATGATGTCAACAGTGGAACGAACGAAAGAAATCGGGGTGATGCGTGCAATAGGCACGTCAAAACGCGAAATATTGCGTATGTTCCTCTTTGAATCTTTGATTCTCGGTGTGATTGGGGGTGTAATAGGCGCGATTTTAGGTTTCGGTGCGGGCTTCCTGGTGGACGTTTTGATTTTAAAGGAAGCGTCTTATCTGTTTGCACCTTCTAGTATTTTTTATGTGTTCGTGGGTATTGCTTTTGGCGTTGGCACGAGTGTTTTAAGTGGGC